>Ga0224512_10004518_pt1 | contig 11705 bp, 9 predicted proteins | sample SF_May12_sed_USG_4_FD_169103 | JGI IMG/M metagenome (GOLD analysis project Ga0224512, IMG submission 169103) | Sediment microbial communities from San Francisco Bay, California, United States - SF_May12_sed_USGS_13 | ecosystem: Environmental > Aquatic > Marine > Sediment | place: USA: California... | reverse complement strand
GGAGGCGGCGGTCTCGGCCTTGGCGCCGGCCTTGGCCTTGGTCTTTGGCTTGGCCTTACTCTTTGGCTTGGCCTTGGCCCCCGTCTTTTTGCGCGCCGTGCCCTTGCCCTTGGCCGGTGCCTTGGCCTGTTTGGCGGCAATCAAGGCGACGGCGGCGTCGATGGTCAGGGTCTCGGGATCGGTGGCGGCGGGAACGGTGGCGTTGACCCGGCCGTGCTTGACGTAGGGGCCGTAGCGTCCCTTGTGCAGGGTCACCGGCTTGCCGTCGTCGGGATGGGTGCCGATCTCCGTGCCCGCGTTGCGCCCGCCGCCCCGGCCCTTGGCATTGGCCAGAAGGTCGACGGCGCGATTGAGCCCGATCGCCAGCACATCCTCGTCGGCGGGGATGGATGCGTATTTCTTCTCGCTCTCCACATAGGGGCCGAAGCGGCCGATGCCGGCGCGGATTGGCTTGCCGGTTTCCGGATGAAGGCCGATTTCCCGGGGCAGGGACAACAGGCCCAGGGCGGTTTCAAGGGTGACGGCATCGGGCGTCAGCCCCTTCGGCAACGACACCCGCTTGGGCTTGTCCTTGTCCTTGGCCTTGGAGCCCTTTTCCTTCGGCGCGGCTTCGCCGAGCTGGATATAGGGCCCATAGGGACCCTTGCGCACGGTCACCGCCTGGCCGCCCTCGGGATCGAAGCCGAGCTCGATGGGGCCGGCGGCCAGGGCCGCGTCGCCGTCATCGTCGGCACCGTTGGCGACCGCAAGCTTCTTGGTGAATTTGCATTCGGGGTAGTTGGAGCAGCCGATAAAGGCGCCGAACTTGCCGAGCTTAAGGCCCAGCCGGCCGTCGCCGCAGCCCGGGCATTTGCGCGGGTCGCCCCCGTCTTCCTGGACCGGGAAGAAATGGGGGCCGAGGTCCTCGTCGAGGGCGTCGATCACCTCGGTGATGGTGAGGCCCTTGGTCTCTTCGACCGCCTTGGCGAAATCCTGCCAGAAATTCTCCAGCACGCCCTTCCAGTTGGTCCTTCCGGCGGAGATATCGTCGAGCTGTTCTTCCAGCTTGGCGGTGAATTCGTATTCCACGTAGTGGCGGAAGAACGAGGTCAGGAAGGCCGTCACCACGCGGCCCCGGTCTTCGGGCACGAAGCGCTTGCTCTCCAGCACCACGTAATTGCGGTCTTGCAGCACCGACAGGATCGAGGCGTAGGTCGAGGGCCGGCCGATGCCGAGCTCCTCCAGCCGCTTGACCAGCGACGCCTCGGTGAAGCGCGGCGGCGGCTGGGTGAAATGCTGTTCCGGTTTGACCTCGCCGAGGCCGAGCGTCTCGCCTTCCTTCATGGGCGGCAGCATCCGGTCCTGGCCGTCGGTCCCTGGACCGGTGCCGTTTTCCGGATCGTCGCGGCCTTCCTGATAGAGTTTCAGGAAACCGTCGAAGGCGATCACCGAGCCGGTGGCCCGCAGCACGACGCGGTCGCCGCCCCTGACGTCCACCGCCACCTGATCCAGGCGGGCGCTGGCCATCTGGCTTGCCACGGCGCGCTTCCAGATCAGTTCGTACAGCCGGAACTGGTCTCCGTCGAGAACGCCTCTCAGGCCATCGGGCCGGCGGCCCATGTTGGTGGGCCGGATGGCCTCGTGGGCCTCCTGGGCGTTGCGCGCCGACGACCGGTACTGGCGCGGGTGCTCCGGCAGGTAGGCCGGACCGAAACTCTTGCCGATATGATCGCGCGCCTGGGCCAGGGCCTCGGAAGCGAGATTGACCGAATCGGTCCGCATATAGGTAATCAGGCCGACGGTCTCGCCGCCGATATCGGTGCCTTCATAAAGCCTCTGGGCGATCTGCATGGTGTGCCGGGCGCCGAAGCCGAGCTTGCGAGAGGCTTCCTGCTGCAGGGTCGATGTGATGAAGGGCGGCGGCGGGTTGCGCCGGGCTTCCTTGCGCTCGACCGAGGCCACCGACAAGCCGCCGGCTCCGGCGATCGCGGCCCGGGCGGCCTCGGCCGTCTCGGCGTCCGGAAGGTCGTATTTGCCGAGCTTCTTGCCGTCGAGATGGGTGAGGCGGGCGGAAAAAGCACCGCCGCCCGCGGTGGTGAGACCCGCGTCGACGGTCCAGTATTCGCGCGGCTTGAAGATCTCGATCTCCGCCTCGCGTTCGCAGATCAGGCGGAGCGCCACCGATTGCACGCGGCCGGCCGAGCGGCTGCCCGGCAGTTTGCGCCATAGCACCGGGGACAGGGTGAAGCCCACCAGGTAGTCGAGCGCCCGCCGGGCCAGATAGGCTTCGATCAGGGGCTGATCGAGGTCGCGGGGGTGCGCCACGGCCTCGAGGACGGCGCTGCGGGTGATTTCGTTGAACACCACGCGTTTGACCGCGATGCCGTCGAGCGCCCCGCGGTCGCGCAGCAGCTCCAGCACATGCCAGGAGATCGCCTCGCCTTCGCGATCCGGGTCGGTGGCCAGCAGCAGCCCGTCGGCTCCCTTCAGGGCCTTGGCGATGGCGTCCATCCTGGCGCCCGCCTTGGGCGACAGCGCCCAGCTCATGGAAAAGTCTTCGTCGGGCCGCACCGAGCCGTCCTTGGGAGGCAGGTCGCGGACATGGCCGTAGGAGGCGAGGACGGTGAAGTCCTTGCCCAGGTAGTTATTTATGGTCTTCGCCTTGGCGGGCGATTCAACGACAACGACGTCCATTTGCCCTCTGGTCACCTGTCCGACGGCCTCGCTGTGTTTCCCGAGGCCGGCACGCTGGTCCTGCGCGCCGGAATAATTGTCGACAAGAGGTTAGCGATTGGTCAACGGGTGGCTTACTTGGGGTATCTGTCAGTCAAAAGCAAGGGAAACTTGTCCTCCCGGGTGGCGCTGGAGGCGCCCGGCGAGCTCCAATTCCAGCAATATCAGGGCCACCAGGGCGGGCGACAGGCGGCTTGAGCGCTGGCCCACCGGGGTCGGGCCGAGCAGGCCGGCCACCTCGTTCCGCGCCTTGGCGACGGTGTCTTCGTCGAATGCCTGGGAGGGCGGCGGGGGTCCCAATTGCGGCGTTTCCGGCGCCCGCATCTGGGGCGCGGAGGTGCCGCCCAACGCCTCTAGGACGTCGTCGGCCCCTTCGATCAGCACCGCGCCCTCGCGGATCAGCTTGTTGGTGCCGCGCGCCCGGGGGTCCAGCGGATGGCCCGGCACCGCCAGCACGTCGCGGCCCTGCTCTCCCGCCAGCCTGGCGGTGATGAGCGAACCCGAACGCAACGTCGCCTCGATCACGATGACGGCGCCGGCCAGGCCGGAAACGATGCGGTTGCGGTTGGGAAAATGCCGTGCCTGGGGCGACAGGCCGAGGCGCATTTCCGAGATCAGCGCGCCGCGCGCGCCGATCGCCTCATAAAGGGCGGTATTCTCCTTGGGGTAGACGACATCGACCCCGCCGGCCATCACCGCGACGGTGCCGCCTTCAAGGGCGCCGCGGTGGGCGGCGGCGTCGATCCCCCGGGCCAGGCCCGACGCCACCACAAACCCGGCCGCCGCAAGCTCCGTCGCCAGCCGTTCGGTGAAGCGGATGCCGTTGGCCGATCCGTTGCGCGCGCCGACCACGGCGATGCAGGGCCGCTCCAGCAGATGGGCGTGGCCGAGGACGGAGATCAGGGGCGGCGCATCGGTGAGGGCGCCGAGGGGCGCGGGGTAGCCGGGCTCGCACTGGGCGATCATCCGCCCGCCGAGACCGTCCACCGCCGCCATCTCCCTCTCCGCCGCCGATTGGGCGCAAATCTTGATCGCCCGCCTGAGGCCGCCCCGGCGCGCCAGTTCCGGCAGGGCGTCCAGCGCCGCGCCGGCGGTCCCGAACCGGTCGATCAGCTGGCGGAAGGTGATGGGGCCGACGTTTTCCGACCGGATCAGGCGCAGCCAGTCGAGCTTTTCCATGGCTTGGAGCGGTCGCGATTCATCCATGGGGCGAGACTGGGCCAAGGCCGGGCGGCGAGTCAACCGGTGCCGTCGTGCTCCCGTCCGATGGAGATGCGGTCCTCCTCGCCGGCCAGCAAACGCCGGATGTTGGTGTGGTGCAGGGCGATCACCAGCACGCCGAGGACGAGGGCCAGCAGCGCCACCTTCGGCCCGGCCAGGAAAAACCCGAATACCGGGGCCAGCGCCAGGGCGATGATGGCGGACAGGGAGGAATAGCGGCCGATCAGCGCCGCCGCCAGCCAGGTCGCGACGACGGCAAGGCCGGTCGGCCAGGATGCCACCAGCAGGACGCCCAGGGTTGTGGCGACGCCTTTGCCGCCGCGAAATCCCAACCACACGGGGAAGACATGGCCGAGGACGGCGCCGGCGCCGGCGACAAGCGCTGAACTTGGGGCGGCGTCCGGCGCATAGCGGGCGGCCAGCAGGACGGCGAGCGCCCCCTTGCCGGCGTCGAGCACCAGGGTCGCCACGGCAAGGCCCGTGCCGCCCTCCCGCAGCACGTTGGTGGCGCCGACGTTGCCGGAGCCCATCTTGCGGATGTCGCCCCGCCCGGCCAGGCGCATGAGCAGCAGCGCATAAGGCACCGACCCTAGGAGATAGCCCACCGCCGCCCAGGCCAGGAGCGGCCAGAACGCGACGCCGCCGTCCATCTCAGGCGCCCGTGGAGTAGACGGTTCGGCCTCGGAACACGGTAGCTAAGCACCGGCCCTGGACCGGACGACCGTCGAACAGCGTGTTCTTGGACTTGGACACCAGGCCCGCCTCGCGGATCACCCAGGGAACCTCGGCATCGATCAGGACGAGATCGGCCGGTGCCCCTTTGGCCAAACGGCCTGCTTCGAGGCCGAGGATCGCGGCGGGCGCCGAGGTGACCTTGGCCAGCGCCTGATCCAGGGTCAGGACGCCGCCGTGATGGAGTTCCAGCACCAGCGGCAGCAGGGTTTCCAGGCCGACGGCACCCGGTTCCGCCTGGGCAAAGGGCAGGCGCTTGGAATCCGGGTCCTGGGGCAGGTGGTCCGAGGCGACGGCGTCGATGGTGCCGTCGCGCAAGCCTTCGATCACCGCCAGGCGGTCCTCTTCGCTGCGCAGTGGCGGCGACAGCTTGGCGAAAGTGCGGTATTCGCCGATCGCGGTCTCGTTCAGGCCGAAATAGGGGGGTGCTGTATCGCAAGTGACTTTGAGCCCCCGGCCCTTGGCGGCGCGGATCGCATCGATCCCGGCGGCGGTCGATACATGGGCCGCGTGATAGCGGCCGCCGGTCAATTCCACCAGCCGGACGTCGCGTTCGATCATGATCACTTCGGCGACGGCGGGAATGCCCTTGAGGCCCAGGCGGGTCGAGATCTCGCCCTCGTTGACCTGGCCCTCGGCGGCGAGGCTGGGCTCCTCGGGATGCTGGATCAGGGGCACGCCGAACCGGGTAATATAAGTGAGCGCCCGGCGCAGGGTATCGGCGTCGGCCAGCGCCCTGTTGCCATCGGTGAAGCCGACGGCGCCGGCCTCGGACAAAAGGCCCATTTCGGTCAGCGTCTCTCCGGCGGTGCCCTTGGTGATGCCGCCATAGGGCCGGACATCGGTCAGCCCGGTCTCGCGCCCGCGGGCGATCAGGTATTCGACCTGGGCCGGGGTCTCGATTCCCTGCTTCGGTCCCGGGACCACGGCCATGGTGGTGATGCCGCCGGCGATCGCGGCCTGGGAGGCCGTTTGCAGGTTTTCCTTATGGGTCTCGCCGGTCTCGTGCAGGGTGACCCGCATGTCGATGAGCCCGGGCGCCAGCACGCGACCCTGGCAATCGACGGCTTCGACGCGCTCGGGCACGCCGTCCGCGAACAGGCCGGGCCCGACATCCTGGATCACGCCGTCGGCGACCAGGACCGCGCCGCGCCCGTCCATGCCGCTTGCCGGATCGACCAGGCGGGCATTGATGAAGGCCCTGGGCGCCTCGCCGTTCATGGGCTCGCCGCCTCCTGATGGGCGGTCACCGCCTCGAGACAGGCCATGCGCACGGCGACGCCCATCTCCACCTGCTCGGTGATGACCGAGCGGTCGATGTCGTCGGCCACCGAGGTATCGATTTCCACGCCGCGGTTGATGGGACCGGGATGCATGATCAGGGCGTCGGGCTTGGCGGCGGCCAGCTTGTCCTCGTCCAGTCCATAGAAATGGAAGTTTTCCCGGAGCGAGGGCACGAAGGTGCCGTGCATGCGCTCCAGTTGCAGGCGCAGCATCATCACGATGTCGGCATCGGCCAGGCCCGCGACCATGTCGTGGAACACCTCCACCCCCATGCGCTCGATCATCGCCGGGATCAGGGTGGGCGGGCCGACCACCCGGACCCGGGCGCCCATTGCGGTCAGCAGATGGATGTTGGAGCGCGCCACCCGGCTGTGGGCGATATCGCCGCAGATGGTCACCACCAGGCCGGCGATGGTGCCCTTGCGCCGGCGGATGGTCAGGGCATCCAAAAGCGCCTGGGTCGGATGCTCATGGCTGCCGTCGCCGCAGTTGATGACGGCGCAGGTCACCTTCTGGGAGAGCAGCTCGACCGCCCCGGAATGGGGGTGGCGGACCACCAGCACGTCCGGGCGCATGGCGTTCAGGGTCATCGCCGTGTCGATCAGGCTTTCGCCCTTGTAGATCGACGAGGTCGCCACCGACATGTTGATGACGTCGGCGCCGAGCCGCTTGGCCGCCATTTCGAAGGAGGTCTGGGTGCGGGTCGAGGTCTCGAAGAACAGGTTGATGACGGTCAGCCCCCGCAGCGATTCGCCCTTCTTCTCGCGCCGCCGGTTGAGCGCAACGAAGCCGTCGGCGGCGTCAAGTAGGCTGGTGATCTGGTCCGGAGAAAGCCCCTCGATGCCAAGGATATGGCGGGGCGCGAAGCGCGTGTTTGCGTCGGGGGCATTCATCAAAGCGGCACTATACTGAGGGTGCCCGGAAATGTCCAAGCCCCACCGCGCCGCCCGGCGCGGGAATGGAAATCTTATTCCAAGTAACTGGTTTTCAATGTCTTTCCGCAGAGACTGGGAAAGCCGGCGGCGCCGTCCCGTACCGGCAAGAGGAGGAGGGGTGCGATGAAGTTGCTGCGCGACGACGAGGTGCCGGAGCCGCCCGCGGTTCAGTCCTATCGCGAAACCCAGTGGTCGGGCCTGGCAGTGGGAGCGGTCCTGTCGGCGGTGGCCGCGGCGCTGCTGGCTGTGCCGGTCCTGGAAGGCTTGGCGGAGGCGGCCTGGGCCTATTGGATCGTCGGTCCGATCGCCGCCTCGCTGTTCTTCATCGCCCGGTTCGCCATCCGGTCGTTCGTCGCCAGCCGCAAGCCCGCCAACTGGCGCCTGCGGTGGTCGACCGACCGCCTGCATCTGCGTTACCGGTCCTATCTCAACGGCCATTTTGCCGCCGACGTGCCGACGGTGCTGTCCCTCGACCGGCGCGAGGTATCCTTTCTCAAGGTCCGTACCGAGACCCTCGCGGTGTCCGACGGCGACGGCGGATTGGGCGCCCGGCGCAAGATCCGCTGGCTGGAGATCGGCCTGCGGCGCGTCGACACCAAGGCCATCAATGATGCCCTGGCGGCCGAATACGCGCGGCGCGACGGGCCGGGCTGGCACGCCAAGGACAATCCGGTGACGCTGACGCCGCAGGGCAGCCTGCGGGTCGCCCTGTTGCGGCCCGGCGCGGTGATCGACCGCCTGCGCAGGCTTTACGCCGTCGCCCCGGCCGAGGACGGCGCGCCAACGGATTTCCGGGACATGGACCGGACGGAACAGGAAGACCACGTCCGGGCCCTGGCCCGGGCGGGGGAGTTCATGTCCGCCGTCATCGCCGCCCGGCAGGTGCACGGCCTCGACCTCGCCGCCGCCAAGGCGCTTGTCGAATCGCTGCAGGCCGGGGATGCCCCCGCGCGGCGAGACAACTGATGGGGCATCGGGCCGCGGGCAGGCGCGCCGCGCCGCGGGACGTTGGGAGCAAGGCGATCATGGGCGGGTTGGGTGACGGCCTGGCGACCGGCCGGCGAGTTATCCGCCCCCCGCACCGAGCGCCCACAGGATCACCGGCAGGCTGAGAACCGCCAGCAGGGTGGTCGCGGTCACGGCGCCGGCCATCAGCGCCTTGTCGCCGCCCATCTGGCTGGCCAGGACGTAGGAGGAGGCGGAGACCGGCAGCCCGGCATACATCACCGCGACGCCGAAGGCCTGGCCCTCGACCCCCAGCAGGATCGCGCCCGCCGCCGTGAGGCCGGGGATGACGGCGAGTTTTGCCGCGGTGATCAGTCCCAGCGCCGTGACATCGCCCTTGAGGCGGTCGAGTTCCAGGGCCGCGCCCACCGCCATCAGGCCCAGCAGCAGCGCCCCCTTGCCCATCATCGCCAGCGTCTCCGACACCATCACCGGCAGGGTGAGCCCGACGGCATTGGCCAGCCCGCCGGCCGCGCAGGCCAGGATCAGCGGGTTGCCGATCACCGCCTTGACGAACGGCACGACCCCCGGTGCCCGGCCGGCGCCGAGCCGGGCCAGCACCGCGACGCAGAGCAGGTTCACCAGCGGCACCACGGCGGCGATGGCGATGGCACAGAGCGCGACGCCGCTGGCGCCCCAGATGCCGAGCGCCACGGCGATGCCGACATAGGTGTTGGGCCGGATGGTGCCCTGGAACAGCGAGGTGAAGCCCGGCCCCGTCAGGCCGATCAGGGGCCTCAGGCCAAGCGCCAAGGTCGCCATCACCAGGACGCCGCCCGCAAGGGCGGCCGCCATGGGCCCGGCGACGGCGGGATCGATCCTGGCATTGGCGAGGCTTTCGATCAGCAACGCGGGGAACAGAACGAAATAGGTGAGCTTTTCCGCGACCGGCCAGAAACCGGGCCCGGGAAAGCCGATCTTGCGCAAGATGAAGCCGAGCGCCACCAGGGCGAAGACCGGCGTGAGCGCGCCGAAGGCGGTCGCCATCAGCCGGGCGCCTCGGGCGGGTTGCGGGCCGCGAAGTCGAGAAAGCCCTGCAGGATGACCGCCGCCGCCACCTTGTCGATCACCGCGGCCCGGCGCCGGCGCGAGGCATCGGCGTCCAAAAGCGAGGCCTCCGCCGCCCGGGTCGACAGGCGCTCGTCCCAGAACGCCAGGGGCAGGTCGATCCGCTTCAGAAGATCGGCCGCGAACTGGCGGGTCGCCTGGCAGCGCGGGCCCTCGCTACCGTCCATGTTGACCGGCAGGCCCAGCACCAGGGCGCCGACGCCTTCCTTGCCGATAATCGCCTCAAGCTTAGCAAGATCGGCCGCCAGCTTGCTGCGCCGGATCGTGTCATAGGGCGTCGCGAGGCTGCGCCCGACGTCCGACAGCGCCAGGCCCAGGGTGCGGGTGCCGAGATCGAGGCCGAGGATGCGGGCCCCCCGGGCGAGGTCCCGGACGAGTTCTCTGGGCTTGCGGATGGTCATGGCCGATGGTAACGTGCCCGCCTTCTGAAGGCCTTGAAAGTCGAGGGTTTCCGCGGGTTTCCGGCCTTCGTGCCGGGTCCGTTTCCACCTGCTGGGACACTTATTACAGATGTCGCTGGATAAAGCCACCGTCGCCCGCATCGCCGCGCTCGCGCGCATCCGGGTGCCCGAAGACGAACTTGAGCGCCTCGCCAAGGAGCTCTCCAACATCCTCGGTTGGATCGAACAGCTCGACGCGGTCGACACCGAAAACGTGCCGCCGATGTCCCAGTCGACGGATCAGAAGCTGCGCTGGCGCGAGGACGCGGTCACCGACGGCGGCATTCCGGAAAAGGTGCTGGCCAACGCCCCGGCCGCCAGGGACGGTTACTTCACCGTGCCCAAGGTGATCGAATAATGGCCGGCGGGCCGCTCACCGACCTCTCGATCGCCGAGGCGCGCGACGGCCTCAAGGCCGGCCGGTTCACCTCCAAGGAACTGGTGGAGGCGTACCTTTCGGTCATGGAGGCGGCCCGCGCGCTCAACGCTTTCGTGACGGAAACGCCCGAGCGCGCGCTCGCCGGCGCCGAAGAGGCCGACAGACGGCTCGCGGCGGGCGAGGGGCGGGCGCTGGAAGGAGTGCCGCTCGCCATCAAGGACCTGTTCTGCACCGAGGGCGTCATGACCACGGCGTGCTCGCGCATCCTCGACGGCTTCACGCCGCCTTACGAATCGACGGTGTCGCAGAAGCTTTGGGATGCCGGCGCGGTGATGCTGGGCAAGACCAACCTGGATGAGTTCGCCATGGGCTCTTCCAACACCACCAGCCATTTCGGCCCGGTGGAGAACCCCTGGCGGCGGGCCCGCGACAACCGGCCCCTGGTGCCGGGCGGCTCGTCGGGCGGATCGGCGGCGGCGGTGGCGGCCCGCCTCTGCCCCGGCGCGACGGGGACGGATACCGGCGGCTCGATCCGCCAGCCGGCCTCCTTCTGCGGCGTGGTGGGGCTGAAGCCGACCTACGGGCGGTGCTCGCGCTGGGGCATCGTGGCCTTTGCCTCGTCCCTCGACCAGGCCGGGCCGATCACCCGCACGGTGCGCGATTCGGCGATCCTGCTGACCCACATGTCCGGATTCGATCCCAAGGATTCGACCTCCGTCGAGCGCCCGGTGCCGGATTTCGAAACGGCGGTGGGCAGGTCCGTGAAGGGCCTCAAGGTCGGCGTGCCGAAGGAGTACCGGGTGGAGGGCATGGACCCGGAGATCGAGGCGCTGTGGCAGAAGGGGATCGAATACCTGACCGACGCCGGGATGGAGGTCAAGGAGATCAGCCTGCCGCACACCGAATACGCGCTGCCGGTCTATTACATCCTGGCCCCGGCGGAAGCGTCGTCCAACCTGGCGCGCTACGACGGCGTGCGCTTCGGCCACCGGGCCGAGGGCGGCGGGGATTTGCTGGACATGTACGAGGCGACCCGCAGCGAAGGCTTCGGGGCGGAGGTGCGTCGGCGCATCATGATCGGCACCTATGTGCTGTCGGCGGGCTATTACGACGCCTATTACCTGAAGGCCCAGAAGGTGCGCACCCTGATTGGGCGCGATTTCGAGGCCGCCTTCGCCGATGTCGATGTCATCCTGACGCCGACGGCGCCGGGCGCCGCCTTCGCCATTGGCGAAAAGGAAGATGACCCCATATCCATGTATCTGAACGATGTCTTCACGGTGCCGGCGTCGCTGGCCGGATTGCCGGGGATTTCGGTGCCGGCGGGCCTCGACGGCGACGGCCTGCCGCTCGGGTTGCAGCTGATCGGCAAGCCGTTCGACGAGGAAACCGTGATCGCCGCCGCCGGGGTCATCGAGGCGCGCGCCGGCTTCGACGGCAGCCCCGCCGCCCGGGGCGGGGGCGGTGCCTGAGGGATTCTTGCGGCCGTGACGGGGGCTTTGTTTAAAGATGTCTTTAATTAAATAATTCTTTAAACAAGGAAATTGCGCGGGACCAGACCGCGCCAGCATGGAGATAAGAAAATTGGCCGATTTGATCCAAGGGGCCACCGGCGATTGGGAAATGGTGATCGGGCTGGAGGTTCATGCCCAGGTCAGTTCCAAAGCCAAGCTCTTTTCCGGTGCCGCCACCGCATTCGGGGCCGCGCCCAACAGCCAGGTCTCCCTGGTCGACGCCGCCATGCCGGGCATGCTGCCGGTGATCAACGGCTATTGCGTCGCCCAGGCGGTGAAGACGGGACTGGGGCTTAAGGCGCAGATCAACCTTCGATCCGTGTTCGACCGCAAGAACTACTTCTATCCCGACCTGCCCCAGGGCTATCAGATCTCCCAGTTCACCCAGCCCATCGTTGGGGCGGGGGAGGTGGTG
>Ga0224512_10004517_pt1 | contig 11707 bp, 4 predicted proteins | sample SF_May12_sed_USG_4_FD_169103 | JGI IMG/M metagenome (GOLD analysis project Ga0224512, IMG submission 169103) | Sediment microbial communities from San Francisco Bay, California, United States - SF_May12_sed_USGS_13 | ecosystem: Environmental > Aquatic > Marine > Sediment | place: USA: California... | reverse complement strand
ACTATCGCGAATCTCACGCAATCCGGGTCTCATATCATAGCCTCCTACAGGGCGGAAGGAGTTATTAAGTAAATAGCAGTCGAGATCGCCGTCGAGATCATAATCAAAGAAAGCTGCATGTGATGAAAGGCCCTCATCCGCTAATCCATATTCCTTGGCTTGCTCAGTAAAGGTAAGGTCTCCATTGTTGATGAAAAGCTCGTTGTAGCGTTTTTCGCCGCCAGGTCTGCCTGATTTACAGACATAAATATCTAGCCAGCCATCGCTGTTGACATCGGCGAAACTGACCCCGGTTGACCAAATATTTTCGGAAGCAACTCCTGCTAAATCAGTGATGTCTTCAAATTGGAAACCTCCTTTATTAAGGTAGAGTTTGTTATCCACGAGATTTCCACAAAAGAAAATATCTGCCAGTCCATCATTATTGATGTCACCAATTCCGACACCCCCGCCATTGTAAAAATTTCGATAAGTATAGGTGTTAAATTCCGGCGTATGCGATAGCTCATTTCGGAAGTCAATTCCTGTTTGTCCACTATCAGTGAGCTCGAACAGAGTTCTTTCTTGCCCGCAGCCGAACAGTACGCAAAGAGGTATGATATATTTCAGTCTTCGGATCATCGGGAATCGATCTTTAAGACCTGTACTTTCTCATTGTTCCGGGCAACAAGAGTTATCCTTTCACCTTGAAAAGGCAATGAAAGAAAATCCCTCACCTGACCAGATATATTCAGGCCATACTCCTCATTGCTGACTGGACTAAATGAGCCGTTTCCGTCGCCTAATAGAAGGGTGCCAATACTTGCATCCATGCGGCCTATGGCAGGCTGAACTTCGTATAGGTTTCCGCCTAAGAGCAGATCAGGATCGTCATCTTTATTCGCATCTAGAATCTCGATGGCAAACACAGGAGAGATTTGAGCCTGCCAGGGTAGAGAATGTAAAGTAAAATTTCCTTTGCCGTCATTCAATGCGATCATCGATCGAAATTCTGTGACCTGAGACACGACAGCTGTTTCCAGCTGATGTGCTGAAAATAATTCTCCTACTGGTTTTGAGGCAAACTCGCGGTACACCCTATGATCTTTCTTAAGGTAGACAAGTTGACTGCTTAGCGCATCCAGACCTTCAAGGGTATACTCCTTGCCTTGACGGAAATAAGTGAGGATGGGATCGGCGGTTAGATTGGCGTCAAAATCAGCCAGATATAGAGAGACCGGTTCCTCAACCGTTGGTTGAAGATTTGAGTTCAATCCAAAATTACCCAGTACGAGATCATCATCACCGTCATTGTCCAGATCCTCAATCGCAATGGCACTCCACCAGCCAACAGGATTATTTGGTACCGAGCCCATGATGGGCAAGAGTGATTTTATGAATTTTCCTTCTTCTTGCTTAAACAGGGTAGGGGCCAGCCAATCTCCGATGACAATAAGATCGAGATCACCATCATTTTCGATATCGCTCCAGGTAGCGTCAGTTACCATTCCCAGAGAAGCAAGATCAATGCTTGTAGAAGCCGATACTGAGAACAGGCCAGATCCATCATTGAGCAGGAGATAACTATTTGTCCGGGCTCCATAATTTACCGCTTTGCCTCTGTTCCCCACAAAAAGATCGATGTCTCCATCTTCGTCGAAATCAGCAGGACTCACCACCGACGTTTGACCGAATACAGGAGGTACATGGTCACTGGCTTTACTAAAATCTCCAGCGCCGTCATTCAGATAAAGCCTGTCCAAAAGCAGACTGTCCTGATGATAAAACTGATTTCCACCACTACCCACATAGAGATCCTGATCACCATCTCCATCGGCATCAAAGAATGCTACCCCAGTATCTTCACGATCTTGATCCTTTTCAAAAACTGAAGTTGGAGCAGCTTTAAAGTGGTCACTAGATTGTAAGAAAAGCTGTCCGGCTTGACCGGTTGCTCCTCCCAAATAAATGTCGATTAGACCGTCGCCGTTTACATCAGCTCCGGTGATCCGTGGGCCTTGGGTAGAAAGAAAGTAAGGAATCAATGGTTCCCTGTTGCTGTCGTAAAATGTATTTTCTGTGTGCTTACCGTGGACCACGTCTTCCAGTGCTGAAATGGTAAACTTTTTATCGATGTGTTCCTGAATTACAGGTTTGACTGAAACATCATTTCGATCGATTATGTGCAGTTGCCCGCTCGGTGGATTATGTAGAATGGTAATTTGTCGATCCGGCCAGCGAACCTTAAGGGAGTCAATTTGGGTGGTATTGCCCAGACCAAAATGCACGACTACATCAGAGGACGATTGCCAACCCCTCGAGGGATAAACCTCCTGAGATTGCATCGTACTGTCGTGATAGATTTGCACAATAGCTCCAATCGCTTGCTGGTTGTATTTGGTACCGATTAGTTTGATCTTGACAAAATTCATCTGGCTCAATTTATCCCTTTGGTTTTCGTAATAGAAAGCGGTCTGGTTGATATTATTGATTACCAGGTCAAGATCTCCATCCTGATCGAAGTCTGCACTGGCCGCCCCATTGGAAAGTGACGCAATATTCATTTGCCATTTTTGGGTCACATCCTGAAAGCTTGCACCGAGCTGATTGCGAAATACAACGTTTGACACTTTACCTGAAGGCATCCGGTCAGCCAATTCAAGATCGGTAGCTTCCTCCTGAATCTGGCGATTGCTGATGAAACGCAGATAGTCCAAATCGTTCGGTCTGCGGACAATCCCGTTGGTGACATGAAGATCTTTCCAGCCATCCAGATCAAAATCGACTAAAAGCGCTGACCAACTCCAATCTGTAGCCGCCATGCCTGACATTTGTCCCACCTCGCTAAACCATCCTGAGCCCGATTGCCAGAGACCGCGGTTGAGTTGTAGCATATTGCGGGGAAACTGATCGTGATAGCCAAAACTTCTCTTGAACCGGTAGATCTCATAAGGATCAGGTCCCTGAGCGCTTTTGAAAAGAAACTCATCATCAGGCTTCATATCCAGGGTGACCAGATCGGAAAAGCCATCATTGTTGACGTCAGCCAGGTCGGCACCCATGGTAAAATAACTGGTGTGACCAAACACGGTTGTACTTTGCTCAAGGAATGTGCCATCACCTTGATTCATGTACAGAAAATCATTTTCGTGGAAATCATTGCCGACATAGATATCCGGATACCCGTTTTGATCAATATCTCCGACAGCTACACCGAGGCCGTAACCAGCAATTCCACCCAGAATACCTGCTTCATCACTGACTTCTTCGAAAGCCATAGCCTTTCCTCTATTTTCGACCAATAGGTTTTTATAGAGTCGGTCGCCCGCTAGATTATCCCGTTTTCTGGTAGCGGCAGTATCACGGTAGGATTCAGTCGAATGTACTGAATGACAGAGGAGATAAAGGTCAAGATCGCCATCGAGGTCATAATCCAGGACCGCTGAGTGGGTGGAGAATCCGGAATGATCTATGTCATAGGCTTCTGCCCGATCGGTAAATGTAACCAAACATGAAACACCCTCATTGTTCGCAGTTTGACCGGCGCAACCATTATTGATAAAGAGCTGATTCCTTCCTTGGAAGGCCTTATAACCACCAACCTGGCATTGGTAAATATCCAACCAGCCATCTCCATTGAGATCTGCCATCACTACCCCGGTCGACCAACTTCCACTACCGGCCACGCCGGACTCCTCAGTTATGTCACGAAATTTGATACTACCGGATTCATCCTTGCCCAGATTAAGAAAAAGTCTGTTGGATTCACGATTGGAAGCAAAATAGATGTCGGTCCAGCCATCGTTATTGATGTCTCCTGTTGCTACGCCTCCGCCATTATAGTAGTAGAGATATTGAATGATATTGAAGCTATCGTCTTCCAATAGATCATTGGAGAATTCAAGTCCTGTTTTCTCCGGAGGCAGTAATTTGAACAGTGGAATCTCTTGCTTTTTACATGCATGCGCAAAGACCAAAATGAGAGCTAAGAACCGCATTTTTCTTAAAACGATTGAAATGATGCCTTCTTTCTCGACTGCAGTGGTAACTTGCATAGCCGATCGCATCAATATTCGAAGACGAGCATTTTTTCATTGTTTCGAGCCACCAAAACAAAGTTGCGATTGCCTGCCTTTACAGATGCCAGGTCACGAACTTCCCCATCAATTCGAAAGCCGCTTGATCTGGACAGTTCGGGTTGAAAAGAGCCATCACCATTTCCTCTTAAGAACAAGCCGTAGCTGGCATCATATCGCCCCACTTCCGGTTTTACCCCGAATAAGTTGCCGGCAAGGAGCACATCTTCATTTCCATCCTTATTGAAATCATCAATTAGAATACCATAGGTAGGTGAGAATTGGGCTGGCAGGGGCAGGTTATGTAGATGGAAGGTCCCATCGCCCTTGTTTTCCAGATAAGAAGAGGCGAGATGGTAAACCTCTTTCTTTGTACTCTGGTTTAGCTGATCTTCTTCGAATATATCATTGACAGTTTGTTCCTGATAGTCAATGTATTTCTGATATTTCTTCTTCAGATGGGGAAGTTGCATGACCAAATCATGCCGCAATACCATCGGGTATGCCTCGTCTCCGTTGTATTGGCTGATGATAGGTTCAGGGGTTCCATTCTGATCGAAATCGTTGAGGTGCAGCATGACTGGTTTGTCCTGGCTTGCTTTAAATCTTGAATTTAAACCATGATTGCCCACGATGAAATCGGTATCTCCGTCATGATCAAAATCGGCACCCTGGATACAGTTCCACCATCCGTCCGTCTTTGAATTGAAGCTATTTGATTTCTTTCGAAACCGGCCACCGGTATTTTCAAATATGGTTATGGGCATCCATTCACCCACCACTATCAAATCAGCATCATTATCTCCGTCAATGTCGTTCCAGATGGCATCAGTGATCATTCCCAGATCTTTCAAGTCCGGAGCAATTTGACTGGAGGCGTTGCGGAGGTTTCCCTTACCGTCGTTATTCAGGATGTAGCCATTGGCGGACAATCCATAATACCCGGGAACAATTCTTACACCTACGAACAGATCCTGGTCTCCGTCATTATCATAGTCGCAGGCTCTCACACAGCTGGTGCTTTCGAGTTCGAAAGTGGGCAGGTATTGCGCTGACCGTGAAAATGTTCCCTTGCCGTCGTTCTTGTATAGTTGGTCGACCAGAAGGTTACTGGTCAGCATAAACTCATTGCTTCCCCGGGTAACGTAGAGGTCCAGATCGCCGTCTTGATCGGCATCGAAGAGCGATCCATCTACATCCTCATAAGTGCGATCCCGATCAAAAAGTAATTCATTTGCCCTGAAATAATTTCCATCGGGCTGCTGAACAAAAAGAGCGGAAGCTGCTCCCGTGGCGTTGCCAATAAAGAAGTCATCCATACCGTCACCGTTTACATCACCCACCGTAATTTTTGGTCCCTCCGTCGACACCATATGATAAATGAGACGATCCCGGTCAAAGTCTACAAATTGATTTTCCTCATGTTGAAAAGACCATGATAGGGTCTCTGTGATATCAGAAAAAATCTTCTTTGTTGAATCCGTTGAAGTAGCAATTTTCGAATCGACCATTGCTTGAATTTCATTCCTTGGAGAAATAGAAATCGACTGATCAGCCTCCAGCTTAGTTAAAACTGTCGGATCCTGGTCCCAGGGCCATTCAACGGTCAGTGTGTCGATTTTTGTGATGCTTCCCAATCCGAAATTAAGCCGGTGGTCGATCGAAGATTGAAATCCCCTTACGGGTATATTTTCCTGGTAAAAGGTTTTCCCTCCGGCACGCAGTGTGACCTTCGCTCCTGTGGCCATCGAATTCTTGGCTCTGCCCTGCAGAACAACTTTGAGATAGTGATGCGGCTGGGATAACTTCTCCGTTTCATTTCGGTATATAAAAGAAGTCGCATTGACATTGCTAACCACCAGGTCAAGATCGCCGTCGTTATCAAGATCTGCATAGGCAGCTCCGTTTGAGTGGCTTGGCGTAGCCAGTCCCCATGTTGCAGCAACGTTTTCAAATTGCAGGTTACCTAAATTTTTGAACATGTAGTTCGGAATAGGCGTAGAAGGGATAGTATCAATCAGTTTTTGATAATTCACCCCATCTTCTGATACCATCTGCTTAACAATCTCTTCGTTGGATACGAAGTTGATGTAGTCCTGATCGATGATGTCCTTGTACAGTCCATTAGCCACGAAGAGATCTGACAGTCCATCATTGTCAAAGTCGGCTATCAGGGCACCCCAACTCCAATCTGTTGCCTCAACGCCTGCCATCCTGCCTATTTCACTAAAAGTTCCGTCCCCGTGATTGAGCTGAAGAACGTTGCGGGTGAATTGATGATAATAGCCATTCTCCAGGTTATACTTGTACCGGTCCCAGCTCTCGAAGGTCATTTTAGTCTTGAATCTTGCTTCATCCTCAGGCAGCATTTCGGTGACAAAGATTTCCGGGTAGCCGTCATTATTCAAGTCGGCGATGTCCGCCCCCATCGAAGCCACACTCAATGACCTTATCTGCTTCTCCAGCTCCTCACTGAACGTGCCGTCGGCCTGGTTGATATAGAGATAGTCGCGTTCAAAGAAATCGTTTGAGACAAACATATCCAGCCAACCATCACGATTTACATCACCTACAGTTACACCGAGCCCAAAACCGATTTCGCTGCCGTAGATCCCCGCTTCTTCGCTGACATCAATGAACGTATCACCATCATTTCGAAAAAATTTATCTCCGCCCAGTGGATCCCGTATCCGTCTTTGGTCTTTTTTTAGATTAAAGTCAAAAATCGACCGGTATGAGTTGTTCAGCAGGTAGACATCGAGATCACCATCGCGATCATAGTCAAAGAATGCTGCATGTGTGCCGTAGCCTTGGTCGGCAAGACCATATTCTTCTGCCATTTCTACAAAACGCACCATGCCTTCAGCATCCGCACCCTGATTGATGAAAAGTTCGTTTTGCTTGTTGTCTCCCTCCAGGTCTCCGGAATTGCAAACGTAAATGTCTAGCCAGCCATCGCCGTTTACATCCACCATTGTGACACCCGTTGACCATGCGCGCTCACCTGCTACACCGGCTTGTTCGGTGACATCTTTAAAAGTGAAGTTGCTACGGTTGAGGTACAACCTATTGTCTTTCATATTGGCAGAAAAATAGAGATCGATAAATCCGTCGTTATTTACATCTCCAGCTGCCACGCCGCCTCCATTATAGAAATTTCGGTAAGTGTAGATGTTGAACTGCCGGTCATAATCCAGTTGATTGATGAAATCAATATTGGTCATACCCGGTTCCATAAGAGTAAAGCGTGCTTCTTCTTCCATCAAATCAGAACAAGCGGATACTGCAAGTATAGCCACCATTAAGGCAATCAGAATGCTGCCCGGATGTTGGTTACATTTTAAACTATAGTGTTTCACCACGGCCTGATATTTCCTCGATTTCCTTCAATTTTTTTAGATCAACGATATCAACCTTCACTTCCCGGTCATCTTTGTTGAAGATAGATATTCTTCGATTGCCATCTATCTTGACATAGGCATTCCCATACAGCGGACTTGGACTTTCAACTTCAATGAATCCGGGTCCATACCATTCTTCCATACGCTCAATGACTTCGGTTTTCAAAGAATCGGCAAATAAATGCCGATTCCACGGTGCCCAGGCATCGTAAGAAAACACAACTGGCATCTCGACTATTTTGTCTTCGTAAAACTTCGGATAGAAGTCCATTCCCGCCGGGTGTTTGAAATCTTCGATGCTGTAGTAAACGGAGGTATTGGATGCTCCCTCGCGGATCAATCCTTGTTTGTTTAACTCCCAGCAGTGCGCGTAGAAATCTCTGGAAGGCATTCCCAGATACAATCCAAAGAATAAGCTGTCGAAACGGACATCGCGAGCGAGTTCTTTGGCTTCCATCTCATGGTATGGGGTGGTCCTGGTACATGAATTGATAAGAACCACAGCTATGAATGTAACCAGAATTACGGTTCCTCGCATTACGGAATTTTTCAAGTTACTAAAGGTATTGGGATCCGAGGTTGGTTGGTTTTCGATTGCTCGATTCGATCGGCAAAGGTACCAAGATCTGGAAAAAGGAAAAAGAGCAATTTTCACCTTTTCTCACTAGATCTAATCTTTTGGCCGCCTTCTTAAGAAAAAAGCCGGAAGAACTCTTCCGGCTTTTCAATTTATCTGTTGAGCCACTTAAGGCATCAATTTTAGTAACATGGATTCTGAACCAGGTTAGGATTAGCATCGGTCTGACTCTTTGGAATAGGGAACAACTCCTTGCATTCCTCAGAAGCCGGTTTTTCCCACCAGGCTTTGGTAAATTCTCCAAATCGAATCAAGTCTGATCGTCGGTGACACTCCAGAAACACTTCGCGTCCCCTTTCAGCCAACAGGTTCTCAGCGGTCAGCTCTGTGAAACCATCAACACCCGCTCGCTCACGAATCTGATTTACCAAGTCAAGAGCTTCGGCACTTCCCGGATCCATTCTCCACAATGCCTCAGCTCGAATGAGCATGGCATCGGCATAACGGAATACGGGATAATCATTGTTCATGTCTGGACGGCCGCCAATTTCAAATTCGAACTTGGATGCTCGAGCTCCGGCTTCTCTCCATGCTTCTGGAAAGAGCTCGTTAACTTCCTTACGAATTGTGAAAGGCTCACCATCAGGATCTACACCACTGGCCAAAGTACCGGCGTCAGTCAAACGGACTTTGCCGGATACATCCCATTGGGGACCTACCAGGAAGTTGCTCCGTACGGTGGATGGTCCTTCTTCGGTATTAGGTTCGCCTTTTCTCAGGTCGCCATCTTCGTACGAATCGTAAAACTCTTCCAATGTACACCAGCCGTTCCACGGTTGGGCCTGCAGGTCGTAGGTTTGCTGATTCAAATAGCTCAGCGTTTGCATTACGATATTCAGACCTCCTGCAAAAACAGCATCATAAGGAATGGCCAGAATGAACTCAGAGGATCCTGAATTATCTACATTGAAATTAGCGAAGTAATCATTTTCCAAGGCATAGTTGCCACTGGTGATTATGGCATTTGCTGCTGCCGCAGCTTTTTGCCACTGCGGAGTTCCAGTGTATACTTCAGCATTGATGTACAATTTGGCTAAGGCCATCTGTATTACCATTTGATTTACCCGGCCATAAGTTGTTCCATCAACACTTTCACTTACCAAAGGTAAAGCCGCTGTGAGAGCTGACTCGACAAAGTTGTAAACTTCTGCCCTTGAATTGGTTGGTGGAGCAGGATTAGCATCCGCAAATGATGTTACGATAGGGACATTTCCGTAGAGATCCATTAGCCAGAGGTAGTAAATGGCTCGAAGACCTTCTAACTCAGCAATGAACGGATCCGTCAAAGGATTCTGTAGCTCCTGGAACTGAAAAATCAGACGGTTGCAGGAGTTAACTCCACCAAATAGGAAATTCCAAGTATTGGTAACAGTAGGATCTTCTGCCGTCCAAAGTTGCTGATGTAAGCGAACCCAGTGACCACCATCTCCCCAGTCTGGCCCACGCGTCGGAACCACCATCTCGTCAGAGGAAACCTCCTGAGCGGCATAAAGCGAAGTGGTACCCATATATCCATAAAGAGAGGTATAGGCTGCACCTAAGGCTGAGATCAATTCATCCTCTGTCTGAAAGAAGTTGTCAGCGGTTACCTCACTAAAGACTTCCTCTTCCAGATCGGTACATGCTGGCATAAATGCAATCAGGCAGCATGTGATCATTAGAACTTTTAAAGGAATATTATATTTTTTCATAATTTCTAAAATTCCGGTTTAAGAATTAAAGTCCAAGGTTTACACCAAAGGTGAATCCTCTTGCAGTGAAGTACGTATTTCGTCGATCAATACCGGGAGCCAGAGATCCGAAATCACTTCCGGTGTCCTCCAATCTGGCTTCAGGAGAGACACCTGAATACCCCGTGATCGTAAATAAATTCTGAACGTTAGCATAGATTCGAATCTTGCTGAATCCAGCCGGCAAGTTGTCTTCATTTAAGGAATAGCCAACTGTCAAGTTATCCAGCTTGAAGAAGTCAGCTTTCTCCACATGATAACTGGAGAACTGCGGCTGATCTACCAAATCCGGAATATCTCCAGAAGTTCTCAATATGTTGTAGGCACTGATCTGTCCTGGTGCCTCATAGAAGGCACGAAATGTATTGATCAGTTCATGTCCAAAGACCCCGCGGAAGAACAAGTTCACGTCAAGATTACCGAAGTTGAACGAGTTGTTCAAACCAATGTTATACTTAGGAAATCCATTTCCAATTACCGCACGATCCTTCAAGTCATCAACTACACCGTCTCCATCTACATCCACAAAATTCCAGGTTCCATCTTCGGCCACCGGATCACCTTCGTTGATTACAAGACCCCAAAGCTGTCCAATTGGTTTGCCTTCCTCCAAACGAACCAGGGGAGTACCGTTCTGACCTGGAGATCCCAGGTTTGCACCATCGATGAATCCACCGATCGATACCCCTCTTTCTTCGTCTGTCAAGGAAACCAGTTCAGGAGTAAACCAGCGGCTACCAGTGAAGTCGATCTGCCAGCTGTTTCCAGCTCCTAATGCTACATTGTAACCCAGCGCCAATTCGATTCCCTCATTGCTTACTTCGCCCACATTGAACCAAGTTTGAGCAAAGAGGTTTGGTGGTACCGGTACGTTGAACAAGAAAATACCGTCAGTAGTCGTACTCGTATAATATTCTAATGATCCAGTCAATTTGAAATCGAGGAGGGCGAAGTCAAATCCGACGTTGATGTCTTCCTTGCGCTCCCACTTCAGCCCCGGGTTAGGGTTCGAAACCGGACCAAAGCTCTGTACAAAACTTCCGTTGAAGAAAAAGTTTCCGGTAGGACCAAATCGCTGCAAAGCCAAAAGACTCTCACCAACGTTGTTACCGGTAACTCCATATCCTGCCCGGAACTTCAATTGATCAAATCCACTGATTCCGGCGGCTCGCACCAAGTCGATGCCGGCGCTAACAGCTGGAAAGAGGCCCCATTTCTCTTCATCTCCAAATCGAGATGAACCTTCTCTTCGCAAACTAGCGGAGAAGAAATATGTATCACTAATATTCAGAGTAGCTCTACCGAAGAAAGCGATTAGCTTACTACTAGTGCGGTTTGAGAACACAGTACCATTACCAGTGGCGAAATCCTGTGCACCAGCTACGTTATTGTAAGAGAAGGCATCTGTTAGAAAATTTCCTCCATCTAATCCGAATCGCTCGAAATTGAAGTCCTGATACTCATAGGCAGCCAAAATTTTCAATGCACTGTTAGTACCTACACTAGCATCATAGTTACCTTCAATTCGGAACAGCTGATCGCTGTTTTCTTCATTTACTCTTCTCGCTCGTCCGCCAGAGTTTTCGCCAACCCAGAAACTATTCTTATCCCAATACGTATTAAAGTTGTCGTTCGAGCGCTGCTGCGAATAGAACATGGAGAAAGTAAGATCATCAGTGATGTTGTAGTCGCCACGGATATTGGCGGCCACCGATTTCGTTCTTTGCTCATTGGTATTCTGCTCAATGATTGCCACAGGATTGTAGTAGTCGAAGAGAACTTGCTGAGAATAGCCATCCCACCGGTCATTTCCATCCGTAATCGGCGATGTCGGATTGTAGATGGTAGCATAGCGGAAAGCCTCATCGAAGCCCAGGACAGCGT
>Ga0224512_10004516_pt1 | contig 11707 bp, 9 predicted proteins | sample SF_May12_sed_USG_4_FD_169103 | JGI IMG/M metagenome (GOLD analysis project Ga0224512, IMG submission 169103) | Sediment microbial communities from San Francisco Bay, California, United States - SF_May12_sed_USGS_13 | ecosystem: Environmental > Aquatic > Marine > Sediment | place: USA: California... | reverse complement strand
AGCCGCGCCGGAATGCCACATTTTCGTGGCACGGCGATCGCGCAATCGCAGTATCGAATTGTCATTGGGTTCCTCTCGCCGGCGTCAGTAGATGTCATTCAACGTGTTGTAAACATTGAACTTTCCTGTGGGCGTGATTACCTCGGGTCCCTTGATGACAGCCTTGAGTTCCCGTGTCTTGTCGTCGACGACAACAATCGCCGATTCCTGCTCCTTGCCGCTCCAGACCGAGAACCAGATTTCCGTGCCGTCCTTGTTGTACTCCGGCTGGACGACGCGCTTTGGCCCCTCACCAAGATCGGCCCATTCGGCAATCGGCAGCTTCTCGAAGCCGGCATCGAGATTGCTGATGTCGAACACGGCGATGCTTTGGCTGATCGACTCATCGGGGTTCAGCGGTGCATCGACCCAGAGGTTGTTTGAGTGCGGATGCGACTTGACGAACAACGAACCACCGCCCATGCCCTGCAGTACGCGCACTGCTTGCCAGGCATGGTCCGGGTTGCTTTGCGGATCGGTACCCAGGAACGTGACGTTGGCGTTGCCCAGCGCACTCGTCACCCAGACGGGGCCGTATTCCGGGTCGATAATGTTCGCGCCGCGTCCCGGATGCGGTGTCTTCTCGACATCTACCAGAGCCTCCAGTTCACGGTCATGCGAATCGACAACGGCAACCTTGTCGGATTGATTGGCGGCGGTCAGGAAGTAACGCTTGCTGCGGTCCCAGCCGCCGTCGTGCAGGAATTTGGCCGCACCGATATCGGTAACCGCCAGGTCGTTGATGTTGCTGTAATCCACCAACAGGATATGGCCCGTTTCTTTGACGTTGACGATGAAATCGGGATGTTCGTGCGATGCCACGATAGCCGCGACCCGCGGCTCGGGATGGTATTCCTGTGTGTCGACCGTCATGCCGCGCGTCGAGACGATTTTGAGCGGCTCGAGCGTATCGCCGTCCATGATCACGTACTGCGGCGGCCAGTATGATCCCGCGATCGCGTACCTGTCCTCATAGCCTTCGTATTTCGAGGTTTCGACCGAGCGCGCTTCCAGTCCGACTTTAATCTGCGCAACCGTGGCCGGCGGATCCATCCACAGGTCGACCATGTTGATCAGCGCATCACGACCGATCGTAAATACGTAGCGACCCGATGCCGAGACCCGCGAGATGTGCACAGCATAGCCGGTCTTGACGATGTTCACGATTTCTTTCGTGTCGCCGTCGATGATCGCAACCTCACCCGCATCGCGCAGCGTGACCGAGAAGAAATTGTCGATGTTGCGATCGTGTTGCGGGCGTTCCGGACGATCCGCGGGCGGCACGATGACTTTCCAGGTCGCTCTCATATCGGCCATGCCGAACTCCGGCGGTGCCGGCGGTTCCTGCTGCAGGAAGCGCGCCATGATGTCGATCTCCCCGTCCGTCATTTCACCCGATGTGCCCCAGTTCGGCATGCCGGCAGGCGATCCATAGGTGATTAACGCTTTGAGGTAGTCTGTACCCTTTTCCCGTGTGATGTCGGGCGTCAGCGCCTTTCCCGTCGCGCCTTTGCGCAGCACGCCGTGACACCCGGCGCAGCGCTCGAAATACAGCTGTGTCGCGGTGGCGAACTCCGCCTCGGAAAGCACCGGGCCTTCGGCGCTCATGATCTGCCGGGTATCCTCGCCGGTAATTGCAGATGGCGCGCCCTGATACTTGAGTTCGCCTTCGGTCGTGCTCGCGTGGCGCTGCCCGGCAGCACGATCCTCCTGGCCGAGTTCGACACGCAAGGCCGCGACCTCCGCGGCACTCACCGCCGCACCGTCATTGCCCCATGAGTTGAAGACGTAGGTCAGCGCTGCGGCAATGTCCTCGTCCGGCAGATATCCCATGCTGGGCATGACCCCGTTGTACGTGACGCCGTTAACCGTGATCGGGCCGGACAATCCGAAAATCGCCGCGGCCAGCACGGCCTTTCGATCGCCCTCTAGATAATCGGAGCCGGCAAGCGGCGGGAACGCGCCGGGCAGGCCTGCGCCGTTCCGCTGATGGCAGGCTGCGCAGTTCGCGTTATAGACCGCTTCACCCTTTGCCATTAGCTCATCGAAACTCCCTGCCGCTACTTCAGCGGTGTGCACTGCCGTGTCGCTCGTCCCGGCCGCGCTCACAGGCTCCTCTGTGCTTTGCCGTGAACAGGCGGCCACCGCTGCGAAGAGCATGAAGATGATCAGCACGGCGCTTAGTGGTTTTGCTTGCATCAGTGTTACTCCTTCACTCGAAATTCGTTACCAGTTTACGTTGATGCTGACTGACGCGCTGCGACCCGCCCGGGCAAGGTATGGCAGTGCTGGATCGTCGGGCGTCAGCCCGCGAACGTCCGACCAGTTCCAGTAGGTCCGGTCGGTCAAATTCAAGAGTCCCGCTCGAATCGTTGCGCGGGTACCGAGGTTTTGGGTCAGGTACAAATCGAACACGCCGTGCCCGGCCGGTATGAAAAGGGTGCCTCTGGTCTGATCGCGATTCGACCAGTCATCGGTAAATGTCGACTTCAATCGAACCTGACGATCGCCATCTGCCGAAAACCAGCTGATGCCGACCACGGCCTGGGCCGGGCCGACAGAGTTCAGCGCCTCGCCCGTCTCTTTGTTGACGCCACGAGCGTAATAGGCGGAACCGTCAACGCCAAAGGCCTGCAGGGCGCCCGCCATGCGCAACGACCATCCTGCCTCGACACCCTCGATGCGGGTCTCACGAAGATTCTGTGATTGAAACAGCGTGCGGCCGCTGACCGGGTCGGTACCGAGACGGACTTTCGATTCGATGAAATCGTCATAGCGCGTATGAAATACGGAGAGCCGCGCCGACGCCCGAGACCCCTGCCAGCGGAGCCCAATATCAAATCCTTCGGACGATTCGGACTTCAGGTCCGGGTTGGGTATGGCCCGATAATTGAGGAACGGGATCTCGAGGCCGATGTTCGCATCAGCATACGGCGGCGCCCGGAACCCGTGTGAGTATTGAAAATAAATATCAACGCCCGGCGTCGCGGTGTAGATGACCCCGACCTTGGGCGATAAATCCGATTCGTCGAGGGATATGATCTCGGCAAACGGGTAATCCTCGAGATACATGGGATCCTGTTTCGGCCGCAGTTCGAAATGATCGGCGCGCAATGCGGCTATCAGCGTCCAGTCGCCGAGAGACAAAGTATCTTCGACGTAGGCGCCGACTTCCCGTGTCGTGCTGACCGGGAAGTCGCGCAGCGGAAATTCCTCGCCGAGCAGATTGTTTGTCTGTTCGCCTGTGCCCATGTCGGTTTGCAGGCCGTCACGGTACTCCTCGGTGCGACGCTCTCGATACTCGAGGCCGAAACCCAGTCGATGCGAGAGGTTTCCGGACGCGATTTCTTTCCAGAGGTTGAGTTCGACGCCACGGATCTGCTGCACGAACGCGAAAAACCGGTCAATCGAGACCGGCGTTGGCGCGGCGCCACGCTCGTCGAGCGTCGTTTGCTCGATCTCGGCAATTTCGTAGTACGCGCGCAGCAGTCCATCATCCACCCAGGCGCCAGGCGCCCCGAAATCGTAAGCGACAGTCAGGAGATCCATGCGATAGTCGTCATCGCCTCTGAGGGCCGTTGTCGACCGATAACGTCCCGTGCCCAGCATCGAGGTCAACTCGGAGCGCGTGTTCGCATCCTGGTGAATCAACCCGGCGCGCCAGGTGTTTCCCAGCCGATCATCGGCAACGAACTTCACCAGGCCCGTGCGGCGTTCATAGTCTCGCGTATCGAGACCAGCCGGTGCCGCTGCGGAATCGATCTCGTTGCCGTTACGCCAGCTCGCGCCCACGACGAGGCCGCGTGCGCGTTCGCCGAGTCCCAGCATCGCCTGAGCATTCAGGCTCTGATCGACGCTGCGCCAGGCGGCAAGGACGTCACCGCCGCGGCCGTTCGCGCCCGCGAGATCGAACGGATCGGGTGTGGTTATTGCAACGACCCCCCCGATCGCAGCGCTGCCGTATAAGGCAGACGCGGGACCATGCAGGACCTCGATAGTCTGTATGAGACCCGCATCGACAAAGTCCCGCGTCGCGTTGGAGAAACTACCAACATCGAATTGATCGGAAATCGGGACACCATCGACGACAATCGCGACGCGATTGCCGCCGATACCGCGAATATTCAGGCCTTCGGTTCCGAATCGGGTGCCCGCGCCTTCGTAATCGATGCCCGGGATATATCGAAATACGTCGCCGATCGAGGTCGCTATCTCGTCGTTTATGTCGGTTCGCGACAACGCGGTGACATGCGCCGCAATATCACGAATCGAGCGTTCGTCCTTGTGCGCGACGACAATGATCTGATCGATGATGGATGACCCGGCCCGGTCGGCCTCGTCGGGCCGGGGTCCGTCGGCGATTGCGGACGGCCCATAGACAAGAAAGCCCGCCATCAATACTGCGGCGGGCACACAGATTGCCGCTGGTTCTCGAGGCACTACCCCTCCCCTGGACTGCCGTGCCGATATCCACCGGTCAGCTTGCCAGAGTACCACTTTAATTCCATAGGTAAGATTGCGTACCTGATCGTCGTGGGTCGCTACGCACCGGAACGTTCGGATGGCAGGGTATGCGCGTGACTCGGCTGGAATCCGCTGACCTCTTGCCGGAGAATCGGGTGCACGATCGCCGTATTCCGACACCTGTCGCCAGCCGCCGATGTACCTGTTCCTGAAAACGCTTCACGTCAGCTGTGTTTTGGCGGCAATCGCCGGGTTCGTGCTGCGCGGCTACTGGACTCAATCCGGCTCGACGATGCTGCGCTACCGCATCGTTCGTATTGCTCCGCACGTGATCGACACGCTGCTGCTGGCTTCGGGAATCGCACTGATTGTCGAGACGCATTTTGGGGTCATTTGGGAAACTTGGCTGTTCGCGAAGATCGCCGGCATTGTCGTCTATATCCTGCTGGGTCTCGTAGCGATTCGCCTGGGCAGGACGCGCCGGGCGCAATCGCTGGCGTACGTCGCCGCAATTGCTGTTTTTGCGTACGTCGCGGGCAATGCCGTGGCCAAATCACCCGCAAGCTGGCTCGCGTTTTTTGCGGGATGAACGGGATCGTTGCGCGGTTTCGAGACAGATTTCGGCCTCAATCCTGTAGCACCTCGCCTGTACGTGTCGCGAACCGGGCTGCCTTCAGCAGGCGCGCAGTGTTGACGGGCTTGCTCATGAGCGTGCAGTTATTCACCGGACGTGCATCCTTGACGACCTTCGACGTATCGCCGCTGACGATAAAGGCAGGGATGTTTTCATCATAATACCGTCGTATTTCGCTGACGGCCTCGACGCCTGTCGAGCCATCGGCCAGGTGGAAATCGGAAATCAAAAGCGCCGGCAGCACGTCGAGTCGCTTGATCAGCGCACGCGCAGCGCGCGCCGACGCCGCGGTTGCAACTTCGTAGCCCTCGGCCTCGAGCAGCATCTCCCAGGCGTTCGAGACGTTAACATCGTCCTCGATCAGAACGACCAGCCCTGACGCGGGGCCTTGTACCTGCGCATCGCGGGCTTCTTCTTCGATCCGCGTTTTTGGTCGGCGAACGGTGGGCACCGACACCGAAAAACACGAGCCTTTGCCCGGCTCTGATTGCACGTCGATATCGTGCCCGAGCAAATCCGCAAGCCGCCGCACGATCGCGAGCCCGAGTCCGAAACCCTCTTTGCTCGACGTCGATGAATTGCACTGATGAAACTCCTGGAAAATCGCCTCCAGCTGATCCGCTTCGATGCCGATACCGGTATCTACGACTCTAATTCGGCACTTCCCGTTGTTTTGAGTGCAGCTCAGACTGACGCTGCCCTTATTCGTGTAGCGAATCGCATTGGAAACGAAGTTCTGGATGATCTCGCTTAACAGGTTCGGGTCACTGCGCACGGTTGCTTTGCAGTGGGCAGACGCAAACTCGAGGCCTTTCAGTCGCGCCTGACGCGCGAATTCGGCCGACAGTCGGTCGATCAGGCGCTGCATCGGAAACACTTCAAATTCGGGTGAAATCGCACCGGCGTCAAGGCGACTGATGTCGAGTAATGAATTCAGCAGATTGGTCATCGCCATCAGCGAGTGATACTGGCTTTCAACGATCTCGAGCGCTCGCGGATCCTTGACCGTGCGACGCAACGCACCGTTAAGCAGGTTCAATGCCTGTACCGGCTGCCGCAGGTCGTGGCTCGCCGCCGCGAGAAAAGCGCTGTTCGCTTTGGTTGCACGTTCCGCGGCTTGCCGTGCGGCCACGATCTCCCGCTCCATGCGCTTGCGGTCGGTGACGTCGCGAATCACGCTCGAAACGAAATGTCCCTGCGCCGATCCGACCGGGCTCAGGCTGATCTCGACCGGAAACTCGCTGCCGTCCTTGCGCTGGCCGACCAGTTCCCGGTCGAGGCCCATCGGCCGCACGCTCGGACTGCGGACAAACTCGCCGCGATGCGCGATATGTGCCTCATGCAGGCGCTTCGGCAGCAGAACCTCAATGGTCTTGCCGAACAGCTCTTCCCGATCGTAGCCAAACATGCGTTCCGCCTGGGCGTTGACGATCACGATCTTGCCGGCCTCGTCGACGATGATCATCGCGTCGGGTGCGGATTCGAGCAAGGTACGGAAGTATGCCTCCGACTGACTGACAGCATCGACCTCGCGAATCGCGCTCGCGACCAGCATGCCGTCGGTCGTCGCAACGGGTGTCAGAGAAATATCGGCACGAAATCTACTGCCGTCTTTCCTGCGCCCGTGCAGCTCGAGTCCTGACACCATCGGCCGTGATCGAGGCTCATCCTTGTACCTCTCACGATGCTGGCGGTGCCGTTCGCGATGAGCGTTCGGCATGAGTACCTCGACAGGCTGGCCCAGCATCTCGTCGGCGGCATAGCCAAATAACGTCTCAGCCTCGTGATTCACGAATACGATCATGCCGTCAGCGTCCGTGATGACGGTCGCCTCGGGCGACACCGCAAGCAATTCGCGCGCTACTCCGGAGGGCAGTGTCTTGATGGTCATCATTCGTGTCATTGAAGCCGACTGAAATATCCATTATAAGGTGTTCACGAACGGGAGTGCTTGTCAGCTTCGCGACCGCAAGTACTATACGTATCCGTGCGTATAGGTAAACTCGGGGTCACTGCTAGCCTGCCGATTCTGCGCGGGTATGTGCGTGCGGAGGGCCCGTCACAGAGTTTGCCGGCAACGCGTATCCGCGCCGGGCCAATGCACGGTTCGTCCCGCCACTCGCCTGATAACTACAACAGGGGCCGCCGTTTGGATAAGACAGATTCTTATAACGACACAGTGGTCCGCCAGTTCGCGATCATGACCGTGGTCTGGGGGATCGTCGGCATGGCCGTTGGCGCTCTGATCGCCGCGCAGCTCATGTGGCCACAGCTCAACTTCGACTTGCCGTATCTGACCTACAGCCGGTTGCGGCCTCTGCATACGAACGCGGTCATTTTCGCATTCGGCGGATCGGCACTGTTTGCGACTTCGTATTACGTTGTTCAACGCACCTGCCATGTGCGCCTGTTGTTCGACAGGCTCGCGGCATTCACGTTCTGGGGCTGGCAGATCGTTATCGTGCTTGCAGCCATAACGTTGCCGCTCGGCATCACCCAATCGAAGGAATATGCCGAACTGGAATGGCCGATCGACCTGCTCATCGCCGTAATCTGGGTGGCCTATGCGATCGTTTACTTCGGCACGATCGTCAAGCGCCGTGTCAAGCACATCTATGTCGCGAACTGGTTCTACGGTGCGTTCATCATTACTGTGGCCGTGCTGCACATCTTCAACAATCTTGCGATACCGGTAACTCTGACCAAGTCGTACGTCATCTATACGGGCGTCGTCGATGCGATGATGCAGTGGTGGTACGGACACAACGCGGTCGGCTTCTTCCTGACCGCCGGCTTCCTCGGCATGATGTATTACTTCGTGCCGAAACAGGCGGGACGGCCGATCTACTCGTATCGGCTGTCGGTTGTGCACTTCTGGTCGCTGATCGCTGTGTACATGTGGGCCGGACCCCACCACTTGCATTACACCTCCTTGCCCGACTGGGCGCAGACGCTCGGCATGGTGTTCTCGGTTATTCTTCTCGCGCCGTCCTGGGGCGGCATGATCAACGGCATTATGACGCTCTCCGGTGCATGGCATAAGCTTCGCAGCGATCCGATTCTCAAGTTTATGATCGTGTCGTTGTCGTTCTACGGCATGTCGACGTTCGAAGGTCCGATGATGTCGATCAAGACCGTCAACGCGCTGTCGCACTATACGGAATGGACAATCGGTCACGTGCATTCTGGTGCGCTCGGCTGGGTCGCAATGATGACGATCGGCGCGACCTACTCGCTCATACCCCGGCTATACAATCGCGACGAAATGTACAGCACGCGACTGATCGACATTCATTTCTGGACAGCAACGATCGGAGTCGTGCTGTATGCGGTCGCGATGTGGGTCGCGGGAATCACGGAAGGCCTCATGTGGCGGGCGGTCAATGCCGACGGCACGCTGACTTATTCGTTTATCGAAGCGGTCAAAGCCAAGGACCCGTATTATGTGATGCGGCTGATCGGTGGGCTCGTGTTCCTGAGCGGCATGTTCATCATGGCGTACAACGTATGGAAAACCGTTAGTACCCGAAAACCCGTGCCCGTCGCGGTACTCGAGCCGGCGTAGAGGAGCTCCGCGATGCGCCACGAGACCATCGAGAAAAACGTCAATCTGATGATGGCGCTGATCATCGTCGCGATCAGTATCGGCGGCCTCATCGAGCTGATCCCGTTGATGGTCAGCCCGGACACGACTGAACCTGCCGAGAATATCGAACCGTATTCGGCGCTCAGGCTTGCCGGCCGCGACGTGTATGTGCGTGAGGGTTGCTACGGCTGCCATTCGCAACAGGTCCGGCCGTTCCGCAGCGAGACCGAGCGCTACGGACCGTACTCCACGGCCGGCGAATTCGTTTACGACCGGCCATTTCAGTTTGGCTCGAAACGCACGGGCCCCGACCTCGCGCGGGTGGGTGGGCGCTACAGCGACGCGTGGCAGAGACTGCATCTTGTCGATCCGCGTGCACTCGTGCCCGAATCGAATATGCCCGGCTATCCGTGGCTCGAGGGTCGCGCACTCGATCCCGGATTTATCACGAAAAAACTCCGGGCCTTGCAGCGGCTGGGGGATCCGTACACCGATGCACAGATTGCCGGGGCGGCTGCGGCTGTCGAGGGCAAGACCGAGATGGACGCGGTCGTCGCCTATCTGCAGTCGCTCGGTACGAATCGCAGGAATCGCAGGTGAGTCATGATGGACATCAATGATCTTCGCGGCCTGCTCACAGCTTTACTGCTGCTTGCATTCGTCGGCCTCTGCTTCTGGGCATGGAGCGGCCGTCGCAGGGCCGATTTCGAGGCGTCGGCCTTGTTACCGCTCGAAGACGACATGCGCGCGACGGGTAACGACGGGGAGCGGAGATAATGGCGGCGTTCTGGCATTGGTTTGTCGCGGCCGGCACGGTCGCATTCACCGTGTGGTGCCTCTGGCTGATAAAATGGTCCGCGAAACAAGGGCCGCAGAATAAGGCCGACGCGGATCTCGTGGGACATCGCTGGGATGGCGATCTCGAGGAATGGAATAACCCGGCGCCGAAATGGTGGTTGTATCTGTACTTCATCACGATCGTCTGGGCCATTGCATACATGGTTGCCTACCCCGGTATCGGCTCGTTCCCCGGCGTTCTCGGCTGGTCGCAGGAGGGCCAGTATGAGGCCGAGATGCAGGCGGCCGCCGATCGCTACGGACCGATATACGCGCGATTTGCAGCAATGGAATTCGAGGCTCTTGCCGCAGACCCCGAAGCGCTCGAACTCGGTAGAAGCCTTTATGCGAGCTACTGCACGACCTGTCACGGCTCGGACGCGCGCGGCGCTGCCGGCTATCCGAACCTAACCGATGACGATTGGCTCGCGGGTGATAGCGAGGCTGCCATTACGACGAGCATCCGCCAGGGCCGCAACAGCATCATGCCGGCGCTCGGAGCGGCGCTCGGCGGGAATGCCGGTATCGATAACATGGTCCTCTATGTGCAGAGCCTGAGCGGTCTTGCGACCGCCGATGCCTCGGCGATAAGTGCGCAGCCGCAGTTTGTCGCCTTGTGCAGCGCCTGCCATGGCACCGACGGCCGGGGAAATCAGGCGCTTGGCGGCCCCAACCTGACCGACGATATCTGGCTGTACGGCGGGTCGTATGACGCCATCCGCACATCGATCGAGCGCGGTCGCAACGGAGTTATGCCCGCCCACGGCGAGCTTTTGGGTAGTGACCGCAGCAAAATCCTCGCCGCCTATGTTCTGAGTCTGTCGAAGGGAAATTGATCCGGGCCGGCGTGAGCAACGAAGAATACCGAGGCAGGCAGCAGTGGAGCCGCAATTGGCAGGCGGTCGGCACCGTCGTGTGGATCTCGTTTCTGTCTGCAGCAATCGGCACGATGGTCTTCTTTGCCATGTTCGACCCGGTTGATCTGACGAGCATATTCGACGATGACCTCGACATCGGCCGCGATGCCGGCTACGCGGCCGGATTCTTCTTCTTCTGGGTGTTGACATTGTTCTGTTCGGCGTTGACCGCATGGCTCATACGCACGGCGCCAAACCCCGACAATAAGCGCCGCTCGTGAACAGCGAGGTCGACAGCGCCCGGGCGCAGCCCGCGCCAATGTATGCGAGCGCGGAAAAGATCTATCCGCGCGAAATTCAGGGCCGCTATGACAGCCTCAGAAAGCTCGCGACCGTGGTCCTGCTTGGCCTGTTTTATGGCTTGCCGTGGCTTCTGTGGGACGGTCGTCAGGCGATTTTGTTCGATTTGCCCGCACGCAAGTTCTATCTGCTCGGCTTGACGCTATGGCCACAGGATTTTCCCTATCTCGCGATGCTGCTGATTATTGCCGCATTTTCGCTGTTTTTTTTCACAGCGCTCGCCGGCAGGCTCTGGTGCGGTTTTGCGTGTCCGCAAACCGTCTGGACCGAAGCATTTATCTGGATGGAGCAGGTCGCAGAAGGCACGCGATCGCAGCGAATGAAGCTCGATAAGGCACCTTGGTCATTCGAGAAACTGCGGCGCAAGTTCTTAAAGCAAATGCTCTGGATTACTTTCGCTGTATGGACCGGATTCACGTTCGTCGGTTATTTCACACCCGTCCGCGAACTTGGGGTCGAGCTGGTCACGTTCTCCGCCGGCGGCTGGGCGACATTCTGGACGCTGTTTTACGGTTTCGCGACTTACGGCAACGCCGGTTATATGCGCGAGCAGGTCTGCAAGTATATGTGTCCGTATGCGCGCTTCCAGAGCGCCATGTTCGACAAGGATACGCTGATCATTTCCTACGATGAGCGCCGTGGCGAACCGCGCGGCAGCCGCAAACGCTCGACGGACCCGAAAGCGCTCGGCCTTGGCGACTGTATCGACTGCACGATGTGTGTACAGGTATGCCCGACGGGTATCGATATCCGGGACGGGCTACAGTACGAATGTATTGCCTGCGCAGCGTGTATCGATGCCTGTGATGCGGTCATGGACAAAATGAACTATCCGCGCGGGCTGGTCCGATACACGACACAGCATGCGCTGGATGGTTATACAACCAAGCTACTCCGACCACGCGTATTTGTCTACGCCACGCTGCTGTT
>Ga0224512_10004515_pt1 | contig 11709 bp, 13 predicted proteins | sample SF_May12_sed_USG_4_FD_169103 | JGI IMG/M metagenome (GOLD analysis project Ga0224512, IMG submission 169103) | Sediment microbial communities from San Francisco Bay, California, United States - SF_May12_sed_USGS_13 | ecosystem: Environmental > Aquatic > Marine > Sediment | place: USA... | reverse complement strand
CATCCCGGTGCCCATCAGCGGTATAGACCGGCGAGCGAAAACCGTGCCGTGGCGGGCCACATCACTCCTATGGGGGACTAGGAGACCTTCCACGCCAGGTCGACCTCGGGCGCGTGGTTCACCGCGTAGACCGGGCGACCCTGAGAGGGATCGAAGACCACCGAGAAACGCTCACCCTGACTGAGCGCCAGCTCCTTTGGGAACGAGCGGAAGCGGATCACGCTCGGCTCGCCGCGGCGAGCGCGGAAGCCGACCACGTAGTTCAGTTTCAGCCACCCGCGTCGCTCGAGCGTCGGCCGTAGCACGCAGATCGCGCCAACCATCGCCGAGAACGAGACACGACATGCAGGGCAGACGAGTTCCACGGTCTCACCTTGCTGGTCCTCGACCTGGCTCGGGGTGGCGCAGCTCGGGCACGGAATACTGCGCTTCGCGGGAGCGGCGTCGAGCGCGCTGGAGGTCGAGCTCGCACGGATGTGGTCGTAGCGGCCGCGCGAGGCCTCGTCGCGGAGCACCTCCCACGCGGCGTTTGCTCGCTTGGTGATCTCCTCGGCCCGATCGCGTTGCGCCTCGTCGCGGAATTTGTCGGGGTGGTAGGCCTGCAGAGTGAACCGCCAGGCCTCGCGGATCTCATCGGTCGCCGCCTCCGGGCTGACGCCGAGCGTGGTGTAGTGGTCGTCGGGTCCGTTCATCCCTGAAGGATTGTCACAGACCGGAACCGCGGAGGGCCGCCGCTAGGCTCTGGGACGTGGTCACATCCACCCGTGCGGCCAGCCCGGCGACCGGGCTGGCGATCGTCCCCGCGCTGCTGCGGCTCGTGCGCTTCAGCCACACGATCTTCGCCCTGCCGTTCGCGCTCGCCGGCGCCCTCATGGCCGAGCTCGCGTTCCCCGGAGTCTCGCGGCTGTTCTGGATCCTGATCGCGATGGTCGGCGCCCGCACGACCGCGATGGCTCTGAACCGTCTCGTCGATGCGCGCATCGACGCGCTCAATCCGCGCACCGCCGATCGAGAGCTTCCGGCCGGCCGCGTCACCCGCCCCCAGGTCGCCCTCCTGTCGATCGCGGGTATCGCGGCACTGCTCGTCGCGGTGAGTCAGCTCCCGGAGATCACCTGGTACCTCTGGCCGATTCCCGTTGCCCTGTTCGCGATCTACCCGTACGCCAAGCGGTTCACCTGGGCGTGCCACCTGATCCTTGGCATCACGATCGGTCTCGCGCCAGTTGGTGGGTGGATCGCCGTGACCGGTAGCTTCGGTTTGGGCGGCATCCTGCTCGGGCTCGGTGTCGCCACGTGGATCGCCGGCTTCGACGTGATCTACGCGCTGCTCGACGTCGATTTCGATCGTGCCCACGGCATCCATTCGCTTCCGGCCCGGTTCGGCACCCGGCTCGCCCTCTCGGCCGCGCGTGCCCTTCACGCGTTGACGATCGCCCTATTGCTCGGGGCGGGCGCGGCCTCCGGTGCCAATGGCTGGTACACCGCCGGGGTCCTCCTCTGCGGCGCGGTCCTCGTCTACGAGCACGCTACGGCGGACCCGCGGGATGAGCGCTCCATTCAACGCGCCTTCGGCAGCGCGAACATGCTCATCGCGGTCGTCCTTCTGGTCGGGGTGATCCTGGCCGTGCTCACCGCATGAGCGCTGCGATGATCGAGGCGGACGGCCTGGTCCGGCGCTTTGCCTCGCGCCCGGCGCTGGACGGTCTTTCGCTGACCCTGCGTGCGGGAGACTGCCTTGCCCTCATCGGTCCGAATGGTGCAGGCAAGACGACGCTGCTACGGGTGATCGCCGGCCTGCTGAGGCCGGACGGGGGGGCAATCTCCGTCGGCGGGCACCGGTACCCCGAGGCGAGACAGGCCGCGCGGCCGCTGATCGGCTACCTCGGACACGACCCGCTCGTGTACCTCGATCTGACCGCTTCTCAGAACCTGGAGCTCTACGCGGATCTTTACGGCGTGCCCTCGGGCCGAGTGCTGGCCTGGCTCGAGCGGGTGGGCCTGCTGGCGCGTGCCTACGATCCGGTGCGTACCTTTAGTCGGGGCATGGTCCAGCGCCTCGCGCTGGCGCGCCTGCTGCTGCACGAGCCGCGCCTGCTCCTGCTCGATGAGCCGTTCTCGGGCCTCGATGCAGCCGGTGGAGAGCTGCTCGAGGGAGTCCTCCGCGGCCTCGGAGGCGAGCGCGGGCTCGTTCTGGTGACCCACGACATGGCGATCGCGGCCCGGCACGCCACGCGGGTCATGGGCTTGAGGCGTGGAGTGGCGGCCTTCGAAATGGAGGGCCCGGTCGGCCACGCCGATCTTGCGGCGCGCTACGCCGAGGTCATCTCATGACCCTCGGCGCCCGCCAGTTCCGCGCTCTGCTACTCAAGGATCTTCGACTCGAGCTTCGCACGCGTCAAACCGCCATCGCGATGATCCTCTTCGCCGTGGTGGCCATGATGGCGTTCCAGTTCGGGTTTGGCTTCCGGGTCGACGACACGACGCCGCTGGCCGGAGGAATCCTCTGGGCCACCCTCGCTCTGACCGCAGTGCTCGGAGTGGGCCGCAGCTTCGTGCCGGAGCGCGAGCAGCGCGTGCTCGACGGCCTCCTGCTCGCACCGGTATCGCGCAGCCTGTTGCTCGCGGCACGGGCTGCCTCAGTGTTCGCCTACATGCTGGTGGTCGAGGTGATCACGGTCCCGCTCGTGACCGTGTTCTTCGTCCAGGATCCGGCAGCGACGGATTTCGCGCTCATCGCCCTCGTGTGTGTCACCGCGAACCTCGGGATCGCCATCCTGGGCTCGCTGCTCGCGGCGATGGCGGTGTTCACCCGCGCGAGGGAGCTCCTGCTACCGGTTCTCTTTCTCCCTGCGCTGCTACCGGTCATCATCGCCTCAGCGGGGGCTACCCACGCTGTTCTCGGCGTGTCGGACGACATGCCCGAGTACAACGGGTACATCCTGTTCCTCCTGGTGTATGCCGTAATCTTCGCCCTGGTCGCCTACGCGACCTACGACTATGTCTTCGATGATTGAAACCGGCCCCGGGCGCTCCATCGCGATCTGGGGAACGCTGACCGCCGTGTTGAGCGCCGCGGCCATCCTCGGCGCCTTCCTGGTCGCTCCCGAGGACGCCGACCAAGGGGTCATCCAGCGGATCTTCTATTTCCACGTCGCGATCGCGCTGACATCGATGGTGGCGTTCGCCGTGGCCTTCGTCGCCGGAGTGCTCTACCTCCGTAACCGCGACCGGCGCTTCGACGAGGTCGGCGTGGTCTCGGTGGGCCTCGGGCTGCTCTTCTCGGCGCTCACCGTCCTGACGGGCTCCATCTGGGCCAAGGCCTCATGGGGCATCTGGTGGCAGTGGTCCGATCCGCGATTGGTGACCTACGCGATCGTCGTGCTGCTCTACATGGCCTACTTCATGCTGCGCTCATCTGTCGACGGCGAGCGCCAGGGCCGTTATAGCGCCATCTTCGCGGTGGTCGCCTTCGCCTCGGTGCCGCTCTCGTTCTATGCCGTGCGCGTCGCGCAGTCGTTCATCCACCCGGTCGTCTTCACTCAGAGTGGCGCGAACATGCCGAATACGATGCTGATCTGGTTCGTGGTCAGCCAGGTCGCAATGCTCAGTCTTTTTGTCACGCTGTTGAAGCTTGAGCTGCTTCAGCGCCGTACAGATCGAGCCCTCAACGAGCTCAAGCTCCGCCTTGAGTCCGTTCGGCCGCTCTAAAGGTGTCTTCCGGAGCCCAGTTCGTGATCGCCGTGTACGCGGTGATCTGGTTCGTGCTCCTGATGTACGTCGTGCTGCTGGCATCCCGCACCGCTCGTCTCTCTCGCGAGCTCGAGCTGCTTGCGCGGCTGACGGGCGTTCGCGACGACGACGACGACGTGGGCGCCCCCTGAAGGGACGGAATTCATCTGTATCGCCGGTGCGCGCCGTTCTAAGGTGGAGCTCGACATGACCTCCGCGGAGGGTGGCGGTGCCTCGGTCCGGTATCCCAGACTTCCGGTCATGTTGGATGTCGCCGGCCGGCGATGCATCGTCGTTGGGGGCGGTGAGGTCGGCGCCGAGAGAGCACGAACTCTGAAGGAACACGGAGCGCGAGTGACCGTAGTGAGCCCTGAGACGTCGGCCCCGCTGGGCGAGATGCTCTTGGCGGGCGACATCGACGAGCACCACAAGCGGCCGTTCGAGGCGGGCGACGTCGTCGGCTGCTCGATGGTCGTCGCGGCCACCGACGACCGCGGGGTGAACGCGTCAGTGGCTGCCGCCGCCGCCCGTGAGGGCGTGCCGTGCAACGTCGCCGGCTCGGGCGCGCGGGGAGACGTGGTGCTGCCGGCGGTATTACGCCGCGGGCCATTGACGGTCGCGGTCTCGACCGGTGGCACGAGCCCGCGACTCGCCCGGCTGGTGCGCGATCGCATGGGTCGTGAGTACGACGAGGCCTGGGGCGAGCTCGTGCAGCTGATTGGCGAGCTGCGCGCCGATCTCGAGGGGGTGCCGGCAGATGAGCGCGATGCGGTGATGGGCCGGATGGTGGATGGGCCGGCACCGGCGATGATCGCCGGCGGCGCCGGTTGTGATCGCGTGAAGCTCGCGCTGCGCCGGGAGCTCGGCCGATGAACGTGATCGCCCTCGGGTTGTCCCACAAGACGGCGCCCGTCGAGCTGCGAGAGAAGGCGGTGCTCTCCGATTCCGCCGCCCGGGCGATGATCGCCGACCTCACCGCCAGCGAATACGTGACCGAAGCCGCCGCGCTTTCCACCTGCAATCGCAGCGAGATCTACCTGGCATCCCCGGATCCGCCGTCCGCCGAGGCCATCGCGACCGAGGCGCTCGTCCGCCACACCAACATCCCCGCCGACTCCCTCGCGTGCGCCCGCTATGTCCTGCGCGACGATCAGGCCGCCGCGCACCTGTATCGAGTGGCCGCGAGTCTCGACTCGATGGTGTTGGGCGAGTCCGAGATCCAAGCCCAGGTTCGCGAGGCGTGGGAGCGCGCGATGGCGCTCGACGCGGCCGGGCCGCAGCTCAACCGGCTCTTTCGCGGGGCGCTCGAGGTCGGCAAGCAGGTCCGCACAGCCACGATGATCGGCCGCGGGGCGGTCTCGGTCTCTTCGGTCGCAGTCGATCTTGCTCTGCAGACGATCGCGGAGCTGGCGAGCAGCACTGTGCTCGTGCTCGGTGCCGGCGCAATGGCCGAGGCGACGACTCGCGCCCTGGTGGAGCAGGGAGCCGCGAACGTCGTCGTCGCCAACCGCACCGAGGGCACCGCGCACGCGCTGGCGCGGCGAGTCGGGGGCCGCGGGGTATCGCTGGCCGCCGTCGGCCCCGAGCTGGCCAAGGCCGATATCCTCATCGCCTCGACGGATGCTCCGCACCCGGTCCTCATGCGGGAGGATCTCGAGCATTACCTCCACGAGCGCTCGGATCGTCCGATGCTGCTGATCGACATCTCGGTGCCACGCGATCTCGATCCGGCGATCGGAGAGCTGCCAGGGATCACACTGCACGACATCGACGATCTCCAGCGCGTCGTCGAGGACAATGTCAACGGCCGCCGGGCCGAGGCCGAGCGCGGCGAGCTGATCGTCACGGACGCTGTGGCCCACTACGCAGGCTGGCGGGCGAACCTCACGGCCGCACCCACCATTCGCTCGCTGCGCGAACGCGCTGAGCGGATCCGCCAAGCGGAGCTCGATCGCGTGCGTGGCCGGGTAGATGCGCTCTCCGACGACGATCGAAAGCTGATCGAGGCGGTCAGCAGGGGCATCCTCAATACACTGCTCCACGATCCGACGGTGAAGGTGCAGGAGGCAGCTCGCTCCGGCGATGGCACGGCGTACCTCGAGAGCCTGCGGCACCTCTTCGATCTCGACTCCGAGGGCTAAGCGCCCATGGCAATCGTGCTCGCCACCCGGCGATCCGAGCTGGCCATGGCCCAGACGGGATTGGTCGCCGACCGCATACGCGCTCGTGGCCACGACGTCGAGCTCCTGCCGCTGACGACCGCCGGCGATCGCTGGAGCGCCGACGGCGACGCCGCTCCCCCGGACAAGGGCATGTTCGTGAAGGAGCTCGAGCGAGCGCTGCTCGACGGCGCGGCGGATCTCGCGGTTCATTCCGCGAAGGACATACCGGCCGAGATGCCCGACGGGCTCGGGCTCGTCGGGATCAGCCCGAGGGCGGACGCGCGCGACGTAGTCGTGGGTGCGCCCGGCGGACTGCTGGCCTTGCCGCCGGGCGCGCGCGTCGGGACGGGCAGCCCCCGCCGTGCGGCCCAGATCGAGGAGGCGCGTCCGGATATCGAGATCGTCGACATCCGCGGCAATGTGCCCACCCGGCTCGAGAAGCTCGCGAGCGGCTCGGCCGACGCGCTGGTGATCGCCGCAGCAGGCCTCGATCGGCTTGGCCGAGACGACGTGGCGCGTGCACCGTTGCCCGTCGACCTTTCCACCCCGGCTCCGGGTCAGGGGTATCTCGCGCTGCAAGGCCGGTTGGATGACCGCGAGATGACCGATCTCGGCGCTGCGCTCACCGATGACGTCGATCGAGCCTGTCTCGAGGCGGAGAGGGCGGTGCTCGTCGCGGTCGGCGGCGGCTGCCGCTCGGCGGTCGGCGCACACTGCGCGCCCCTCGCCGACGGTGGCTACTCGCTCGCCGTATACGTACGCCACGAGGGCGCATCTGTTGGCGTGCGGACGGTGGTGGAGGGCCAGATCGCCACCGCGCTCGCTGCCGAGGCGATCGCCGGGCTCGCAACCAACGATTCGTGAGGGGGCGGGTCTACCTAGTTGGTGCCGGGCCGGGTGATCCCGGCCTGCTGACGGTCCGTGGGCGCGAGCTGCTCGAGGTCGCCGAGGTCGTCATCCATGACAGGCTCGGAACCGGCGGCCTGCTTGGCCACTGCTCGGCCGGCGCGATCCTGGTCAACGCCGGCAAGGCGCCCGGCGACGTAGCGATGACCCAGGAGCAGATCAACGCGGCCCTGATCGAGTACGCCACGGCGGGGCGCATGGTGGTTCGGCTGAAGGGCGGTGACCCATTCGTGTTCGGTCGCGGCGGCGAGGAGGCCGAGGCCTTGCTCGCCGCCGGGATCGACTACGAGGTGGTGCCGGGGATCACCAGCGCCATCGCGGCACCTGCCTATGCCGGGGTGCCGGTGACCCACCGGGGGGTCGCGACCGCATTCACCGTCGTTACCGGCCACGAGGATCCGACCAAGCCCGACACACAGACCGACTGGCGCTCGCTCGCCAAGGCGGGCGGCACGATCGTCGTCCTGATGGGTATGGGCCGCCTTGCGCGGATCGCGGCGGAGCTCCGGGCCGGAGGCCGACCGGCAGACCAGCCGGTTGCCGTGGTGCAGTGGGGAACGACGACGCGCCAGCGGTCGCTGCACGGCACGCTCGCGGACATCGCCGAGAAGGCGGACGAGGCCGGAATCGGCTCCCCCGCCGTGGTCGTCATCGGGGACGTCGCCGCCAAGGGGCAGGAACTCGCCTGGCTCACCGGTCCGCTACGCGGTCGGCGTGTGGTCGTGACGCGGGCGCGGGCGCAGGCGCGCGACCTGTCGAGCGAGCTGCGCAGACTGGGCGCGGAGGTCGTGGAGCTGCCGACGATCAGGATCGCACCGTTGCCTGCGCCCGACATCGCCGAGGCGCTCGGCGTCATCCGCCGCTACTCGATGATCGTCCTGACCAGCGTGAATGGGGTGGACGTCCTGTTCGACGCCCTCGCGGACCGCGGCGAGGATGCGCGGGCGATACCGGCCAGCGCCACTATCGTGGCGATCGGTCCCGCGACCGAGAGCCGGCTTCGGGATCGCGGGATCCGGGCAGACGTCGTGCCCGAGCGCTTCGTCGCGGAGGGCATCCTCGAGGCGCTCGCGAGCATCGACCTTGACGCGGCGCGCATCCTCGTGGCCCGCGCGCGTGGCTCGCGCCCGGACCTCGTCGACGGGCTGCGCGCCCGCGGGGCCGAGGTAACGGAGGTTCACTTGTATGAGGCCGTGCCGGAGCCGGTACCGCCGCTCGAGCTCGAGCGGGCGCTCACGGCCGATTACCTGACCTTCACGGCATCCAGCACCGTGCGGCACTTCGTCGAGCAGCTGCCCGACGGAGCCCCCGAGGAACTCAGCCCCAGGGTCATCACCATCGGGCCGATCACCAGCGAAGCCGTGCGCGAGCGTGGCCTCCGGGTTGCCGGGGAAGCCACGGAACACACCATCTCTGGCCTCCTCGACGCGTTGCTCTCCGACGCAGGGCGTGCGTGACCCGCCCGGTCGCGCTGCTCACCGACTACGGGCCCGGCTCGGAGCACGTCGGCGCCCTTCACGCCGTGATCGCGGCGGCCTGCCCGGTCGCTGATCGCATCGATCTGGCCCACGACATACCCCCAGGCGACGTGCGCTGGGGCGCGGTGGTGCTCGGCCGCCTCGCCCCGCTCCTTCCGGGGGCCATCTGCGTTGCGGTCGTCGATCCCGGCGTCGGCACCGATCGGGCGGCGACTGCGGTCGAGCTCTTAGATGGCGGTGCGGTCGTCGGCCCCGACAACGGGGTGCTCGCCGAGCTGTTACCCGCGGCTGTCGGTGCGGTCCGACTCGAGGTGCCGCCGGCTGCATCCGCCACGTTCCACGGCAGGGATGTCTTCGCACCTGCGGCCGCGCGCCTCGCGGCCGGGGCCGCGCTCGCGGCGCTCGGTCCGCGGGTCGAGCTCGGTGATCTCGTCGTGCCAACGTGGACGTCGGCGGCCGCGGTCGCCGGTCGGATCACCGCCGCCGTCATCGGTCGTGACCGGTTCGGAAACGCCGCCCTCGACGGGGGCGAGGAGCATCTGCAGATCGCGCGGCTCAGCCGGGGCGACCGGGTCGTGGTCACCGCGGAGAGCGCTCGCCATCCGGCGACCGTGGCGCGCACGTTTGCCGATGTCCCACGGGGGGAGCTGCTGGTCCATGTCGACAGCGCGGGCCTGCTCGCTCTGGCCGTCCGGGACGGCGACGCGGTACGCGAGCTGGCCCTGGAGGTGGGGGCCGCCGTCGAGATCGCCGGCTGATCGCAGGCGGTCTCGCGCCGGAGGACGAGGTGCGAGCGATCACGGCCTTGTAACAGTCGATACGAGCGGAGCAAACCGTGCGTTAAAGCGACGCTGGGCGGGCCATCACGCCAGGGCCCTAGCGTGGCGACCGTGCTGAGAAGACGCGTGCCGAGCTCCGACCCCTCCGTCTTTGGATCGACCCGCTTGAGGATCTTCGGAAGTGCCGCTGCCCTCGGCGCGACCTGGGTCCTGGTCGCGGTATCCGCGACCCTCGCCAATCACGACGCCCTGCGCTGGACCGCCGTCTTCGGGGTGGTCTTCTGCGTCCTGATCGCAGGACTCACACTCTGGACGCCGGACCTTCGCAAGGCCGAGGACCGTGAGAAGGTCGGCCTCGCGCTCTTGGCGGCGTCGCTCTTCTTCGGCACGGGCTCGTTCATGGCCCTGCAGGGCGAGCAGGTGACCGAGCAAGCTGGACTGGAGCGACGAGAGGCCGAGCGGGGCTTCGAGCTCGCGGCGGAGAAGCGGCGCCTGATCGTCGAGCTCGGTGTGCGCAAGGACCTCTCGGGCATCGACCTGCGGCGCCGCGACATGGCCGGGGCGGCCCTCCGGGGTCGCCGCCTCTCACGAGCCCTTTTGAACGGAGCCAACATGCAGGGCACCGACCTGAGCGGCGCAAGGTTGCGCTCCACTGCCCTGGTGCGCACCCGACTGGGTGGGGCAACCCTCCGCAACGCCGATCTGCGCGGGGCGGACCTCACCTTCGCGCGACTGCAGGGCGCCGACTTGCGCGGCGCAGATCTGCGCGGGGTCGCGGGTCTGGATCGCGCGAACCTCCGGGGGGCCGTCGCAGACACCAGGACTCGGTGGCCGCGCGTCGATGGCTTCGGGCCCAAGTCGGCCCGGATGGTCTGCGTCGCCGGCGACTGCGGCACCGCCCCGGTCTTCGACCAACGGGGGTAGGCCTCGAGCGCGCCCGGTTGCTCGTCCCGGGCTAGGTCGTCACGACGAGCTTGCCGCTCGCGATACCAGCCTCCATGTCCGCGTGGGCTTGGGCGATCTCGTTCATCGTGTACCGGCGATGGATGGGTACGGTCGCGTCGCCCGCTGCGACCGCGTCGAGGAACTGCTGAAGAGTTCCCGGTGGAAGATCGGCGGCGTCCCCTCCGTAGGCGGTAAGCCGGACCCCGCGCGGGAGGTAGTCGATCGGGTAGAAATCCTTGACCGTCCACTCGTTGCTGAGCATGCCGGTGAAGCACACGACTCCGTGAACGCGAGTCGCCGCGAGGGTGTCGGGCAGAGTGGGGGTGCCGATCAGCTCCAGGGCCGCGTCGACGCCCTCGGGGACGATCGTCCGCACTGCGGCGGCAACCTCACCATCGTCGATGACGACGTGATCCACGCCGATCTGCTGGAGCGCCCCCGCCTTGTCCGGGTTGCGGGTCGTGGAGAACACGGTCATGTCGCGACGCTTGGCCAGCACGGCGGTTGCCATTCCCACCGACGAGGTTCCGCCGCGGATGAGAATGGTCTGTCCGGGCTGGGCGTCGAGCCCGACCGTCAGGGAACCGTACGCCGTTTGGAGCATCTCCGGGACCGCGCCCAGCGTGGCCCAATCGAGTTTGCTCTCGAAGGGAACCACCTGGGAGGTCGGTACAGAGGTGTACTCCGCATAACCGCCGTCGAACAAGCGACCCATTCCGCCCATCATCGCGACGACCTTCTGCCCCGTCCGAAACGCGCCGCCCGGGCACTCTGCGACGAACCCGGTGGCCTCGATGCCGAGGACTCGTGGGAAGACGACGCCCTCGGCGAGTCCGAGCCGGGTGTGGAGCTCCGATCGGTTGAGGCCAAACGCCTTCACCCGGATGAGGACCTCGTCGCCGTCGGGGGTGGGAATGGGCAACTGCCGGATCACCAGCGCCTCCGGAGGTCCCGGCGCGTCGAGGACCACGGCTCGCATCTGGCCGGGGATGGAACGCACCGGCCGAATGCTACCCGCGACCATCGAGGTCTCCCGGAGACCTACGCACGCAGGGGAGGAGAGATCTTCGGCGGGTCCGCGATCGGCAAGGCGGCCCACAGGCCGCATCGCGCTCTGTCAGCCCGTCGAGCGCACGACCAGCACGGAGCACTCGGCGCTGTGCGCGACCCTCTCGGAGACGCTGCCGAGGGCCGTCGCCCCTGAGAGCCCCCGTGCTCCGACGACCAGCAGATCGGCCGACTCTGAGGCATCGGTCAGCGCCTTGACCGCTCGCGCGTCCTTCCGCACCACCGACAGCGGGCTGGCGCGGCGCTCGATCTCGCTGAGGTCGGAGTCGGTCCCCGCGGCCACCAAAACGTGCCCGGTGGCCTCGCCGCCCATTGCGCTCAGCATCGACTTCGCCACCTCGAGCCCGACGAGTGACTCGTCGGAGCTGTCCACCCCCACCACGAGCCTGGCAGGGAAAGCGGCCGGATCGAACGGCCGCCGGGCGATGAGCACCGAGCAGGGTGCCTCGTGCAGCAGCTCGGTCGCGGTGCTGCTGCGGGCGATTCCGAGCAGCCGGCGATAGCCGTGGTCTCCCAGCGCGATCAGCTGGGCGTTCTCCGATTCGGCGACCCGGCGCAGCGCGTCCAACCCCGCGCCGTCGACCACGCGCTGGGTGATCGAAGCGGGGGCGGTCAGCTGTGCTCTCATGTCGGCGAGCGACT
>Ga0224512_10004514_pt1 | contig 11709 bp, 7 predicted proteins | sample SF_May12_sed_USG_4_FD_169103 | JGI IMG/M metagenome (GOLD analysis project Ga0224512, IMG submission 169103) | Sediment microbial communities from San Francisco Bay, California, United States - SF_May12_sed_USGS_13 | ecosystem: Environmental > Aquatic > Marine > Sediment | place: USA: California... | reverse complement strand
TACGTTTTAATTCACGTTCCAGGGTACTAATCTTACGCTTGTGCTGTTGATAGCTGGCCTCACGACGCAGATTTTTATCCTGAGGTTGGTTACCGCGAATGCAGGCTTCTCGCCAGGATTTAATCTGGCCAGGGTACAACCCCTTTTCACGGCAATAGGTATTCAGTTCCACTTCACTTAAAGTCGCCGATTCCAATACCACCGCAAACTTTTCTTCTGGCGTCCAGCTCTCTGCGGGTGTCTCTGTTTTTTCGCTGTCTTTTTTGACCATTTTATATTGCCTCTTCCACCCATGTAACGTGGCACGTGGAATCCCGAGTTCATCTGCAATGTGGCGTAACGATAAATCGGTATGGAACAGCTTTTCCAGGGCGGCTTCTTTTATGATGCTAGGGTAACTCATATCAGTCTCCTCACCGCCATAATTGAAGAATAATTAAATAAATCCAGACGACAACTATCCTGACAGAGAGGGGTTTTTGCCGCCCAGGCCAAAATTCTGAGCGTCAGCTTTTCCTAATTGAGGATATAATTTCAGGATATCCGTAATTTCGCCAAGCTCTCGAAAACCGCTCTGACCTCTCGCGAAGGGGCCAGGCAGAGAGTTCGATATGTGTCCACGATGGGGAGCCAAATCCTGAAAAGCCGGTTTGAATGCGTTCAGCCGGCTTTTTCTTTTTTGTCTTTATCTAATCCGAAATCAGGGATTTGCGGGACACAAAGTCCTTATCCTTAAAAAAACCGTTTATTCGAAAAGGGGGGGCGTCAAATACGTCATCCGCCTCCTTTTCCTGTTTACATCACCCGCATTGGTCCGGCGCAGACTCGACCGATGACAGTAATGTGCCGACTTGTGTGCAAAATCATATATTTCACCTCCAAGCGGTAAATCATTGCAGGGTATCGTGGTGTAGCTGCACCAATGGACAATCGCCATTCAAGGGCGTGGTACAAAAGAATGTCAAGTGTGAATTTTCAACGGCCGTTGTCCTCGCCCTTCGGAAAAGACGAGCCTCCAATTGGCTGCGCGTCGCCTAGAAAACGAATTGTTCAACTCTCGACCGGCAATCATCGAAGGAAATGGTGAGCCTCCGACGAAGTATCTCGCCGAGCGACTGCTCCGAGGTGCCTTGCGGGAATCTCTCGGGTTCATTAAGACAATCGGGAAAAATCTGGCCAATCACGTCGGTCATCCTTTGACAGCTGGTGTGGAAGAGCAAGGCCTCCCCCTCGGCCGAGCCACTGGGCACGATTACGATATGTCCGCATTTCCATTGCAGGTGATTAACCGCAGCGAGCTGGTTTCCGTCGTCAAGGAAAAGAATATTTTCTCGGACTACCTCGCAACGGCCCTTTTGTCGTTGGCATTCCGCCGAGAAATCAGAGGAATTTTCCACGAAATCGCTCATCCGAACCTCCCAATTGGTTGGCAATTCCAGAATTTTTCCCCGAGGGGTTTATCCGGACCGCTAACACGAAAAGCCTATCCCATCCGCGGCGTTTTATCCAGTTTCCAGCGCACGCCGGGTTCCATCGAATTCGCTCCCGCCCTGTTCAATTCCGGGCGCGTTCCATGCGAACGGCGCACACCTTGAATTCCGGAATCTTCGACGTCGGATCGGTTGCCGGGTTGGTAAGGACGTTGGCCGCCGCCTCCCAGAAGTGGAAGGGGATAAAAAGGACGCCGGTGTCCACCCGTCTGCCGACCCTGGCAGGGAGAACGATCGAACCGCGGCGAGAGCTTACGCGGACGCGATCGCCATCCCGGAGGCGCAGTTTGCGCGCATCGCCGTCGTTAACTTCGACAAATGGTCCAGGCACCAGGCCGTCGAGGCCCTGGCTGCGACGGGTCATCGTGCCGGTGTGGTAGTGCTCCAGCACGCGGCCGGTGGTCAGTACGATCGGAAAGTCGGCATCGGTTTGCTCGTCCGCCGGGATGAATTCGGCCGGATGGAACTGGCCGAGACCGCGGGAGAATTTCTCCCGGTGCAAGATCGGCGTGCCTGGATGCTCATCCGAAAGACAAGGCCAGTGGATCTGTTCGCCGGCTTCCAGCCGCGCATGGGAAATGCCGGCGTAGAAAGGCGTCAGCGCGCGCATTTCGTCCATGATTTCGGCCGACGACGCATAGGCCATAGGATAGCCCAGCGCGGTGGAAATCTCGCAAATAATTTCCCAGTCCCGTCGCGTCTGGCCGGGCGGTCGCACCACCGGCGACGTTAGCTGCACCCGCCGCTCGGTATTGGTGTAGGTACCGTCGCGCTCGGCATAGGAGGATGCCGGCAGGACCACATCGGCGAACCTGGCCGTTTCGGTCAGGAAAATGTCCTGTACGACGAGAAATTCGAGCTGTCCGAGCGCTTCCTCCACATGGCTGATGTCGGCGTCGGAAAGGACCGGGTTTTCGCCCATGATATAAAGTGCCTTGACCTTGCCGTCGAGAATTGCGGGCAGCATTTCGGTCACGGTCAGACCATCGTTCGGCGAAAGTGGAGTCCCCCAGGCCTGTTCGAACTTGGCGCGGACTGCGTCGTCGCCGACCTGCTGGTAGCCGGGATAGAAATTCGGCAGCGCGCCCATGTCGCAGGAGCCCTGAACGTTGCTCTGTCCGCGCAACGGATTGACGCCGGTGCCCGGTTTTCCGATATGTCCCGTGATCAACGCCAGGTTCGCCAGCGAACGGACATTGTCGGTACCGGTGACGTGCTGGGTGATGCCCATCGAATAAACGATGGCGGCGCGTTCGGCAGTGGCGTAAAGACGGGCTGCCTCGGCGATCGTCTCGGCGGCCACCCCGGTAATTTCGGCAACCCGCTCCGGCGTGTATGCGGCGACCACATGTTCGACCGCCTCGAAACCCTCGGTGCGGGATTGGACGAATTCCGTGTTCATCAGGCCATCGCGAATGATGACGTGCAGCAGTCCGTTGATCCAGGCGACGTCTGTGCCCGGCCACTGCCGTGCCCAAAGGGTGGCGATCTCGCTCAGCTGAATCCGTCGTGGATCAAACAAAATCAGCTTCGCGCCGCGTGCCACTGCCTCGCGAATCTTCAGGCCGATGATGGGATGATTCTCGGTGGTGTTCGATCCCGTGACCAGAATGACTTCGGCGTCCAGCAGGTCGTCGGCCGGATTGGTCATCGCCCCGGAACCGAAAGATTGTCTCAGCCCGGCCACGGTGGAGGAATGACAGAGGCGGGCGCAGTGGTCGATGTTGTTCGTGCCCATGACGGCGCGCACGAACTTTTGGAAAACGTAGTTATCCTCGTTGCAAACCTTGGCCGAGGACAGACCGCCGAAGACGGCGCCACGATATCCCTTCAGCCGCTCGACCACGAGGGCCAGCGCCTCTTCCCAGGATGCCTCGCGGAAATCCTCGCCCTGCCGGATCAGCGGTGCCGTGATCCGGTCGGGATGGGTTACGAATTCGAAGGAGCCGAACCGCCCCTTCACGCACAGGCGCCCCCTCGATACCGGGGAGTCTGCATCGCCGCGGGCGCTGACCAGGGTATCGCCGCGCGCGCCCAGCATTATCCGGCAACCGGTGCCGCAATAAGGGCATACGCTGGAGACCTCGCGTTCGGGCTTGAGATAGCGCCGGGGCGCAAGCGCCCCTGTCGGGCAGCGCTCCACGCATTCGCCACAGGACTCGCAGATCGATCCCATGATCGGCCCGCCACCGAAAGGTTCGACCGCGCTGTCGAATCCGCGTCGTACCAGATCGATGGCGCCGAGGTTCTGGATTTCGTCGCAGGCGCGCACGCATAGACCGCAGAGAATGCATTTTTCCATGTCGACGGAGAAGCAGGCATTGGACATGTCGACCTTGGCCGAGCGCGTCATCGGCCGCAGAACCCGGTCGCGCACACCGATATATTCCACCACCTCCTGCAGCTGGCAAACCCCGCATTGCTCGCAGGTCAGGCAGTCCAGCGGATGGTCGGCAAGAAGCAAGCGAGTGGTCCATTGTCGCACTTCGAGAATCTCGTCATCGTCGGTAGTCACCGCCATGCCCTCTTCGGCCGGCGTGGTGCAGGCGCTGGGCAGGCCGCGCATACCGTCGACCCTGACGAGACACAGTCGGCAGGCGCCATAGGGCTTGAGTTGGGGATCGTCGCAAAGCGTGGGCACGTAAATTTCAGCGGCGCGGCAGGCATCGAGGATCGTCTTCCCCGCCGCTACACGTACCGCGCGGCCGTTAATCGTCAGATTGGGCATGGCTACACCTCGTCCCTCGAAACCAGCAGTTTACCGAAATCGCAGCGCAGGCAGCGGCCCGCCTCGAGGCGGGCTTGCTCTGGGCTCAGTGTCAACTCTACTTCGACGAAATTGTTGCGGCGCATTGCCGGGTCCAGTTTCGGCGCCTCGCGGCGCGGCGTATTCGCCGGAGGAGCGCTCGGATCGAAGGCGGTGTCGAGAGTTCGCGGTGCATTCCACGGGAACCGCGCCGCCCTGTCCGGGCACAGGTAACGCTCGATCGCCTCCGCCGCCCGGCGTCCGTGCGCGATTGCCTCGATCGCCGTAGCCGGGCCCAACACGGCGTCGCCGCCGGAGAACACGCCCTCGGTCTCGGTCGCCAACGTGAATTGGTCGACGACGATTCTGCCGCGGTTCGATACCGGCGGCCCGCCCCGCGGCAGGATCGGATTCTGGCCGATGGCCCGAATGACGTGGGCCGCGGGAATCTCGACGAAACCGTCCTCGATCGGTATCGGGCGTCGGCGACCGCCTGAATCGAACTCGCCGAGCCGCATACGCTGAAGCCTGATGCCGCTAAGTGACTTGCGACGATCGCGCAGAATCTCGACGGGAGCGACCAGAAATTCGAACTTGACGCCCTCTTCCAGGGCCTCGGTCACCTCGTCCGGCTCGACCGGCATCTCCTCCCGGGTACGGCGATAGACGACGGTGACGCTGCTTGCGCCCAACCTCAGTGCGGTGCGCGCAGCATCCATCGCAGTGTTGCCACCACCGACGATCACCACGTTCCCCGCCAGTCGCTCCATCTGGCCGATTTCCACCAGCTTGAGAAACTCGATCCCGGAGGCGACGCCGGCTCCCTTTTCGCCGGGGACTCCCATGGTCGCATCGGCCCAGGCACCGCTGCCGAGGAAGACCGCGTCATATTGCTTGCGCAGCCGGGACAGGGATAGCTGCTTGCCGATGGCAGTATCGTAGACGATGTTGACGCCGACGTCGGTGATGCGTGCGATATCGCGTTCCAGCTCTTCGCGCGGAAGGCGGTAGGAAGGGATGCCGTAGCGCAGCATGCCGCCGGCCTCGGGCATCGCCTCGTAGACGGTGACTTCGTGGCCGAGGCGGCGCAGATAGAAGGCCGCTGTCAACCCGGCCGGCCCGGCGCCGATCACGGCGACACGTCGCCGTTCCTCCTCGGGCCGCGTCTCGACCGATACCTCGACCCGGTCCACGGCATCGACCATGAAACGCTTCACCGCGCGGATCGCCACCGGCCGGTCCATCGTCTCACGCCGGCAGCGCATCTCGCATGGGTGCGGACAGACCCGGGCGCAGACCGATGGCAAGGGGTTGCGGTCCATATGGCTGCGCAGCGCCTCCTCGGCCCGGCCCTCGGCGATGAGCGACAGATAGGCGGGAATGTCCACGTCGCTCGGACAACGGTTGGAGCAGGTCGCGACGAACAATTTCTCACAGACGCCGGCCGGGCAGCGCTTCTCGCGCACATGCGCCAGATACTCGTCACGGAAATACTTGATGGTGGTAAGTACCGGGTTGGGTGCGGTCTGACCGAGGCCGCAAAGCGACCCCATGCGCACCGACTCGCCGAGCCGCTCGAGCTGGGTGATGCTCTCCTCGGTGCCGTGACCTTCGCAGATGTCGTCGAGGATCATCCGCATCTGTTGAGTGCCTAGACGGCAGGGCACGCACTTGCCGCAGGATTCGTTTTGGGTAAAGGTGACGAAGTAACGCGCCAAATCCACCATGCAAGTGGTCTCGTCCATAACCACGAGGCCGCCGGAACCCATGATCGCGCCGGCATCGGCTAGGGATTCGTAATCGATCGGCAGGTGCATCATTTCAACTGGCAGGCAACCGCCCGAGGGACCTCCCGATTGAACCGCCTTGAACTGGCGCCCGTTTTTAATGCCACCGCCGACCTCGTAAACCAGCTGGCGCAGCGTCATGCCCATCGGTACTTCGACCAGACCGGTGTTGTTGACCTGCCCGACCAGCGAAAAAATCTTGGTCCCCTTGCTGTCCTCGGTGCCCAGCGCGGCATAGACTTCGGCGCCCCGGTTGACGATGTGGGGCACGTTGCCCCATGTTTCGACGTTATTGATATTTGTCGGCTTGCCGTAAAGGCCCTTGACCGCCGGGAAAGGCGGGCGCGAGGTTGGCATACCCCGGCTCCCCTCGATGCTGGCGATCAGCGCCGTCTCCTCGCCACAGACAAAAGCGCCGGCTCCTTCCTTGATAACGATATCGAACGAAAAGTCCGATCCGAGGATGTTGTCGCCGAGCAGGCCGCAGGCGCGCATCTGCTCGATCGCTATACGCAGCCGTTCGATCGCCAGGGGATATTCGGCACGAATGTAAATGTAACCCTGCCGCGCACCGATCGCGCGGGCGCCGATCGCCATCCCCTCGAGCACGGCGTGGGGATTCCCCTCCAGCAGCGAGCGGTCCATGAAGGCCCCCGGGTCACCCTCGTCGGCGTTGCAGATGACATATTTGGCGTCACCCTCGGCGGCGCGGCAGAACATCCACTTACGGCCGGTCGGAAAGCCACCACCGCCACGCCCGCGAAGACCCGAACGCGAGACTTCGTCGATGATCCCCTCCGGCTCCATGTCGAACAAAGCCTTGGCAAGGCCCGCATAGCCCCCCTCGCGGATGTAGTCCTCGATCCGCGTCGGATCGATCCGGTCGTTCATCCCCAGCACGATCCTCTGCTGGTGCCGGTAGAACGGAATATCCTTTTCCCTGGGGACTACGGGCCCTGACGGCACCCCGATTCCGGCTGGCGCCCGATAGACCAGATGCTCGACCACTTCGCCGCGTGCCACCGTTTTGGCAACGATATCGTCGACGTCGTCCCGGCCGACTCGGCAATAGAGGGTTCCGCTGGGCTGCGCCGTCACCAGCGCGCCGTTTTCGCAGAAACCCCGGCAACCGGTCTTGACCACCTCCACCTGCTCGTCGAGCCCGGCCCCTTTCAGCGCCCCCTCCAGGCCGTCGAGAACTTCGTCGCCGCCGCAAGCCCGGCAACCGGTGCCCATGCAAACGAACAGACGGCGCTTGTCGGCGTCGAAGGCGGACACGAGCCGGCCGCGCAAGTCCTCGAGCTTCGCACGATCCGCGAGCCTCGTCATTTGCCGCCTCCCTCGGAGGCGGAAGCGCATGTGCCGCATGACTCGCCCGGACCCACCTCGGCGTAAATATCCTGTAAAACCTTTTTCATCCCGTCGCTGGTTTGTTGACGCAGAACCTTATCATCGAGGACCACGACCGGTGCGAGCGCGCAGGCGCCGAAACAGGAAACCGATTCCAGGGACACTTCGCCGTCGGCCGTGGTCTGGCCCGACGGAATGCCGAGATCGGTCTGCAGATCCCCGAGAATCGCCCCGCTACCGCGAACGTAGCATGCGGTGCCGGTGCAAATCGTGATGCGGTGCCGCCCCGGCTTGTTGAAACGGAACTGCGCGTAAAAACTGGCCACCCCCTCGACCGAGGCCGGGGGCATCATCAGGTGTTGCGCAATCGCCCGCATGGCGTCTGCGGGCAGGTAACCGAGCGAGGTCTGGGCCGCCTGGAGCATAGGAATGAGTGATGATCGGGATGGTGTAAAGGTCGATCCTTCGGCCTCGTACCAGCGCTCGACTTCGCGATCGAACCGCCATCCCGCCCGTCGCTGTTTGCCAGCGCCGGAGGCGCCGGCCTTTTTTTTCCTCCCACCTTTTGTGGAAGAAACACGGGGTTTGGTCTTATTCACCAAATCACTCTCTGGCCTGGTTACCCGACAAAATCAGAAACCTCGCTGGGTTTCGATTCGCTTGCCGAAATCAATCCGCCGAAGACATTCCTGATCCCCACTCGTCGGTAGAGCATCTCGGTCCGACCAGGGGGTCTCAATTTTCCAGCCTGATCAAAACACCGGTCCGCGCGTGCCGATATGACTCGATATGTGTTCCCTGCGGCGATTCGATTGTGGCACAAGCACCACTGACAGGCAACGACACCCGCGTCTGGCTGGCCACGGAATCCGAACCGGATTTCACCGTCTGACGCCCCGGATCACGATAAGTGTATAGGGATTATTAATGCTATTCCCGGCCTGGAAATACCCCGGGCGCATTGATTTCCAGTCTCGCGAAAAATGCTTGTTACTGACGAGAATCTGGGGTCGGCTGGAGCGCTGGGCGCGTTTGAGGCTCCCTGGTTCGATAGAAACTTCCGCCTTCGTCGAGCCGGTTCAAAAAAATTATCAGCATCTGGTTTTCGTGCTCGAGGATCTAAATTCAGGAATTCTGTAATTTCGCGACAGTCTCAAAAGCAGCCCTTATTTCTTGAGAAGGTGCTATGCAAAAAGTTCGATATGTGTCCACGATGGGGAGCCAAACTCCAAAAAGCCGGTTTGATTGCGTTCGGCCGGCTTTTTTCATTCTAGGCAAGCTAGAAAATCAGGAAGAAATCCCGGATCTTGTCGCCCTTTCTCACGAAAAAACGTCTCTTGCAGGTGGCATTCCCGATAACGGGCCCTGATTCACGCCCGGCAGGCAGCGAACTTCGGCTAACTGCCGACACTCAGAAACTAGAACTCAATGACTGCTGTCGGCATGAAGCGGTAATTGAATAGAGATTGTTGCTTGTCCACATGTTGCTGTGGATCACAATATTCGCAGCAGCGTCATATTAAAATAATCAGGCTGTTTGAATAGTTGCATTTGTGGTTTTAGTGTTCGGAAAATGCAATTCTAGAATCGATCGGAGTAGTAATCATGCCCAGAAGCCTGGAAACCCAGATCACCGAATTCTTTGACTGCGAAATACGTTTATCCGCGTCACGCCTGGATGCACAGCAGCTTGGAGACTTTGCGGACAATCAAATGCCCAGAACCGGCGCCGGGGCCGTGCCCTGGAGTACCCCGCTGACTTCCGACCAACTCGTCGAGCTAGCGGAGGGTGGCAAAGCAGAGTTCGTAACAGCCCATATGATGCTAGCTGCCGATGCAAAGCCGCCGTTGATCGGGATCGGGGCCTTGATTCGAGATACGGATAACTACCCCAACCCCAGAATGATCATTGTCGTGGATAGTGAATCTCGAGGACAGGGGCTTGGAAAGCGAATCGCGAACGAGCTTCTTCGTCGATTGAATCCCGGTGAAACCGTGCAAGTCGAAGTTCAGGAAGCACTCACCCCGCAAAAAAGGCGGGCAAGATTTTTTGAAAAGCTCGGATTCAAGTGCATCGAGGAAAGGTATAGAACCGGGGATGTTCCCGAATTCGTCGGTGGTACACTCGCCGGTACCGTACAAAAGAATTTCGCCCTGTATGCGTTTACCAAGGGCACTGAAGACTAAGCGCCATATTTGTGCGCTCATAATTAACAAAATGGGCATTTGTTCTGGAGAAGCCGATCTCCAGGCGCCGTATTTGGGTCAGCCTGAGCCGCTCGGCAACAAATCGTGAGCCTCGGCTTTTCATACCCGAACCTGTTAAATCAAGATATTTGTAATTTCGTGACAGTTTCGAAAGCAGCCCCGATTTATTGCGAAGGTGCTATGCAAAAATTTCGATATGTGTCCACGATGGGATCAAACTCTGAAAGGCCAGTCTGCACGTAAGCAGCCGGCCTTTTTTTGTGTCTAGCAGCAATTTGAGCAAGCACCCTAAGATCTCGATTACGACGGAGATAGCCGAATGACTAGTTATCGAAACATTACAAGGTTTTCTGTCACCGGAATTGCTTTTTTTGAATCGACTGCGAGGGTTGCTCAGCTGGTTTCGTCGAATTCCGGCAGCAGGCGAATCTCGATGCGGCGGTTGAGCTGGCGTCCCTCCGCGTTTGCGTTGCTCGCAATCGGCTTATGTTCGCCATGTCCGACCGCACGCAGGCGCCGCGGCAAAACTCCGGCGCGTTGCAGGTGATCGACCGCGGCGATCGCGCGCGTCGTCGACAGATCCCAGTTCGAGACATAGCGAGAAGCTTTGCCGACCGGGACGTTATCCGTGTGTCCGTCGATGCTAATTTCCCGCTCGGGGTATGCGTTTAGCGATTCGGCAATCAGGTCTAGCACCCTGCGTCCAGCCGGTTTGATCTCGATCGAGCCAGAATCGAACAGAACTTCGCTGGTCAGGTTGATGACGGTCATGCGGTTCTTGAGCTGGGTGATCTCGACGCGGTGCTCGTCGAGCTCCTGCTCAAGCCGCGATTGCAGCAACGCGAAGTGCGCGGCTTCTTTTTTCTGCTGCTCGCTCAAGTCGACGAGGCGCGCCTCGAGCAGGATCTTCTCTTCTCGGGATTGCGCAAGCTGGCCGTTGAGCGCGGTAATATTGTCGCGCGCCGTGGCGAGTGCGGCTTCTTTTGTCGCGATCTCGCGCTCCTTCGCCGTAATCTCTTGATCCTTGGCCGCAATCTCGGTCTCCTTCATCGCGATCTCAACTTCTTTGGCCGCGACCTCGGCTTCCTTCGCCACAACCTCGGCTTCCTTGGCCGCAACCTCTGCGTTGACTTTCGCGATCTGATCCTGCAATTCCTCGCGCCGCGCCTGTGCCTCTTCGAGCTGCCGGCCGAGCTGTTCTTTTTCGGCCGATGCCGCCTCGATGCGTTGCTGCAAGGATTCCTGCTGCGCCTGATGCTGCGCCAGCGCCTGCTCGAGGTCGCTCGAGTTCGTCGCCAGCCGCTCGACTTCCTGCTGCAGGTCGTTCTCGAGCTGCCGGCGCTCATCGCGCGCGCGCTCGAGGTCGGCCTGCAGTTCGGCGGCGCTGGCCTGCTCGGCGGCGAGGGTCGACTTCAGCGCCGCCAGCGAATCGCGCTGCGAGGCCAGCGAATCCTGTACCTGCTCGCGGGTCTGGCGTTCGTAGTCGAGGCTCGCCGCAAGCGAATCACGATCCTGCTCGAGCTGCGCCACGCGGGATTCGAAATTACCGATCTGCACCTTAATATTACCAATCATGGCCTCGTGTTCCTGATGCAAGGTGAGATAAAGGTACCAGCCGACGGCGGCGACGACGGCCAGAATGACGCTGGGAATCAAGGCGACAGCGACGTTTTTTTTACCTTGGGTGGGGGAATTGTCATCGTTCATTGGGCCCTGCCCGACAGTGGTCTGTCGATTACGATCCGATCGAATAACCATCATATCACCAAAAAAATTCCCCGCGAAATCACGCCGCCGCTTCCGTAACAGAAACCCGGGGACACAACCCTGATTTCGCAAAATCCGGGGAGGATCGACCCTGGAAATCCGAAAATTTGAACCCGTAACGCCGTCCTTCGATCAAGCATCGGAGCTATAGTGACAGCTACCTTAATTAGTAAATGCGTCTAAGTTATGAATCTGAATGTTTTGACAGCGTCGATTTCTCTACCGCTGGACAAATATTTCCCGGCACCAGCAATAACTGGCCAGGGGACCAAGGCTAGATTTTCTGAAATTCCGCAGCGGCGTCGAAAATCGCGCTGACTTCTCGTGTCGGCGCCAGGCAAAAAGTTCGATATGTGTCCAC
>Ga0224512_10004511_pt1 | contig 11714 bp, 12 predicted proteins | sample SF_May12_sed_USG_4_FD_169103 | JGI IMG/M metagenome (GOLD analysis project Ga0224512, IMG submission 169103) | Sediment microbial communities from San Francisco Bay, California, United States - SF_May12_sed_USGS_13 | ecosystem: Environmental > Aquatic > Marine > Sediment | place: USA... | reverse complement strand
GGCGCCCGGCGGCAGGGTGACGTCGAGATAGAGCGGCTCGACGGCGATCCCCGAGACGATACCGTCCGTCCCGTCGTGCTCGCCGACGACGATGCGGATGCGGGCACCGTCGTCGCGGCGGATCTCCGGAACCTTGTCGGGATCGAACTCCTGATAGCACGGCGCCGACATCTTGAGCGTGGCGGGCAAATTCACCCAGAGCTGGAAGCCCTGCATCTTGCCGCCCTCCTGCTCGGGCATTTCCGAATGGACGATGCCGCGCCCCGCGGTCATCCACTGAATGCCGCCGGAACGCAGCACCCCGCCATTGCCGGTGCTGTCCTGGTGACGCATGTTGCCCTCGATCATGTACGTCACGGTCTCAAAGCCGCGATGCGGGTGATAGGGGAAGCCGGCAATATAATCGCCCGGATTCTCGGTGTTGAACTCATCCAACAGCAGAAACGGGTCGAGCTCGGGCAGGGCCGCGGTGGCGATCGTACGGTTGAGGTTGACGCCGGCGCCGTCGCTCGTCGGCTCGGCGCGCACAAGTCGCTCGATCGAGCGCCAGTTCGTCGTCATAGTTGGCATCCCTCGCCGTTGTTGTCGTGCGTTCCAGATATGGCTCCCAGCCGTCGCTGACCAGAGCCCAGTGGGATCAACCCACGATTTCTCGCTCAGTTGTGAAGAAAATCGGCGAATTGGCCAGATCGATGAATTGGCGCTCATCCTCGATCAAAGCCCGGCCGGCGGCGCGGCCCTCCTCGGTGCTGAAGCCGGCGTCCAGATCCTCCCAGCTGGCATACCAGAGCTCGGCGACCCCATCATAGGGCTCTGGCGCGCCGCGCACGGCTGCGGCGATCTCGGCAAGTTTGCTGTCGGTCCGGGTCGACTGGACGTAGCGGTCGATGCGCAGGACGTCCTTATAGCCGGCCACCAGAGGCGCATGGGTCTCGCGCCAGTAAGCATCGAAGTCCTCCAGGCTCATTCCGGCGCGGCGTCGCAGGCAGAACACGATCTTCAGCATGGCGTGCCTCGGGGTTTGCGGAGTAGCTGATTATCTTGAATAACACCGTTCGCTCCACATCCGAGGCGGTTATGACGCCGCTGGCCCGAATGCACTGACTTGCCACAGCCCTCATCGATAGCCGTCCTATGACCGCCGCCTATTTCACCGGACTTCTTGCCGGCCTTGGTCTGATCATCGCGATCGGGGCGCAGAACGCATTTGTCATCCGCCAGGGACTGTTGCGGCAGCATGTCTTCGTTGTGGCGACGATTTGCTTCGTGTGCGATGCGGTGCTGATCGCTCTTGGCGTGGCTGGGCTTGGTGCGCTGATTGCCGCCAGCCGATGGCTCACCACCGCGGCGGCCTGGGGCGGGGCGGTATTCCTGGTTGCTTTCGGATTGCGTGCGGCCTGGAACGCCCTCCGCCGCGATCACAAGGGCTTCGCCGAAGCGGAAGCCGAAGCGGCGGCGAAGGGCGGGCAGGGGCGCCGGGTTGCCATCGCCGCGGCGCTCGCCTTCAGCTTGCTCAACCCACATGTCTATCTTGATACCGTGGTCCTGTTGGGCGGCATCGGGGCGCAATACCCAGCCGACACGCGCCTCGGCTTCCTGGCCGGCGGCGTGACCGGGTCCTTCGTCTGGTTCTACGCGATTGGCTTCGGGGCAATGATGTTCACGCCGCTATTCCGCAAGCCCATCGCCACGCGCCTGCTCGACGGTTTCGTCGCCGCGGTGATGTTTGCGGTCGCAGGTCTGCTGCTAACGGGCGCGGTGGGGGCCGGAAGCTAGCGAATCTGCCGATCAGCTTCTACTAGTTGAGCTACTAGTAGAATTCTGGACGGAAGTGCTCACGCCACGTCGGGCTGTTCGGCGTAAAGCGGCTCAAGTGCCTTCAGCGCGGGCATAACCTCTTTGACGAAGAGGCGCAGGTTCCGTTCGGCTTCCTCGTGCGGCATCCCTGTATAGCTGAAGACGCCGACGAACGTCTCCGAGCTCAGGCGCTCGCGCACGCCCAGGATGCGCTCCAGGCATTGTTCGGGCGTGCCGAAGACCTGCAGGCTCTTGAAGAACTCGACGAACTGCTCCTCACCGACCTCGGCAATCTTGTCGGTGATCTTGCCGTAGTATTCGTAGCCCCTGGTCGTCTTCATGTGTGCGCTGGCGAACTCGTAATGCGCCAGCACGGAGTGGAAGTAGCCGCCGATGTATTTTTGCGCCATTTCCTCTGCGCGGTCGGCGCTTTCGTCGACGAAGGTCCAGCCGGCGAAGATCGGGGCCGGCGCAGCGGTCTTGTGCATCTCGCGGTAGGCGGCGCGGTAGGTGGCGAGTTCCTTTTCGACTTCGGCCCAGGGTTTCTGCGGGATAATCAGCAGCCCCACGCCCAGCCGGACCATCACCGGCAGGGATTCGGGCGAGACCGACGCGGCATAGGTGCGGCCCTTGAACGTCCGCGAGGGTTGCGGTCGGATATCGCGGCGCGGCTGCTTGATGTACTCGCCGTCGAAGGCGCAATAGCCCTGTTCGAGCCCTTCGAGCAGCATCTGGGCGGATTCGTTGAAGCGCGGCCGGCTCTCTTCCATCGGCACGCCGAAGCCGTCGAACTCGACCAGAGCGGCGCCGCGGCCGATGCCCAGGATCAGGCGGCCCTCGGAGATCGTGTCGAGCATGGCGATCTGCTCGGCCTGCCACATCGGGTCGTGCCAGGGCAGCACCATGACCATCGATCCGAGCCGCACCGATTTCGTGCGTCCCGCCATATAGGTCAGGAACTGCATCGGGTTGGGCGCCAGCATGTAGTCGGTGAAGTGATGCTCGACGGTCCAGATCGAATCGAAACCCAGCGGCTCGGCCAAATCGGCCAGCTTCAGATCGTCGCGCCAGACCTCATGGTCGGGCCGCGCCCGGTCAGGGTTCTGGAATACCACCGACATGCCGACATGCATTGCCTGACCCTCCCGCTGATCACCGGGCGTTCATTGCTTGGAGCACCGATCTTCCTGAGTTTAGTCCGAGCACGATCGGGAGGGTAGGGCGGTCGCTCTAAGCCGCTTTCGCCGCCGGGTCCGCGGCGAGCGCACACCAGATCGGCGTATGGTCCGAGGCTTTCGGCTTGCCGCGCGGCGCGCGATCGATATCACTTTCTACTAGTAGATCGGCAGCCTGCGGCGACAGCAGTAGGTGGTCGATACGAATGCCGTTGTCCTTCTGCCATGCCCCGGCCTGGTAATCCCAGAATGTGTAGGCGCCAGGCCCGGCTTTGACGCTGCGGAATGCATCGGTGAAGCCCAGATTGACCAGCGCGCGGAAGGCCGAGCGGGTTTCCGGCCGAAAAAGAGCGTCGCCCGCCCAGGCGGCGGGGTCGTAGCAGTCCTCGTCATTGGGGATCACATTGTAGTCGCCGCCGAGGATCGTCGGTTCCTCCAGCGTTAGCAGATCGCGCGCATGGCGCTCAAGCCGCTTCATCCAGCCGAGCTTGTATCCGAATTTGTCGCTATCGACGGGATTGCCGTTGGGCAGATAGATCGAGGCAACGCGTAAAACGCCGGCGCTGGTCTCGGTGACGGCCTCGACATAACGCGCCTGCTCGTCGCTCTTATCGCCGGGCAGTCGGCGATGCTCGATCTCCAATGGCGTTTTGGAGAGGATGGCGACGCCGTTGTAGGACTTCTGACCGCTGACCGCGAGATTGTAGCCGAGCCCGCTGATCTCCAGCGCCGGGAAGGTCTCTTCGACGCTCTTGATTTCCTGCAGCAGTACGATGTCGGGGTCGGCCGATGAGAGCCAATCAAGGACATTGGGCAGCCGCGCCTTGATCGAATTGACGTTCCAGCTAGCGATTTTGACCACGTTGACCTCCCGGGCCGGCGCATCTTCCGGACATTTGCTCTTCTATCACGCGCGGGCAGGGGGCGTCAGCAAAGCGGCGCGATACGCGCGCCCGTTCAATTCCGAAATTATATTGCCAGAAGATCTGGCGGCGGGTCAGCCGATCGAGAAGCTGGTGCCGCAGCCGCAGGACGACGTCGCGTTCGGGTTCTCGATGGCAAAATAAGAGCCCAGCAGATCCTCCTTGAAATCGACCACACCGCCCGCCAGTAGATCGAGCGAGGTCTCGTCGATGACGACCTTGATCCCATCGCGTTCGAAGATGTGGTCGTCAGCGGCCTGCTCGGTGTCGAAATCAAAGCCGTATTGGAAACCAGCGCAACCGCCGCCCGAGACCGTGATCCGCAGCATCAAGTCGTCGTTGCCCTCGGCGGCCTTGAGCGCGGCGACGCGTCTGGCGGCACTCGCGGTAACGGCAAAACGCGCCGAATCGACCATTTTCTGGGCTTCCAGGGTGCTGATTTGTTGCTCCGTCATGCCCTCTATTTAGGCGGATTCGGGTCCAAGTCAATCGGGGCTCATTCCCCGTTGCCGAGGCTTTCCCGGCCCACTAGGTTAGCCTTCCATGACGCTCCCGGCCCAGCCTTATGCGCTTGCACCCTACGCGACCCGGCCCGATCAGTCCCGCGGCCGTCTCCATCCGGAGACCGAGAGCCCGACCCGCACTCCCTATCAGCGCGACCGCGACCGGATCGTTCACGCCGCCGCGTTCCGTCGCCTGAAGCACAAGACCCAGGTCTTCGTCGCCCATGAGGGGGACAATTTCCGCACCCGCCTTACCCACAGCCTGGAGGTGGCGCAGATCGCCCGTTCGATATCCCGGGTCTTGGGCTTGAACGAAGATCTGGCAGAAGCGCTGGCGTTGGCGCATGATCTCGGCCACACCCCCTTCGGGCATGCGGGGGAGGATGCGCTGAACGCGGTGATGGCGCCGCATGGCGGCTTCGATCACAACGCACAGACATTGCGCATTCTGACGCGCCTGGAGCGCAAGTACGCCGAGTTCGACGGCCTCAACCTGACCTGGGAAACGCTGGAAGGGGTAGTCAAGCACAATGGCCCGTTGACCGGCCCCGAAACGGCCTCGGTCCCGGAACCGATCGTTGATTACGTTGCAGAGCATGATCTTGAACTCGATACCTATCCTGGCGCCGAGGCCCAGGTCGCCGCATTGGCCGACGATATCGCTTACAACAATCACGACATCGACGACGGGCTTCGCGCCGGACTATTCCTGCTCGACGATCTTCGCGACCTGCCACTCGCGGGTCCAACCGTGCGGGCGGTGGAAAGCGCCTATCCGGGACTTGAGCAGCCCCGCCTCATCCATGAGACGGTACGCCGACTGATCGATCACATGGTCACCGACCTGCTTGACGAGACCCAACGTCGGCTCACCGATGCAGCCGCGGCTTCGGTCGAGGATATCCGCCGGCTCGGGCGGCCGGTCGTGGCTTTCTCGCAAGAGATGATTTCCCATGATCGAGCCTTGCGTAGCTTCTTGCGCGACCGCATGTATCGGCATCACATGGTTCAACGCATGACCGCCAAGGCGGAGCGGGTGGTTGGCGATCTCTATGAAGCGTTCATGAACAACCCGGGATTGATGCCCGAGGAGTGGCGCGGCCGCGCTCAAGGGCGCGATGATGCCAGAACCGCGCGATTGGTGGCCGACTATATTGCCGGCATGACTGACAGTTTTGCGCTCAGCGAGCACACAAGGCTGTTCGATGCCGAAACCGCACTATCCGGAACCGTTACACTATGAATCTATTCAGCTCATTTCGCGACGTCATCGCCGCGAAGTTGCAGGCAATGGTCGCCGAGGGAGCGTTGCCGGAAGGCCTCGATTATGGCCGCGTTGCGGTCGAGCCGCCGCGCGATACATCGCACGGGGACGTGACCACCAACGCTGCGATGGTGCTTGCCAAGCAAGCCGGGCAGAAGCCGCGTGATCTCGCAGCGGCGCTCAGCGAGCGATTGGCCATGCTCGACGATGTCGACGCCGCCGAGGTGGCCGGTCCCGGCTTTGTCAATCTCCGTCTCGGATCGACATTCTGGCGCGCCCGGCTGGTCGAGTTGCTGGAGGCCGGAAGCACCTATGGCCGATCGGACGTTGGGGCCGGCGAGGCGGTGAATGTCGAATATGTTTCAACCAATCCGACCGGCCCGCTCCATGCCGGACACGGCCGCGGCGCCGTGGTCGGTGACGCCTTGGCCTCGCTGCTGGAGGCAGCCGGATACAAGGTCACACGCGAATACTACATCAACGATGCCGGCGCCCAGGTCGACGCCCTTGCGCGCTCGGTTCACCATCGCTACCGCGAGGCCCTTGGGGCCGACGTCGGCGATATGCCAGAGGGTCTTTATCCGGGCGATTACCTCATTCCCGCAGCCAAGGCGTTGGCCGAGCGCGAAGGCCCGAAATGGCTCGACGCATCGGAAGAGGAATGGCTGGAGCCGGTTCGCGCCTTCGCGGTCGACGCGATGATGGATATGATCCGCGATGATCTACGCGCGGTCGGGATCGAGCACGATGTATTCACGTCCGAACGTGCCCTGGTCGAAGCCGGAGCGGTCGACAAGGTGCTGGCGGGCCTCGATGCGCGCGATCTCGTTTACATCGGCACCCTTGAACCGCCGAAGGGCAAAACCCCCGACGATTGGGAGCCTCGCGAGCAAACGTTGTTCCGCGCGACCCAGTTCGGCGACGAGGTTGATCGGCCACTCAAAAAATCGGACGGTAGTTGGACATACTTTGCGACCGACATCGCGTATCACAAGGACAAGTTTGATCGTGGTTTCGCCAATATGATCGACGTTTGGGGCGCCGATCACGGCGGCTATATCAAGCGTATGAAGGCGGCGGTTGAGGCGGTAACCGAAGGCAAGGGGACGCTCGACGTCATGATCGGCCAGATGGTGAACCTCACCGAGCACGGACAGCCGGTCCGCATGTCGAAGCGCGCGGGCACGTTCGTCACCTTGCGTGACGTCATCGATCAGGTCGGCAAGGATGTCTTCCGCTTCATCATGCTGACCCGAAAGAACGATGCGCAGCTTGATTTCGATTTTGCCAAGGTGACCGAGCAGTCGAAGGACAATCCGGTCTTCTACGTGCAGTACGCCCACGCGCGGATTTGTTCGGTATTCCGAAACGTCGCCGAGGCCATGCCCGACCTCGACATCGGCGATGCCGCCTTGCGCTCGGCGGAGATCGACCGGCTGAGTGACGCGGGTGAGATGGAGTTGATCAAGCGATTGGCCGGTTGGCCAGCGGTCGTTGAGGGCGCGGCGCTTGCACATGAGCCCCATCGGATTGCATACTACATGTATGACTTGGCTGGCGCATTCCACACGATATGGACACGTGGACGCGATGAGCCTGCCTTGCGGTTTATCGAGGCGGCCGAACCGGAACGCACCTTGGCGCGCCTCGCCCTCATTCGCGGAATCCAGATTGTGATCGCATCAGGCTTGTCGATATTCGGAGTGACACCGGTGGAGGAGATGCGCTGATGGCCTATGCCGCGGTCAAGCCGGGTCCCGCTCTCCATCCCTGGTCTGATCGGTTGTATGTTGCGCTCAAGGGCCTCCTTGTGGTGGCGGCGTTCGGCGGGCTCGGCGGATTGATGTGGTACAGCTACGCCGAAAGCGCACGCCATGGCGGCAAACGGATCGTGCCGATCGTCCGCGCTGAAGTTGGGCCGATCAAGACACGGCCGGTGGAGCCGGGTGGAATTCGCGTGCCGCACAAAGACAAACGCGTTTACGAACGCATCGCACCGGAGCGTCGCAAGAAGCTCGCCAACAATGTGGAACGGTTGATCCCGCGCCCGTCGCCCGTCGCGATCACGCCAAAAGGAACAGCGAACGACGCCGGTAGGCGCGCACCGGCCGTCAAGCCCAAACCGAAAGCCATCGTGCGTCCACGGATCAAGGGGGGGGCCGCGCGTGTTCGCGTCGGTATCGACCGCAAACGCTCTCGTGTGACTGAAAAAAAGGGCGCAAGGTCCCAACCTGCGGCGAAATCGGCGCGCAGTTCCGGCGCCGTGGATTTGAGCGCCGCCGCGTTCCGCGTCCAGATTGCGGCCTATCCATCGCCTCAACTGGCCGCCCGCCGCTGGGAGCGCTTGGCTGGCAAGCACAAGGATCTCGTGGGCAAACTTGACTGGTATGTGGAGAAGGTCGACCGCACCAACGGGCGCGGCCCGCTGTACCGTTTGCAACTTGGACCGCTCAAAAACCGTAAGGCGGCGAAGGAACTCTGCGCCAAACTCGGTAAACGTAAGGTGAGCTGCCTTTTTGTCAGAGGCTGAACAGCCGATCCCGAAGGCGTTGATACTTGGCCTTGCGGGACTTGAGATCAGCGGCACCGAACGCCGCTTTTTTGAAGAATGCGATCCGTTCGGTTTCATTCTCTTTGCGCGCAATTGCCGGACACCCGATCAGATCCGCGCCCTGGTGGCCGATCTTCGCTCCGTCGTCGGCCGCGCCGATGCGCCGGTGTTGATCGACCAGGAGGGCGGGCGGGTCGCGCGGCTGCGCCCGCCGCACTGGCGCGAGGCGCCCCCGGCGGCCGTGTTCGGGACCTTGTCGTCGCATGACGATGGTCATGCGCGGCATGCGGTAAGGCTGAACGCCCGCCTGATCGGCGCCGAGCTCTCGGCGCTCGGCATCGACGTCGACTGCGCGCCGGTCCTCGATGTTCCTGCCGAAGACAGCCATGACATCGTGGGAGACCGCGCCTTTGGTGCGTCGCCCGCGCTTGTTGCCAGGCTTGGCCGTTCGGCGATCGATGGCTTTCTTGACGCGGGCGTCCTGCCTGTGATCAAGCACATACCCGGTCACGGGCGCGCCAAGGTCGATAGTCATCTCGAGCTTCCGGTGGTCGATGCGGCGCTGGATGCGCTGCGGCGGGTCGATTTTGCGCCATTTGCGGCGCTTGCCGATGCGCCGTGGGCGATGACGGCGCATGTCGTCTACACCGCCCTCGACCCCGACAATCCCGCGACGACATCCAAGATCGTAGTCAACGACATCATTCGGGGTGAGATCGGTTTCGATGGCTTGCTCGTCTCCGATGACCTAAGCATGAAAGCGTTGAGCGGCTCGCTGGCCGAGCGTGCGACCGCGGCGCTTGCCGCCGGCTGCGATGTTGCCCTGCACTGCAATGGCGAAATGGAAGAGATGTCGGCGGTTGCCGGGGCGGCCGGACCGCTGAGTCCCGTGGCCCTCGAGCGTATCGCACGCGCGCGCGCATCGCTGCGGCCGTCGGTTACCGTTGACGTTTCGGAGATGCAGGCGCAGCTTGACTCACTGCTGAGTACGGCCTGAATCGGATCAGTCGGATTGGAATCGTTGCCTACGATAACCGTCATCCTCATAATCGCCATTCCTGGCATCATGGCGATTACCTTTCACGAGGCCGCACACGGATTCGTTGCCAAGAAGCTCGGTGACGACACCGCGTTCCGGGCGGGCCGTGTGACGTTCAACCCTCTGAAACATATTGATCTTGTCGGCACGATAATCCTTCCAGCGATAGTATTGTGGGCGAGCAGGGGCGCGTTTCTGTTCGGCTATGCCAAACCTGTCCCGGTCGACTTCTCGCGGCTAGACAACCCGCGACGTGACATGATTTTGGTCGCCGCTGCCGGTCCGGGGATCAATCTTCTGCTGGCGTTGATTTCCTCCGTATTGCTGCATCTTGTCGATTTGTTTGTCGGGGACACCGCGTCTACCCTAAGGGTCGCGCTCGGATTTTCGGTGTTCATAAACGCGCTGTTTGCCGTTTTCAATCTACTGCCATTGCCCCCGCTCGACGGCGGCCGCATTTTGGTCGGATTGCTGCCCCACGGTTTGGCGCGCCGGCTGGCGAGGGTAGAACCGTTCGGAATATTTCTGCTTATCGGGATAATATTTCTCGCGCCCACGATTGCAGCGCAGTTCGGGGTCCGATTCAATATTTTCTCTTCGGTTATAATTCCTGCAATGACAGCCGTGACAGACCTTTTGAGTGTGTTGACAGGCGCGGACGTTACCGAGGCCACGCGGCGAGCATTGGGAGCCTTGCAGGGAACTCTATGAACGAAGACGAACCATTTGAACTCGATCTGAATGAGCGCCCGCAAGCCGGCGAGGCGTTGATCCTTGATCTCGACGGCTTTGAGGGCCCGCTCGACCTGCTGCTTTCGCTGGCCCGCGACCAGAAGGTTGATCTGGCGCAGATTTCGATTCTTCAGCTCGCCGATCAGTATCTCTCCTTTGTCCATCGCGCCCGCACGCTGATGATTGAGGTCGCGGCGGACTATCTGGTGATGGCGGCCTGGCTGGCATACCTGAAGTCACGTCTGTTGCTTCCGCAGCCGAGCGACGACGAGGAGCCAAGCGGCGCGGAGATGGCCGCCGCCCTCGCATTCCAGCTTCAGCGTCTGGAATCGATGCGGAAATCGGGCAAGGCCCTGTTCGGCCGGCCCCAGCTCGGTCGCGATTTCTTCCTGCGCGGCGAGCCGGAGACCGTCGAACTTGTCCGCCGGCACATATATGAGGTGTCGTTGTTCGAGTTGCTGAAAGCGTACGGCGATCAGCAGCAACGCTCGAGCGGCCGGACGCTGACCATCGTTCCGCTCGACCTCTATTCCGTCGATGATGCGCTGAAGCGTTTGAACAGTCTGCTCGGAAACGTGCCCGACTGGCAGACCTTGTCGAGTTTCCTGCCGGAAAACCTCCGATCAGGGCTGGGGCGGCGTTCGGCGATAGCGTCGACATTTGCCGCCAGCCTTGAATTGGCCAAGGCGGGAAAAGTGAGAATCCGTCAGGACCGTGCATTCGGTCCGATTTACCTGCGCGGTGAGCGTGAGGAATCATGAGCGAACCAGAAGCGTCTGAAATGATCGAACCGGAACCGCAGATTGCCGAAGCGCCCGCGCCGGAGCCTTATGATCCCGAGCATCTGCGTATCATCGAGGCGCTGCTGTTCGCGAGCGCCGTGCCGGTGCGCGAAGCGGCTATCGCAATCCACCTGCCGGGTGATGTCGACCTTCGGGCGGTGCTGAACGCCCTGCGGGCTCAATATGCCGAACGCGGGGTCAATCTCATGCGGGTGGGCGAGGGCTGGGCCTTTCGTACGGCCGCCGATCTCGCCGGAAAGCTCAAGATCGAGCAGGACGTTCCCCGCAAGCTCTCCCGCGCCGCCGTGGAGACGCTGGCGGTCATCGCCTACCATCAGCCGATCACGCGCGCCGAGATTGAGGAAGTGCGCGGGGTTTCCCAGAGCCGCGGAACTCTCGACGTATTGCTCGAGGCCGGTTGGATAAAGCCGGGCCGTCGGCGACAGACGCCGGGTCGCCCGGTCACTTGGCATACGACGAATGAGTTTCTCGATCATTTCGGGCTGGAAAACCTGAAGGATTTGCCCGGCGTCGAGGAATTGAAGGCCGCAGGTCTTCTCGATACCCGCCCCGCCGCCCAGGCCTTTCGCGGCGAGGACATGCAGGACCTGCTGGACGAAGAGGACGAGGCCGAGGAGGACCGGGAGATCGAGGAAGAGCTGGGCATCGAGCATGAGGAACCCGACAACCTCGTCGATCTATCCGAGAGTTTCCGCAGAAGCGGCCGCGCCACCGAGGAATAGGAGCCCAGGCTCGGCAATCGTTTGTGGGTTGCGAATCACTAGTGGTTTGTAACTGAGAACCGTTCGCAATATTATAAGCCGCTGAATGTATTGAATTTGCCGAGAATGCGGCGCACCGATTGGACCGACCGGCCGGGCTGGTACGCAATCGATCAGCGGCGGGGCGGGCCAGGGCATTGAGTTACCCAATACGAACAATGACTGG
>Ga0224512_10004510_pt1 | contig 11714 bp, 10 predicted proteins | sample SF_May12_sed_USG_4_FD_169103 | JGI IMG/M metagenome (GOLD analysis project Ga0224512, IMG submission 169103) | Sediment microbial communities from San Francisco Bay, California, United States - SF_May12_sed_USGS_13 | ecosystem: Environmental > Aquatic > Marine > Sediment | place: USA... | reverse complement strand
CCGAGATGCTCGGGAAGATCACTGCGAGCACCAGAGCGACTCCGACACCGATCCACTGGTTGCGATCGAGCTTGATCTGTGACAGTCCCTCCTTGACTTCCGACACGTACGGGTCGAGATCCTCGGCGATCTCCTTGGCGATCTCGTCGGCCGACCGGGACTCCTTCTTCGGCTCGTTCTCGCGTTCCCACGGCGCGGGCTGGGTGAATTGCGCCCTCCGTTCCGTGGCCTTGTTCTCTTCACGGAGACCGACTGCACGGGCCAGCGAGTCGTTGTCGTCCACGATCATGTGGAGCTTGCCTTCGTCGACCGACAGGACGACACCCTCGGGCGAGCGTCGGAATCCGGCGCTCGACAGCGTCCAGTCTCCGATCGGTTGTGAACGTGAGGAGATGACGATGCGGCCGTCGTCGACGGTGATCACCGCAGGCAGGACGTTCGGGTCACCTTCCAGCTGAATGGTTCCGTTGTAGACCGGCATCCCCCCATGATTGCCGATGGAATCGATCGAGGCGGGATTCTCGGGTGGGTTCGCTCAGCCGTAGAGCTTCTTGTCCGCGGCTGCGAGCCGGTCGGCGAGTTGCGAGAGCAGCCGTCGAGCCAGTGCGGGAGAGGACCCGATGAGGCCGAGGAAGTGCCGTCGGTGGACCTCGAGGATGGTGCCGTCGGTGGTGGCGACCACCGTGGCGGTCCGGGGGGCGTCGGAGAGCAGGGCGAGTTCACCGACGACGGCGCCGGAGCCGAGCTCGGCGACCTTCCTGTTGTTCCGTCTCACCACGGCTTCGGCGGTGACGAGGACATACGCGGCAGGTGCGGAGTCGTCCTGGAAGAGGATGACCTCCCCGCTGGAGACGTCGACTTCCTCGGCCACCCGCGCGATGGCGGTGAGGTCCTTCTTCGACATCCCGGCGAACAGCGGAACCTTCTTGAGAAACTCGATCTTGTCTGATTGGCGTTTGAGCATCGATCTCCTCGGCGGGTGTGGCAACCCTAGATCGACATTCTCCGACGTGCCGTCGAGACCCAGACCCGTGCAAGGGCCCCGCCGTCGATGGATAGGCTCACGGGGTGGATCGACAGGTTCAACCGCGTGACGGGACCCGGCGTCGGGTGCTGCTGGGCCTCGGAGCCGTGGGCGCCGCGGTCCTCGGGGTGGGCGGCCTGCGCTCCTCTCCGGGCGACCGGCCGGCGGTCGGAACGGCTCCTTCGGCCGAGCCTGCAGTCACGGCGCCTCCACCTCGGTCGAGACCGGAGTCGACGACCACACCATACGAGCCCACCACCACCGTCTCGGAGGAACCGCCGCCGCCCCCCGACCCTCTCTCGGTCGTGGTCGCATGTCGAGCGGCGTGGGGCGCGGAGCCGGCGTCGGGTGCGATGGTCGAACACGTGCCGGTCCGTCTGACGCTGCATCACACCGAGGTCAGCCAGACGGCGTCGAACCAGGGTCCGCAGCGGGCGCGTCGACATCAGCGGTACCACCAGTCGCTCGGTTGGCCGGATCTCGCATACCACTTCCTCGTGGATCGAACGGGGCTGGCCTACGAGGGAAGAGACATTCGCTTCCGGGGTGACACGGGAACCGACTACGACCCGACCGGTCACTTCCTCGTCTGCATGGAAGGCGACTTCGATGTCCAGGAGCCGACAGTCGCCCAACTGGAGACGACCGTGGCGCTGTTCGCGTGGGCGTCACAGCGGTACGGGATCGACGCCTCGACCCTCAAAGGACATTCGAGCTACGCCGACACCAGCTGTCCGGGTTCGGCGGTCACGGCGATCATCCCCGATCTGACCGCCTCCGTCGCGGGCGTCGGGCCGGTCGAGATCGATCTGGTGTGCGGGCCGGGCGGAGCCGAGTTGGTGTCTGAGCTCGAGGCGGGTTGAGCCGGCCGGATGTCTCCCGGGCCGGATTAGGTTCCCGCCGATGGACGACCTCACGAGTTGGACGACCGACTGGCCGGTCGGATGGGCGAGCATCGGCGTCACCGAACCCGGCGGGACGCTGGGTGCCGGGCCGGATCCCGACGCGCCGTTCCGTATCGCTTCGATCTCGAAGACCATGGTCGGATTCGCCGCGCTCGTGGCGTTGGAGGAGGAGTCCATCACGCTCGATGAGCCTGCCGGCCCCGAAGGCTCCACGGTTCGGCACCTGCTCGCCCACGCATCGGGATTGGGCTTCGACTCCGACCGGCAGGTCTCGCCGGTCGGGCGCCGCCGCGTGTACTCGAATGCAGGGATCGAGGCGTTCTGTGAGCATCTGGCGGCGCGCACCGAGATCCCGTTCTCCGACTATCTCGATGAGGCGGTCTTCCGACCGCTCGGGATGACGTCGACCGAGTTGCGCGGCTCGCCCGCCCATGCCGTGCACTCCACCGTCACCGACCTCTTGATCTATGCCCGGGAGCTGCTGGCGCCGACGCTGGTGTCCACGGAGACCCTCGCGATGGCGACCCGGCCGCACTTCCCTGACCTCTCGGGGATGCTTCCGGGGCTGACGTCGTTCGATCCCAACCCGTTCGGCTTGACGTTCGAGATCCGAGGGCACAAGCATCCGCATTGGACCGCCCCGTCCAACAGCCCCGAGACCTTCGGCCATTTCGGCGGCTCGGGCTCGTTCCTCTGGGTGGATCCGGTTGCTCGGCTGGCAGCCGTGTCCATCGCAGACGGGGACTTCGGAGACTGGTCGCTCGACGTCTGGCCGGTGACCAGTGAGCGGATCCTCGAGGTCTATGCGACGCGGCAGTGATGCAGGATGAAGCCGAAGATGTCGGCCGACTCCTCGATGAGCTTCGAGGTCGGCTTCCCCATCCCGTGCCCGGCACGGGTCTCGACCCGGACCAGCAGCGGCTGATCCGACGAACCACCGGCGGAGTGCTGGAGCGCGGCCGCGAGCTTGAGCGCGTGCATCGGAACCACACGATCGTCGGTTTCGGCGGTGGTGATCATCAGCGGCGGCAGCGAAGTCGTGTCGGCGGGGAGCGCCCGGTGGTAGGGCGAGTACCGGATCAGCCACTCGAATGCCTCGGCGTCCTCGATGGCGTCTCCGTATTCGACCGTCCAGTAGCGGCCGGCGGTGAACAGCTGGTAGCGGAGCATGTCGGCGACCGGCACCTGGGACACGACCGCTCCGAAGAGCTCAGGCCGCTGCAACATCACCGCCGCCGTCAGCAGGCCGCCGTTCGACCCGCCGCGAATCGCCAGGGTCTCGGTGGTGGCGATACCACGGTCGATGACGCGCTCGGCGCAGGCGGCGAAATCGTCGAAGACCTGCTGTTTGTTGCCCAACATCCCCTGGACGTGCCACTCCTCTCCGAGTTCGGCGCCGCCGCGCAGGTTGGTGGAGACGACGACGCCGCCCGCCTCGAGGAACGCCAGTCGTGCGGGATTGAACATCGGGGTCAGATCCACGGTGAACCCCCCGTACCCGTAGAGCTCGACCGGAGCGGGCAGCGAGGTGCCCCGGTGTCGAAGCACGAACATCCCGACCTCGGCGCCGTCGCTCGAGATGGCGTGGTCGCGTTCGATGGTGATGTCGGCGGCGCTCGGCGGGAGCTCGGCCCCGGCGAACAGTTCCGAGTCGCCGTCCCGCCAGCGGAGCGCCGACGGGGGACGGAGGAACGACTGGAAGCCGACGTAGAGGTCGGGGTCGGCGAATCGGCCGTTGACCTCGGACACCGTGCCGGGCTCGGGCAGCTCGATCACGTGCCGCTCGACGCCATCCAGGCCGGTGAGTCGAAGGTGATGGGCGGCCTGCTCGAGCGTCATGATCCACAGGCCTCCTGCGGCAGCGCCCGCGGCCGCAATCGGTCGACTCGCCTCGGCCACCACGTCGACGTAGTCGGTCGGGTCGTCGAGCGGGATCCTGACGACCCGACCGTTCGGTGCATCGACGTCGGTGTGGACGATGAACTCACCGTCGTCGTGGGCCAGGACCAGGTGCTGGCCCTTACCCGGCTCGACCAGCCTGACCCAGTCTGCGTCGTCGTGATCGAGTCGGCGGTACAGCACGCCGTTGGCTCGCGACGTGCCGACCCATTCGATCAGGACCAGCCACTCCTCGTCCGGAGTCTTGACGGTTGCGTAGCTCGGATCGGGGTCGCCCGTGTTCTCGAAGATCAGCCGATCGGCGGACTGGTCGTCTCCGAGCGAGTGATACCAAACCGTCTGGTTGCGGACCGTCTCCGTGGACGTCGGATCCACTGCGGGGAACCTGCTGTAGAAGAACCCGTCACCGTGCCAGGTCACCTGGCTGAACTTCACATGTCGGATCTCGTCGGTGAGCGGGGACCCGTCGGCTGTGCGTACACACCGGATGACCTGCCAGTCACTCCCGGCCTCGGCGACGTTGTATGCCAGGACCGCGCCATCGGGCGAGAGCGACATCTGGGTGATCGCCACCGCGCCGTCGTCGGACATCGTGTTGGGGTCGAGCAACACCCGACGCCGGCCGTCGGCGTCTTCGACCATGATCGATGGCTGATCGGCCAGGCCATCGTTGTGCGACCAGACCTTGACGCCACTCCTGGCAACCGGCGCCGACGTCTTCGGCACGTTCCACGTCTCCCGCATCCGTTCCGCCAGTGCCGCCCGTTCGGCCAGACCTGCCAGGTAGGGACGTGTCACATCGTTCTGGGCGGCGACGAACGCCCGCGTGTCGTCACCGTGGGGGTCCTCGAGCCAGCGGTACGGGTCGGCGACCTGGGTGCCGTGATAGTCGTCGACGACATCGCCGCGACGCGCCGGTGGGTATGTGAATCGATCGGTCATAGGTGCTGAGCGTACGGCGCCGCCCGGTGACGAGCGACACCCGGTGCGGGTGCTGCGCGCCTGGCATTTCGAGAAGGCACCTTTGGAGTGCACCGACGAGAATGACCGCATGAACGGAGCCGACATCGAGACGCTGACAGCACACGAGATCGTGGTCGGGTACACGACCCGAACCCTCGGACCCGTCGAGGTCACCCGGCACCTGCTCGGGCGAATCGAGGAGCTCGACCCGGCAGTCAATGCCTTCTGTCATCTCGACCCCGAAGAGAGTCTCAGACACGCAAGCGCTTCCCAGGACCGTTACGGCGCAGGAGTTCCGTTCGGACCGCTCGACGGCGTGCCGGTGGCGGTCAAGGACGTGTTCGACACGTCTGGATGGCCGACTCGGAAGGGCTCGCTGCTGACGAGCTCGGAGCCTGCGGACGGCGACGCACCCGCCGTCGAACGGCTTCGGGAGGCCGGGGCCGTGCTCATCGGCAAGACCACGACCCCGGATCTCGGTTGGAAGGGCCTGACCGACAGCCCCCTCACCGGCATCACGCGGAATCCCTGGGACCTCGACACGACACCGGGTGGGTCGAGTGGCGGTAGCGCCGCCGCGCTGGCAGCAGGCATGGCGCCGCTCGCTCTCGGCACCGACGGCGGCGGATCGATCCGGATCCCGGGAGCCTTCACAGGGACCGTCGGCCTGAAACCGACGTTCGGGCGCGTCCCCTATGCCCCGATGAGCCCGTTCGGCACGCTCGCACACGCCGGCCCGATGGCGAGGACGGTCGAGGACTGCCATCTTCTGTACGAGGTCATCGCCTGCCACGATCCGAGGGACTGGACGGCGCTCCCCGACCGTCCTCGGTCGAACCACGTCGGAGAGGCCATCGCCGGCCTGCGTGTGATGTTCAGCCCGACCATGGGATTCGCCGCCGTCGACCCCGAGGTGGCCGATCTCGTCGAACGCGCAGTCGGCGCGCTCCAGGAGCTCGGGGCGGCGGTAGAGGTCGCCGATCCCGGGATTCCCGACCCGACCGAGATTTGGGAGACGCTCTGGAACGCCGGCGCCGCCGCCATCGTCGATCGGCTCGGCCACGGTCGCCTCGCCGATGTCGACCCCGGCCTGCTCGAGATCGCCGCGAAAGGGCGCAGGCTCTCGGCGCTCGACTACCTCGAGGCATCTCACGCGAGATCCGAAGTCGCGGTTGCGCTCCAGGCCGTGCTCACCGACTACGACCTCCTGGTCACTCCGACGATGCCGATCACGGCCTTCGCGGCCGGCCAGGAGGTCCCGGGAGGATGGCCTCACCGACGCTGGCACACGTGGTCGCCGTTCTCGCTCCCGTTCAACCTCTCCCAACAGCCTGCGATGACCGTTCCGTGTGGCGTCACCGAGGCCAGCCTCCCGGTGGGTCTCCAGATCGTGGCGGCCAGGCACCGGGACGATCTCGTGTTTCGGGCCGCGGCTGCCTACGAGGCGGCGCGGCGAGATCGGCGTTTCACCCGTCCGGTGATGGCCTAGCGGCGGGTGCAGTCTGGCTTCGGCTCTCAGCCGGGGAGAAACGACAACCGGATCGATCGGTTGTGATTGTCCACGTTCGGATCGACCAGCGTGATCGACTGCCAGGTTCCGAGTTGGAGCCCGCCGTCGATCACCGGCACCGTGAGGCTGGGCGCCACGAAGGCCGGCATCACGTGGTCGCGCCCGTGGCCGGGACTGCCGTGGTCATGTCGCCAGTGGGCATGTCGGGTCGGCAAGAGCTGATCGAGTGCTCTCAACAGGTCCTGGTCGCTCCCGGCACCCGTCTCGATGACTGCCAGCCCCGCGGTTGCGTGCGGAACGAAGACCGAGACCAGTCCATCGCCCCGGTCGGTGCAGAAGCGCGCCACCAGGTCGGTGATGTCGGTCACCGTCGGCTGGTCACCGGTTTCGATCTCGAACAGTTCTGAATCCATGAACCCGATCGTACGCTCGCAGACGACAGACGACAGATGGGCGTGTTGCGTGCAGTGCTCAGTAGCCCGCGTCGTGATCGACCACGTGCTCCAGGGGTTCGCCTCGCTCGAGACGGGTGAGTTGTTCGGCCACGAAGCGCGCCCCCGACCTCGGGAACGTCGGGGCCGACATGTGGGGCGTCACCGTGACCCTGGGATGCCGCCAGAATGGATGGTCGGCAGGGAGCGGCTCGGTGCGGAAGACATCGAGGTACGCATGTCGCAGATGGCCCGAATCGAGGACGGCCAGCAGGTCTGTATCGACCACATGGGCTCCCCGGGCCACGTTCACGAAAGCCGATCCGGCAGGCAGCTTCGCCAGGAGGCGGGCGTCGATGATGTCTCGGGTCTGATCGGTCACCGGGAGGACGTTGACGAGGACGTCGGTGCGACCGAGGCGGGCGTCGAGTTGATCGAGGCCGAACGTCTCGATCTCGTCGGGACGAGGGGAGCGGACCAATGCCGCCATCCGGAATCCGGCGTCCCGGAGTCCGATGGCGGCGGCGCGTCCCATTGCGCCGAGCCCGAGCAACGTGACCGTGCGACGATCCGGCTCGACCCCGTAGATCTGACCCCACTCCGACCGGGACTGCTGCCGCCGGTACTCGTCGTGGTGCAGGTGGTACGACAGCACGTGAGCCAGCACCGACTGGGACATCGACCGCTCCATCTCGGGGTCCTTCATCCGGGCGAGTGGGATGTCGGTTCGGAGTCCGGGATCCCGCAGGATCACCTCGACCCCCGCCCACAGCGACTGTATGAGCCGGAGGTTGGGGAAGTCGGAGAGCGACCGCCGGAGCGGGGGAGCGGCGGCGATGACCTCCAGGTCTCCGGTGTCGAACGCCTCCACGGGCTCGACCCGCCAGCCGGCGCCCAGCGCATCGCCGAGCGCCCCGAGCCAGCGGTGCTCCTCGTTGGGCGGCGCCATCACTCCGAGGTTGTGCAGCACCGGTCTCTCCCAATTCGCTCAGACACGCCGATCAGTGCAGCATGATGGCATGCGATTCCGAAGCGGTCCCGTCACGGTCGTGCTGATGTCGCTCCTGGTCGGAGCGTGTGGGATCACCACATCGCCAGATCGGACTCTGGCCGATGACATCGAGGAGGCCGCCGAGGCAACGGCCGGTCTCGACTCCTACGAGTTCTCGTGGACCGCCGACTACCGCTTGTCCGAATCCGAGACCGGGCGCTCGTCGCTCACGGTCACCGGCTCGGGCGTCGTGGATGCCGAGGCCGGGGACGTCGACGCAGTCGTCGAATACGACGAGGACTTCCTCGACGTCACACGGTCGCTGTTCGCCGACGAGACCATCACTCGTGTTCAGGCGTTCACGCGTGTTGTCGGCGACGCGGTCTACATCCGCGGGTTTCACGCAGCGGCACTCGTCGACGATCTCAGCCCCGCCTACGAGACGTGGTACGAAGTCGGCGGGCGCAGCCAGAATGTCCAGGACCCCCTGGTGCGAAGCGACGTGCTGCCCGCCGACGTGCTCCCGGTCGTCGTCGAGCCGCTCGTCGACGCAGGCGAGCTCTCGGTCGTGGCCGACCGGGATTTCGTGCTGGATCTGGGCACGCGGTTCTCACGCAGCCTGTACGACTTCGGTCTCTTGATCGGGGGCGGCGACTTCGACGTGTCCGTCGAGATCGCCGACGGCCTGATCGGCACCCTGATTCTCGAAGGTGACGATCCGGGCACGGGTGTCGAGCGATTCACGTTCGTCATTCGGTTCACGCCGATCGAAGATCCGGCTATCGGGCCCCCGCCCGATCCGGTCTCGGTTCGGTGACCGTCGGCATAGTGTGGCGTGATGGCGACCCCCTTCGAGATCTCGGACGCATACGTCTCCCAACTCGTGGAGCTGTCGCCGGAGTTTGCGACATCGATCGGTGATCCCCGCGGGGCGGATCGGTGGAGTGACTACGGCGTTGCGGGTCAGGAGGCGCTCGTGGGACTCGCGCGCGCGACGCAATCGAAGCTCACCGAACATGTCGACCATCCCGATCGAGATCAGCGAACCGCGGCGCGGGTCCTTTCCGAATCGCTCGACCGCCGCATCGAATCTCACGAGGCCGGCGACCATCTCGAGGATCTCGGCCATCTCGCATCGAGCTTCCGCGGGCTCCGGACGACGTTCGACGTGATGGACCGGAGCTCGGCAGCCGGATGGGACGCGATCGCCGGCCGCCTCGAGCGGCTTCCGGAGGCCTTCGAGCAGTACGCCGCCAGGCTCGAGGCGGGCCGCACCGCCGGCCGGGTCGTCGCCAGACGACAGACGCTCTCGGTCGCGGAGCAGGCGCGGGCACTCGAAGGTCCCGGATCCGCCTACCGGAAACTCGTGGACGGCGCCGAGCGGGCCGGCTTCGGTTCGGAGCGCCTCGCCGCCGCCGATCGGGCGATGGCCGGAGCGGCGGACTTCGCTCGCTACCTAGAGGAGACCTACGTGCCGTCGAGCCGCGTCCGGGACGCCGTCGGGCGCGAGACGTACGAGCGCAAGGCAGGACAGTTCCTCGGGATGACCGTCGATGCCACGGAGGCGTACGAATGGGGGTGGGGTGAGTTCCACCGGCTCGTGGAAGAGATGGCCCGGGTCGCAGAGCGGATCGAGCCGGGATCCACCCTCGAGTCGATGACCTCCCGGCTCGAGGCCGACACCGAGCTGCGCGCGGACTCGGCGCAAGCCTTCTGTGAGGTGATCGAGGCACGCCTGGCCGATGCGGTCGATCGTCTCGACGGTTCCCATTTCGACGTGGACCCTCGCATCCACCGGATCACGGTGAACATCGCACCACCGGGCGGCGCGCTCGGCGCCTACTACACCCGGCCGAGCGAGGACTTCCGCCGTCCCGGGGGTGTGTGGTACGCGGTGGGTGGCCAGACCGAGTTCCCGCTCTACCACCAGATCTCGACCGCCTATCACGAGGGCTTTCCGGGTCACCATCTCCAGATCGCCACTGCGATGGTGAACTCGGACCGGCTGAGTCGGGCGCACCGGCTGACCGTGTGGTATCCCGGCTACGGGGAGGGATGGGCGATGTACGCCGAACGGCTCATGGGAGAGCTGGGGTTCCTGGAGCGTCCCGAGTACGAGTTCGGCATGCTGGCGAAACAGCTCTACCGGGCGACACGCGTGGTCGTCGACATCGGCCTCCACCTGGAACTGCGAGTCCCCGGCTCGGCGCCGATCGGCGGCGGTGAGCCGTGGTCGTACCAGGTGGCGACCGAATACATGCGCCGATTCGGCTTTCGAACCGAGCCGCAGTCGCACGCCGAGGTGTTGCGGTACCTGGGGTGGCCCGGGCAGGCGATCAGCTACAAGATCGGTGAGCGTGAGATCCTGTCGATCCGCTCGGAAACGGAGCGCCGGCTGGGGGCCGGCTTCGATCTCAAGCACTTCCATTCCGAGATGATCGGCAACGGAGCCATGGGGCTGGCGATGCTGCGCTCGGAGATGTCGGAGCGGCTCTGACTCAGACCGGCGTGCCCGGCTTGTTCTCGACGTAGATGCCTTGCTGTTCGTCGACCAGGAAGTAGAGGAACACCGAGAGCAGGAAGCTCAGGAACCCGGCGATGATGAAGAGCATCTTCACCTGGAAGAGGCGACGCTGGCGGATTTCTGTGTATTCGGTCTGAAGCCGGGTCACGGGTGCCTCCTGGCAGAGTTCGGATGCTGTGTGGTTCAGGAGACCATCTATCCGCTTCCGTCGAATCCGGAACATATGGCATCCGAGCTATCTTTTCGGAGGGCCCTCGGGCCGATTTCATCGATAGGAGCACCGTGGCGATCGCCACAGAAGAAGAAGACACAGTTCGATTCTCCGACCTCGGGGTGTCCGCAGACCTCGTGTCCGTCCTGGACGGTCAGGGAATCACGTCTCCGTTCCCCATCCAGACGCTCACCATCCAGGACGCGCTCCAAGGCGAGGACGTCTGCGGCAAGGCAAAGACCGGATCCGGCAAGACGTTGGCCTTCGGGCTTCCGCTGATCGAACGGATCGGACACGCCAAGCCCAAACTGCCGCAGGCGCTCGTCCTGGTCCCGACCCGAGAGTTGTGCGCGCAGGTCTCCGAGGCTCTCGAACCGCTGCTCGGCGTTCGAGATCAGGGCCTCGTGTCGGTGTACGGCGGAGTGTCGATCGGCGATCAGACCAAGCTGTTGCGCGACGGCGTCGAGGTCGTCGTCGCGACGCCTGGCCGCCTCATCGATCTGCTCGACCGGAAGGCGCTGCGCCTCGACGACGTCGAGATCGTCGTCATCGACGAGGCCGATCAGATGGCCGACATGGGTTTCCTTCCCCAGGTCCGCAAGATCATGCGGCAGATCACGAAGGAACACCAGACGCTTCTCTTCTCGGCCACACTCGACGGTCAGGTCGGGGGCTTGGTCCGCGACTACTGCAACGACCCGATCTTCCACGAGGTGGAATCGGACACCGTCATCGTCGACACCTCCGAGCACCGGTTCATCCAGGCGCACCACATGGACAAGCCGAAGATCGTGGAGCGGATCGGACGCAACGCCGAACGTATCCTCGTGTTCACGAGGACCAAGCGGGGCGCCGACGAGGCGACGTCGAGGCTGAGGGAACTAGGCGTCAAGGTCGAGGCGATCCACGGCGACAAGCATCAGAGCCGGCGCGAGCAGGTCCTCGACGAGTTCTCCCGTGGGAAGCTCTCGACCCTCGTCGCCACCAACGTCGCAGCTCGCGGTCTTCACATCGAGGGTGTCGACATCGTGGTCCACTACGACCCGCCGGACAACGCCACCACCTATCTGCACCGCTCGGGCCGGACCGCCCGAGCGGGGGAAGAGGGTCTGGTGGTCACCCTGGTGGAGTGGGATCAGGTTCCCGACGTCCAGCGGATCCAGAAGATCGCCGGCATCCGGCAGTCGATCGTCGAGATGTACAGCAACGACGACCGTCTCGACGACCTCTACAACTGGGAACCTCCCCCCGAGAAG
>Ga0224512_10004509_pt1 | contig 11715 bp, 11 predicted proteins | sample SF_May12_sed_USG_4_FD_169103 | JGI IMG/M metagenome (GOLD analysis project Ga0224512, IMG submission 169103) | Sediment microbial communities from San Francisco Bay, California, United States - SF_May12_sed_USGS_13 | ecosystem: Environmental > Aquatic > Marine > Sediment | place: USA... | reverse complement strand
TTCTGACCGCCCGGCGGGTCGTCGTTGGCCGGAACCTGGGCATTTTCTCCAAGCAGGCGACGGTCGAACCGCTGGTCGTCCTGCTCGGTGATCTTCCGGAAACAACCGACCTGATCCTGGTCTGGGAGAAGGGTTCGTCAGGTCAGCGAACAGCGGCGGTACCAAAGACCCTGCAGTCGGCCTTCGCGTCGGTGGGGGCAGAGATCGTTGAGGCGGCCCCCAGCGGCCGAGGTCGCAAGGCGGCGCTGCAGGAGCGGCTGGCCTCCGCCCCGGTCCGCCTCGATGCCGGGGCCAGACGGGCCATCACCGAACGCCTAGCCGATGATCTTGGCCGCCTGGCCTCCATTCTCGACACCCTGGTCAGTGCGTTCGGGCCCGACGCATCGCTCAGCGCGGATGATGTGATTCCCTTTCTCGGCGCGGCCTCCGATGTTCCGCCCTGGGAGCTGACCGACGCCATCGACGACGGCGACATCGTTCTGGCCATCGACAAACTGGAGCGTATGACCATCGGTGGCCAGCGCCACCCACTGCAGACCCTGGCCACGCTGCACAACCATTATCAGCGGGCGCTGCAACTCGACGGGGCCCCGGTCTTCGACGATCGTTCGGCGGCCGACCACCTTGGTCTGACCGGGTCTACCTTCCCGGCCAGGAAGGCCCTCACTCTCTCCCGCCGGCTCGGGCCGCAGCGGCTACAGCGGGCCATCGAGCTTCTGGCCCGGACCGACCTGGATCTCCGGGGAGCCACCGCCCTCGACGAACGAACCGTCATGACGGTTCTGGTCGCCCGGCTGGCCAACCTCAGCCGGTAGGTGGTTTGTGGCGTGGCGTCGATCCACACCAGGACCAGACGCGAAGCTGCGGCCGCCCGAAGGCCGACCGCAGGATCAGACTGGCAACACGTGACCGTATCGGTCTTCGGTGGCGGGAAGGGCCTAGCTGCCGGCGGACATCGAGCGGATACGGGCGATCAGGCGGCTCTTGCGCCGGGCGGCCGCGTTCTTGTGAATAACGCCCTTGGCCGCAGCCTTGTCGATGCGCTTGATGGTCATCCGAAGGGCTTCGGCCTCGCTGTCGGTGCCCGCGGCGGCAATGGCGGCCTTCTCGCGGGTGTGCAGCTCGGAACGCACGGCCCGGTTACGGAGCCGTTGCTTCTCGTTCTGACGATTTCGCTTGATCTGGCTCTTGATATTGGCCACGGAAGAAACCTCGTCGTAGGGGGACCTGTAAATGATAGCGAGCGAATGTGCGGCGCCAACGCGGCCGACCTGGTGGAGACGATTAATCCCTGTTCGGTCGTCACTCGTTCGTGATCGCGACCGCACGGCCGGGCACGCGCTCCGCCACCGGCACGGTACCGTTCTATATCGCTATGGCAGCAGCCGCCCCCGACAAGATCCGCGATCCGGACACCATCAGAAATCTGGCCATCATCGCCCACATCGATCACGGCAAGTCAACCTTGGCTGACCGCCTGCTGGAGATCTGCGGAGCGGTCGACGCCCGGGAGATGCGCGACCAGTACCTCGATTCCATGGACTTGGAGCGGGAGCGCGGCATCACCATCAAGCTGCAGAGCGTGAAGCTGGAGTGGAAGGGTTATGTCATCAACCTGATCGACACCCCGGGCCACGTCGACTTCGGCTACGAGGTCAGCCGTTCGCTGGCGGCCTGTGAAGGGGTGATCCTGGTGGTTGACGCCGCCCAGGGCATCGAAGCCCAGACCCTGGCCAACACCTACCTCGCCGTGGAGCACGACCTGGAGATCCTCCCGGTTCTCAACAAGCTCGACCTTCCGGCCGCCGATCCCGACCGATACTGTGCCGAGATCGAGCAGATCCTGGGTATCCCGGCCGAGGACGTTCTGCGGATCTCGGCCAAAACCGGCATGGGGGTGGAGCATCTGCTCGATGCCATCATCGACCGTATCCCTCCACCTTCAGGCCACGAGAACAAGCCGCTCCAGGCCCTGATCTTCGACAGCCACTTCGACACCTACCGTGGGGTTGTTTCCAGTGTTCGCGTCGTCAACGGCCGCCTGCGCAGCGGTGACAAGCTGAGGTTCATGCAGGCCGGCGCAGTCCACGAGGCGGCCGAGGTCGGCGTGCGAACCCCGATCGCCACCCCGGTCCGGTCGCTGGGACCGGGAGAGGTCGGCTACCTCATCGCCGGCGTCAAGGACGTTCGGGAAGCCCGCTCCGGTGAGACCATCACCACGGCGGCCGGTCCGGCCGACAAACCCCTACCCGGCTACCGAGAACCCCAGCCCATGGTTTTCTGCGGGCTGTACCCGGTCGACGGTGACGACTACGCCGACTTCCGTGACGCCCTCGACAAGCTTCGGCTCGACGACGGCAGTTTCAGCTTCGAACCCGAGACCTCGACCGCCCTCGGATTCGGTTTCCGGTGTGGTTTCCTCGGTCTGCTTCATATGGAGATCATTCGGGAACGGCTGCAGCGGGAGTTCGACCTGAATCTCATTGCCACCAGCCCTTCGGTCGAGTATCGGGTGACGATGAACAATGGCGACGAACTGGTCATCGACAATCCGGCGGCCCTGCCGGCGGCCAGCGATTGGAAGGAGATCCGCGAACCCTACCTGCGGGCCTCGATGATCACCCCGTCGGACTACACCGGCACCATCATGGAGCTTTGCCAGTCCCGGCGCGGTCAGCTCGACAGGATGGAGTACCTGTCACCGGAGCGGCTCGAACTCGTGTACCGGCTCCCGCTGGGGGAGGTGGTTATCGACTTCTTCGATCAGTTGAAGAGCCGCAGCCAGGGCTACGCCAGCCTCGACTATGAGGCGATCGGCTATGAGCCCGGGGATCTGGTCAGGGTCGACATCCTGTTCAACGGGGAGCAGGTCGACGCCTTCTCCACCATCGTTCACCGGGACAGCTCCTATGACTACGGTCGCAAGACGGCCGAGAAGCTGAAGGCCATCATCCCCCGCCAACAGTTCGAAGTACCGATTCAGGCCGCCATCGGGGGACGGATCATCGCCCGGGAGACCGTCAAGGCCTACCGCAAGGACGTGACGGCCAAACTCTACGGCGGCGATGTCACCAGGAAGAACAAACTGTTGAAGAAACAAAAGGAAGGCAAGCGCCGGATGAAGAGCATCGGTCGGGTGGAGATTCCCCCCGACACCTTCATCAGGGTGCTGCGGTTGGACGACTGATCACGACCTTCACCACCGCTGACGAAGGTTCGAGAGTCGAAGCTTGGCCTCCGAGGTCGATACAATGTCTGTGCCCCCGTAACCGTGGGTACCGATTCAATGGTTGACGAACGCAAAGCCGCCATTCTCCGAGCTGTCATCGAGCAATACACCGAAACCGCCCAGCCGGTTGGTTCTTCGGCCGCGGCAAAAGCCGCCGGTCTCAAGGTCTCCAGCGCCACCATCCGCAACGACATGGCCGCACTGGAGACCGAGGGCTACCTGACCCAGCCCCACACCAGCGCCGGGCGGGTTCCGACCGAAAAGGGCTACCGCTACTTCGTCGACCACATCGACCTGGCCGCTGTCCAGCGCACCGCCCCGTCCGACGATCGATCGGTGGCCGCCTTCTTCGGCCAGCTCCGGGGCGAGATCGAGCAGGTCATGAGGGACACGGCGACTCTGTTGAGCGATCTGACCGATTACGCGGCCGTTGTCGTCGACGACACCGCCGAAGCGGCCGTCGTCCGTTCGGTTCAGTTGGTGCCCCTGGCCAGTGGTGCCGTCATGTCGGTGGTGGTGCTGTCCAATGGGCAGATCATCAAACGGACCTTCGACTTCGAGACCGAGGTCGCGCCCGACGTCATCGAGCGAGCCACTCGGGTGCTGGCCGGCTCCGCCGTCGACCGGGTGCTGGCCGCCGCTTCCCAGCCGAGACCAAGTGGCGACGACGTCGTCGACGCCCTGGTCCTGCAGTTCTACCAGGAAATGGTCGGGGGCGAGGTCGACGGTGAACGGGTCTACGTCGATGGGGCCTCCAAAGTGGCTTCGGCCTTCCAGGCCGTCGATTCGGTCAGCCAGGTGCTGACCATCCTGGAACAACAGCTGGTGGTGGTGAGCCTGCTGGCCGACGTCGTCGAGCGCGGCCTGTCGGTGGCCATCGGTTCCGAAACCGGGGTCGCCCCGCTTTCGGAGTGCAGCCTGGTAGTGTCGCCCTACGAGATCGACGGGGAACACGCCGGCGCTATTGCCGTGCTCGGACCCACCAGAATGAATTATCCCCAAGCCATGTCGGCGGTAGCCGTTGTCAGCAGCCAGCTTGGCCGATTGTTGAGTGAAGGGTAGCCAATGGATTATTACCAGCTGTTGGGCGTCAGCCGGTCGGCCACCCAAGATGAGGTCAAACGGGCCTACCGCAAACTGGCCCGCGAGCTGCACCCCGACGCCAACCCCGACGATGCCGAGGCCGAAGCCCGTTTCAAGCAGGTGGCCGAAGCCTACGAGGTCTTGGGCGATCCGGAGAAGCGGGCCCGCTACGACCGGTTCGGCACCAGTGGAACCCGGCTGGGCGATCCCTTCGCCGGGTCCGGGTTGGGCGATCTCTTCGACGCCTTCTTCAACGCCGGTGGCCGGACCGAGACCGGACCTCAGCGGGGAGCCGATCTCGAGGTGGTGGCCCACCTGAGCCTGGAGGACGTTGTCGAGGGTCGGGCCAAGGAGGTCACCGTCCGCACCGCCGTGTCCTGCGACACCTGTGAGGCCACCGGTGCTGCCCCTGGCTCCCAGGCCCTGCGTTGCGATCAGTGTGGTGGCACCGGTCAGGTCCGTCAGGTTCGCCAGTCGATCCTCGGTCAGATGGTCACCACCGCCACCTGCGCCCGGTGCTCGGGTGAAGGGGTGACGATCTCCGAGCCCTGCGCCGACTGCTCGGGCGAAGGGCGTCGGGTGGAGGAACGAACCTATGTGGTCGACATCCCGGCTGGTGTCGGTGATGGGGCGACCCTGCGGTTGAGCGGTCGAGGTGCGGTAGGCCGCCGGGGCGGGGGAGCCGGCGACCTCTACGTGCAGGTTCGGGTCGACCCCCATCCGGTGTTCCATCGCGACGGCGACAACCTGCTGGCCGAACTCAACGTCGCGGTCACCCAGGCCGCCCTGGGAGCCCGAGTGAAGTTCGAATCGATTGACGGGGAGCTGGAGGTCAACGTCCCAGCCGGATCTCAGACCGGTGACCTGATCCGGTTCAAGGATCATGGCATTCCCCGGCTGCGGGGCCGCAACCGGGGCGATCTGCTGCTGTCCCTCGTGGTGGAGACGCCGTCCGACCTCACGCCGGCTCAGGAGGAACTCCTGCGGCAACTGGCCACCGAGCGAGGCGAGGCGGTCAAGGAGCCCGGCGAGGACGGGTTGTTCAGCCGGGTCAAATCGAAATTCGCGTGACCATCACCGACCTGCGGTCCCTACCCCTGGTCTTTGTCGACGACCTCGACCGCCCGCAGCTGGACGAGAACGATCACCGCCACCTGTCCCGATCGTTGCGGATTCGGGCCGGGGAGCCGGTTGCGCTGTCCGACGGGCGCGGGCGCTGGCGCCGGGCCGAGCTGGGTTCGACGGAGGAGCCAACAGCCCTTGGTCCCGTGAACCGGTGTCCCCGGCCGACCGAGCTGACGGTCGGCTTTGCCCTGGTCAAGAGTGATCGCCCGGAGATCATCGTCCAGAAGCTGACCGAGCTGGGCATAGGGCGCATCATTCCGATGACCACCCAGCGGACGGCGGTGCGATGGGACGGCGACAAGGTGGAACGAAACCACGGCCGCCATCGCCGCATCGTCCGGGAGGCGGCCATGCAATCCCGCACGGTCTGGATGCCGGAGGTCTGGGCTCTGACGCCGCTGTCGGACGTGGTCAATCGTTTCCCCCGAGCCGCTCTGGCCGAACCCGGTCGGCCGATTCTTGGCCAAGACCCACTCGAAACCGTCCCGATCGAGGTGCTGGTCGGCCCCGAAGGCGGCTTCACCGAGGCCGAGCTGTCCGATCGGCCGACGGTCGGACTACCGGGCAACATACTGAGGACCGAGACGGCCGCCATAGCGGCCGGAGTGGTCCTCGCCTTGACCGCGTCTCGTGGTTGATGTTGCGCAGAGTGGCGACTAGGTTACTCTCAGAGGGGGCCGAGTCGGCTGACGTGTCGGCGAAGCCGACCTGGAGCACAATGGGTCATTCGGAGCCAAGCGAAGAGACAGACGCCGCCTATGGCCGACGGGTGGGGGAGCGTCTACGCTCCATTCGGCGGCAGAAGAGGTTGTCGCTTCAAGACGTTGAAGCCAACTCCAATCAGGAATTCAAGGCCTCGGTGCTGGGCGCCTACGAACGGGGGGAACGGGCCATCTCGGTCGCCCGGCTCGAGCGGCTGGCCCGGTATTACAGCGTGCCGGTCGATCAATTGTTGCCCCGGTCCTCGAGTTCGGGCGTGATCTCCGAGACTCTTGACCTGACCGAACGTACCGGTCGGTCGAACGGTGTCACCATCCACCTCGGTCGATTGGACGGGGTCCCCCGGCCGGAGGGGGAGATGCTGGGTCGCTATCTGGTGATGATCCAGGTCCAACGGCAGGACTTCAACGGCCGGATGCTGACCATCCGTCAGGACGACCTCCGGGCGGTGGCCTGCATCCTCGGCGTCGAAATCGACGAGGCCATCGATCGCCTCGATGACCTCGGTCTCATCCACACCAACGTCACCGGCTGAACGCCGGGCCGATTCCGGGCGGCTCGACGATCGCGTCGCGGATGGGGGTGGCTACCCGATACGTGCCGTCAGTCAGGCCTGAGTCGGGCGACGATCTCGGCCAGGCGGCGTCGTTCGCCGGGGTGGATTCGGTCGATGGCATGACCGGCGGCAATCCAGCGTTCGGACATCTTGCCAGAGGCGGAATCACCGACTCGCCAGAGGTGGCCCAGCTCGGCGATCATCCGGCCCAGGGCGATCATGTCAACCAGTCCGGCCGGTCCCGCCTGGTCAGCCCCGGGCTGATCCGAGGCCGGACTCTCCGGTGCCGGACTGATCAGCACCGGACCGGCGGCCCCGATGACGACGTGATCGAGACCGAGGCCCCCATGGCAACCCCCGTTTCGCCACAGCCGGAGCAGGATCGCCACCACGGCCCCGATGACGGGGAAAGCCCGGCTGGGATCGGAGCCCCAGGTGGCCAGGGTATGAGCGCCGATGTAGCGGGTGGTGTAGGTCAGGCCGGCTCGATCGACCCGGTCGAGAACGGCCAGGCCCGGATCTTCCCTCCGGGAAAGCCAGCGGACCTGATGTTCGAACAGATCGGCATCGTCAAGCGTCTTGCGGACCACCAGGAGGCGGCCCGTGGTGATCGGGTGGACGAATTCGGTACGTGTCACGATCAAACCACCGGAAAGGTAAGGTCGGGGGACCGGTCTGAGCCATGGTCGTGCCGACGGGAAACGTCCGGAAAGCGGCGCTTGGCCAGACCGGAGGCCGCACTTCGAGGTGGAGAAAACCACGATAGCGGACCGACACCGTGAACCGATGCCGGTCCCGGCCGCCGGTATCCTGTGTTGTCCCGCTGTCGATTGGGTACGATCGCTGACCAAATGACGTCACCAGTAAAAATCGAAGTCGACGACAATCAAGTGATGGCCGGGCTGCTGGGTCAGCGCGACGAGTTCCTCCGGGTTGTCGAGGACTCGTTCCAGGTTGCGGTCCATGTCCGGGGTAACGAGATCCTCATCGAGGGCTCCGACAGCGCCGATGCGGCCAAGGTGATCGACGAACTGGTGCTCGTGATCAAGCGGGGCGAATCGCTGAGCTCCTCGGTGGTACGGCGCTCGATCGACATGCTGCGGCAGAACGAACGGCCTTCGGAGGTCTTGACCGACCGGGTCCTCACCAGTTACCGGGGCAAACCGGTCCGGCCCAAAACCGCCGGGCAGAAACGATACATCGACGCCATCCGGCGTAACGTCGTGACCTTCGGGGTCGGTCCAGCCGGCACGGGAAAGAGCTGGTTGGCGGTGGCCTGCGCGGTGAGAGCGCTGCAGGACAAGGATGTTGAGCGCATCCTTCTGACCCGACCGGCGGTCGAAGCGGGTGAACGACTGGGCTACCTGCCCGGGGATCTGATGTCAAAGATCGACCCCTATCTGCGCCCGCTGTATGACGCTTTGCACGACATGGTTGGTGCCGACAACATGGCCAAATTGTTCGAACGAGGTGTTGTCGAGGTTGCCCCGCTGGCCTTCATGCGAGGCCGGACCCTCAACGACAGCTTCATCATTCTCGATGAGGCCCAGAACACCACACCGGAGCAGATGATGATGTTCCTGACCCGGATCGGCTTCAACTCCCTCGCCGTCATCACCGGGGACACCACCCAGGTCGATGTGGCCGGTGGTCGGAGCGGCCTCAGCGGCCTTGAGAACGTCCTGGCCGGCATCGACGGACTCGGGTTCGTGCGTTTGCACTCTGAAGACGTGGTCCGCCACCGAATCGTCCAGGACATCGTCGACGCCTACGCCCGGCACGAAAGGAAGCAATGACGGCATCCGCGGTGCGGGTTGAGGTGAGCAACGAATCGAGCTACACCGAGCTTGACCTCGGCCACTGGGGTCAAGTGGCAGCCGACACCCTGGTGGGCGAGGGGGTACGCAGGGGCAGCCTCGACCTTCTCTTCGTCGACGCCCAACGCATGGCCGAGCTGAACCGTGAACACATGGGCAAGACCGGTCCAACCGATGTCCTGTCGTTCCCCCTGGACGATCCCTTCGAATCCACCGAAGCGACGCTGGACGGCGCCGACGACCTCGGTCCGCTACCGCTCCATGTCGGTGACGTGGTGGTGTGCCCAACGGTGGCCGACGAGCAGGCCCCCGATCATTGTGGCGACTTCACGGCCGAGCTGACCCTGCTGATCGTCCACGGAGTGCTTCATGTGCTCGGCCACGATCACGGCGAGCCGGGCGAGTCGGCGATCATGATGGAGCGGGAGGCCGTCCATTTGGCCCGCTGCGGTCTCACCCATCCCGGCCCGGCTTCGTCGTGACCCCGATCCTGGTCCAGGAGACGGCGGCGCCGGCCACGTCCACGTTCGGCATCTTCGATGTCGCCGCCATCATTGCCGTCTGCGGCCTACTCCTGTTCATGATGGTGATGGTTGCGGCCGAGGAGTCCTTCGGGCGGTCCAGCAGAGCCCGGGCCAACAGCATGATCGAGGACGAGCCGAAACGAGCCCGCCGACTCGAGGCTCTCCTGGCACGGCCCGACGATGCCGTGCGCAACCCGATTCGCCTGCTGGTGGTGATGGCTCAATTGACCGAGTCGGCCTTGGTGGCCATTCTGGGCTATCGGTTCCTTCGCCAGCCCCTGGTCTCGGTGATCATTGCTCTCAATCTGGCGTTGGTCTTTGTTCTCGGCGAAGCCGTTCCCCGCACCGTCGCCATTCTCAATGTCGACCGGGTGGCCCTGGTACTGGTCCGTCCCGTCGGCCTGCTGCTCCGGATCGGTCCGATCCGGTTCCTGGCCCGGACGCTGATCGGTCTGGCCAACATCATCGTTCCCGGCCGCGGCCTGCGCCAGGGTCCCTTCGCCCTGCCGGAGGAATTGATCGCTCTGGCCGATGCCGCAGTCGAGGACGAGATCATCGAGCAATCCGAGCGGGATCTGATCGAATCGGTCATTGAGTTCGGCGGCACGGTGGTTCGGGAGGTGATGGTGCCCAGGACCGACATGATCACCGTTGATCGGAACGACACCGTGGCCGAGGCGCTCGAGGCCACGTCGGTGGTCGGGTACTCCAGGGTTCCCGTCATCGGGGACAACATCGACGACATCGTTGGTCTGGCCTACGTCAAGGACCTCATCCGGGCCGAGCTGGACGACGCCGCCGGGGTGGCCGTCGATCGGATGATGCGTCAAGCCCACTTCGTACCCGAGACCAAAAAGGTTGCCGAACTGCTGAAGGAGATGCAGCAGGAGAAGTTCCATATGGCCGTGGTCGTCGATGAGTACGGGGGAATCGCCGGTCTGGTGACCCTGGAGGATCTGATCGAGGAACTGGTCGGTGAAATCGTGGACGAATACGACGTCGAAGAGGCCCTGGTGGAGCGCCTGGTCGACGGGTCGCTTCGGGTTGACGCTCGGATCCTCATCGACGAGTTGAACGATCTTGGATCACTGAGTCTGCCCGAGGGCGACTGGGACACCGTCGGTGGTCTGGTTTTCGATGTGTTCGGCCGGGTTCCGGTGGCCGGTGAGATCTGTGAGGTCGACGGCTACCGGCTCAAGGTGGAGCGGACCCAGGGGCGCCGAATCACCCGGGTTCTGGTCAGCCGGCTCGAACCGGTCGCGGCGGAGGTCGACGAACATGAGTGACGACAACGCGGGCCATGACCCGGTCGGCGATCCCACGGACGATTCCGCCGACGTTTCCTCCAACGGCGATGACACCGGGCCGACCAGCGGCCATGACACCGGGCCGACCGCCGGGTTCGAACTGGGCCCCCGGGGCGAGGAGTTTCGGAGCGGGTTTGTGGCCATCATCGGTCGACCCAATGTGGGCAAGTCGACCCTGCTCAACAAGATCCTTGACGAGAAGGTCACCATCGTCTCCGACACGGCACAGACCACTCGGCACCAGATCCGCGGCGTGTTGACCGATGACGACTGTCAGCTGGTGTTCGTCGACACGCCGGGCATCTCCAAACCCCGGTCGGCTCTCGGCAGTCACCTCAACGAAGTTGCCAGCAGGGCCATCGACGACGTCGACCTGATCTGTCTGGTGATCGACGGTCGGTCAGGGTTCGGTCGTGGTGATCGCCGCCTGGCCCAGAGTCTCGACCCGGCCCGGACGGTCGTTGTCGTCAACAAGATAGATGGGCTCGCCCCCGAGCGGGTCTTGGAGCAACTGGCCGCTGCCGCGGAACTCGACTTCTCGGCCTACTTCCCGGTGTCGGCGTTCACCGGGAAAGGGGTGCCGGCGCTGGTCGACCATCTCCGGTCCCGAATGCCGAAGGGCCCGCTGTGGTATCCGGCCGATACGGTCACCGACGTGCCCCAGGCCTTCGTCGTGGCCGAGCTGGTCAGAGAGCAACTGCTGCGAAGTACTCGCGACGAGGTACCACATTCCGTGGCCACCCGGGTGGTCGAGTGGGAGTGGCCCCGCATCCGGGTCGAGATCCTGGTCGAGAGGGAGTCCCAGAAGGGTATCGTCATCGGCAAGGGCGGTGAGACCCTCAAGCAGGTCGGTATCCGGGTTCGTCGGCAGCTGCCGCCGGGCGTCTACCTGGAGCTGATCGTCAATGTCGAAAAGAACTGGCAACAGAGCCCGGAGCTGATCGAACGTCTTGGCTATTGACCGGCGCTAACCGTCTTCGGTCGATGCCGGGACCAGAAACACGGTGGCCAGCGGTGGCACGGTCAGTTTGAGGGACCAGGCTTGACTGTGAGCTGGTTCGTCAGCGGTCTCGAGGGGGCCACACGACACGCCACTGCCCCCGAAACGGGTGTCGTCGCTGTTGGCCAGCTCGACCCAGCGGCCGGCCACCGGGACCCCAATCGTGTAGTCACCGCGGGGCACCGGTGTGAAGTTGTGGACAACCACTACCGGTTCGATTCGCCGCCGGGCGGGGAGGTCGTCCTGCCCGGCCCCTGCGGTGGTGGCGGTCGCCTCGTCGATGTCACCGTCCGCTGTGCTGGCGTCGGTGTTCGGGGTCGGTGTTGGCTTCGACTCGGCGGTGGCCGCCCAACG
>Ga0224512_10004507_pt1 | contig 11716 bp, 7 predicted proteins | sample SF_May12_sed_USG_4_FD_169103 | JGI IMG/M metagenome (GOLD analysis project Ga0224512, IMG submission 169103) | Sediment microbial communities from San Francisco Bay, California, United States - SF_May12_sed_USGS_13 | ecosystem: Environmental > Aquatic > Marine > Sediment | place: USA: California... | reverse complement strand
GGGAGGGGCACGATCGTCGCCTGGCTGGCGCTGACCGCGCTCTGGCTGCGGCAGGCGGCGATCGTGCCCCTCCCCCGCCTGCGGCTGGCGGCGGCGGCGCTGCCGGCCATCGCCTTCACCGTCTATCTCGCCGTCCGGGGGAATGACGCGGCGATGCCGCCGCCGGCGCTCTTCCTCGCCCTGGTCGTGATCGTGGCGGCGGCCTTCCAGCCGCTCGGTCTGGCGGCGCGGCGGGAGCGGGCGGCGACCCTCGACGCGCCCGATGCCGCCGCCGCCCTGGCGGCGCTGGCGTCGGCTCTCGGGATCGTCCTGCTGGTCGACCACCCGATCTGGAGCGCTGGCTACTTCCTGGCGACGACCCTCGTCCTCGGCCTGCTCGCCATCCTCGCCGCCACCCGCCTCGGCGCGGGGGTGGTCTACCTGGGCGCGGCGGCGCTCATGGTCCTCGGCCAGACGGCCTGGACCTTCGGCCGCGGCGGTCTCGAGAGCGCCGGCTCGGCCGCCGTGGCGGTCCTCTGCGGCGGCCTGGCGAGCGTCGTCCTGGTCAGCTTCTGGCCGTTCGTCGCCGGCCGCAGGCTGGCCGCCGACCGCTGGACCTCGTACACCGCCGCGCTCGCCGCGCCGGCCTGGTTCCCGCTCCTGCGCCGGGTCTACGAGCACCTCTTCGGCGACGGCCTGATCGCGATCCTGCCGCTCGCCCTCGGCGCCCTGTCGCTCGCCGCGGCGCTCTCGGCGCGGCGCTTCTGGCCGCGCGGCCGTCCGGAGCGCGAGCGCGGCCTCGTCTGGTTCCTCGCCGTCGCCCTCGGGTTCGTCAGCCTGGCCATCCCGCTGCAGCTCGCGAAGGAGTGGATCACCATCGGCTGGGCGCTCCAGGGCCTGGCGGTGATGGCGCTGTGGCGGCGCCTCGATCACCCCGGGCTGCGCCTCTTCGGGCTGGCGCTGCTCGCCGCCGTCACCGTCCGGCTGGTGGCCAATCCCGCCCTCTTCGGGTACCACCCGGGCTCGGGACGGCCGATCTTCAACTGGCTCGCGTACACCTATCTCGTGCCGGCCGCGGCCCTGCTGTGGAGCGCGCGCATCCAGGAGCCGCTGGAGGTGGCGCGCCGCTCGCCGTGGGAGGCGGGCCTCTACGGCGGCCGCCGGCCGCTCGGCGCCGCGGCCTGCGGCATGGCCGCCATCCTCGTCGTCTTCGTCTGGCTCAACCTGACGATCGTCGACGCCTTCGCCGGCGGCTCGGCGCTCTCGCTGTCGCTCGAGCGCCTGCCGGCGCGCGACCTGACCCTGTCGCTGGCCTGGATCCTCTACGCGGTGCTGCTGCTGGCGCTCGGCATGGCCCGCCGCAGCGTCGCTCTGCGCTGGATCAGCCTGGCCTTCCTCGTCCTCGCCATCGGCAAGGTCTTCCTCTACGACCTGGGCGAGCTGCGCGAGCTCTACCGGGTGGGCTCCCTGGTCGGCCTGGCGCTCTCGCTCCTCCTCGTCTCGCTCGCCTACCAGCGCTTCGTCTTCCGCGAGCGGGACGGGGCGGCGGAGGACGCGTGAGGCGACGAGCGGCGGCGGTCCTCCTGGCGGGCGCGGCGCTCGCGCCGGCGGGGGAGGCGCAGCCCCGGGAGAGCACGCTCGAGAGCCTCTTCCCGCGGCAGGCGGCCCTCGCCGTCGACGGCGAGGGCCTGGCGCGGCTGCTGGTGCCGCCCGCCGTGCTCGCCGAGTGCCGGCCGGATCTCTCGGACGTGCGCATCGTCGACGGCGCGGGCAACGAGGTGCCCTATCTCGTCGACTCCGGCCGGCCGCCCGAGCGCCCCCTCGAGGCCGTGACGCGCTTCGCGGCGCCGGTGCGGGACGTCTCGCGCTCCACCGTCGAGCGCGAGGGAGCGCCGGACCTCCAGCGCGAGGTCTACCGCCTCGGCGTCCCCGGCGACCCGCCCGACTCGTGGGAGCTGGTGCTGATCACCAGCCGCGCGAACTTCGTGCGGCGAGTGCGGGTGTCCCAGGGGGAAGCGGCGCTGCTCGACGGCGAGTCCGTGTTCCGACTGCGGCAGCCCGAGCTGGCCAAGACCCGCCTCCCCCTGCCGCCGCTCGGCGGCGAGGAGCTCGTCGTCGAGCTCGAAGGGGAAGAGGGCTTCTTCCTCGAGCCGGCCTTCCGCCTGGAGCGCGGCCGTACCCTGGCCGGCCGGGAGCGGCTCTCGGTCGACCTCGCCATCGTCTCCGAGCGCCACTTCGCGGATCGCAGCGAGCTCGAGATCGAGCGGCCGCCGGGGCTCCTTCCCGATCGCCTCGTCCTGGCCACGACCACTCCGGCCTTCAGCCGGCGCGTGGAGGTGTGGGACGAAGGGGCGCGCAGCGCCGCCGCCGCCGTCGGCGCGGCGACGCTCGTGCGCGTCGATCCCGCCGCCGGCCTCGAGCAGCTCGAGGTCGAGCTGGCCGCGGTGCGCGGCGATCGGCTGCGGCTGGTCGTCGACAACGGCGACTCGCCGCCGCTCGCCGGCGTCCGCGTGGCGGCGGCGATCCAGCAGCCGGCCCTGATCTTCGCGGCCCCGGAGGCTCCCGGGCGGCTGCTCTTCGGCGGCGGCCGCGCCCACCGCCCGCGCTACGACCTGGAGGGGCTGCGCCCCGGCCTGCCGGCCGCCGGCGAGGCCGCCGAGATCGGGGAGCGCCTCTTCGACCCCCGGCAGCTCGCCGTCGCGCGCCTGGGCGCGGCGGCGGCGAACCCGGCCTTCGATCCGGCGCCGGCCCTCGCCTTCGCCATGCGCCCCGGCGGCGCCCTCGACACCAGGCGCTACAGCCACCGCCAGCGCCTGGCCGCGGAGCCCTCGGCGGAGGGCCTCGTCCGCGTAGATCTCGGCCTCGAGCTGCTGGCCGTGGCGCGGCCGGATCTGGCGGACGTGCGGATCGTCGACCGCCAGGGCAACCAGCGGGCCTACCTGATCGAGCGGCAGGCCGCGGTCGTGACCCGGGAGCTCGGCCTCGACGGCCCCCACACCGACGACGGCGTGTCGCGCTACGACGTCGCGCTGCCGGTAGCGCCCCTGGCGCTCGACGAGCTGGTGCTCCACACCGCCGTGCCCTACTTCGACCGCCCCTTCGATCTCGAGGCGGAGCCGGCCGAGGGCGGGCCGCGGCGAGCGGTGGCGGCCGGCCGCCTGGCGCGCCGGCAGGGGGATCCCAGGCCGCTGCGGATCGCGGTGGGCGGCGCGCGCGTCACCGCTCTCGAGCTCGTCGTCCCGGACGGCGACGACGCGCCGCTCTCTTTCTCCCGCGCCGAGGGCCGCTGCCCCGTGCCGCGGCTCTACTTCGCCGCACCGGCCGGCGAGTACGCGATCGTAGCCGGCCACCCCGGCGACGACCCTCCGGTCTACGAGCTCGCCCGGGTGCGCGACGTCGTGCTCGCCGTCGCCGCCGGCTCGGCGGCGCTCGACGACCTGGCCCCCAACCCCGACTACTCGGCGAGCGCCCGGCTGGTCAGCGGCAAGGGCCCGCAGGTCCTGCTGCTGTGGGCGGCGATCATCCTCGTCGTCGCGGTGCTGGCCTGGCTGACGCTGCGGCTGGCACGGCAGGAGGGGGAGTAGCGGAGGCCGCGCGATGACGAAAGCGTTCCAGGACTACTACCCCGACGACCTCAGCCACTGCTACGGCTGCGGCCGGCTCAACGAGCGTGGCCTGCAGCTGAAGAGCCATTGGGACGGCGAGGAGACGGTGGCCGTCTTCGAGCCCGGGCCCCAGCACATGGCGATTCCGGGCTACGTGTACGGCGGCCTCATCGCCTCGCTCATCGACTGCCACGGCACGGGCTCCGCGGCGGCGGCGGCCTACCGCGCCGAGAACCGCCCCCTGGGCAGCGACCCGCCCCTGCGCTTCGTCACGGCGTCGCTCGCCGTCGACTACCTGCGTCCCACGCCGCTGGGAGTGCCGCTCGAGGTGCGCGGTCGGGTGGAGGAGGTCAAGGAGCGCAAGGTCGTCGTCAGCGCCACCCTCTCCGCCGCCGGCCAGGTCTGCGCCACCGGACGGGTCGTCGCCGTCAAGATGCCCGAGCACCTGATCCCGGCGCCCTCGCGCTAGCGAAGATCCGTCCGGCCGCCCGGCCGCGGCCCGGATGCGACGCCCGGGCCGCCGGCCCAGAGCCGTATCCCGAGCGGAATCCCCTGGAACCGCGACCCGACCTTCGAGGGCGGCGGGCACGACCGACTAGCGGCGGCCTCGGAAGTCCGTCGTGAGGTGATAGAACGCGTCGACCGCCGTGCCGTTGATGCTGGCCGGCTCGAACTCCCACTTGTAGACCGACTCCAGGACCTGGACCGTCAAGCTCGGGGCCGGCAGCGACTGGAGGACCACCGGACAGCGGGGTCTGCCGTCGGCCCCCACGATCATGCGCACGACGAGCTGCCCCTCGATCTCGAGTTTCGAGGCTCCGGCCGTGTAGCCCGGCTTGGGCTTCATTCTGACTCGGGGAGGTTCCGGGATCCCGGGTCCGGCTCCCTCGCTTGCCGCGTTCGGCAGGCATTCGTGCGTGCGCTCCCGAAGAGCGTTCACGGGCTCACCCACCAGGGTGTCGGGTATCTCGCGAAAGCCCGGGTAGACCTGTGCGGCGAGGTTCCAGGACCACGAGGCTCGCTCCCTCTGGCCCAGGCCCTCTTCCGCCACCGCTTCGTAGACCAGCGCGAGTCCGAGCGCCTTCTCGGCTTCGGCTCCGGAGCCGAGCAGCTCCATCATCTGGCGCTTCACTGCTCGACGGTCCGAGGTCGAGGGCTAGACGTCGAAGGACACGCCCTGCGCCAGCGGCAGCTCTTCGCCGTAGTTGATGGTGCAGGTCTGGCGGCGCATGTAGGCCTTCCAGGAGTCGGAGCCGGCTTCGCGGCCGCCGCCGGTCTCTTTTTCGCCGCCGAAGGCGCCGCCGATCTCGGCGCCGGAGGTGCCGATGTTGACGTTGGCGATGCCGCAGTCGCTGCCGGCGGCGGCCAGGAAGCGCTCGGCGGAGCGCAGGTCGCGGGTGAAGATGGCCGAGGAGAGGCCCTGGGGGACGGCGTTGTGGAGCGCGATGGCCTCGTCGAGGGTCTCGAACTCGAAGAGGTAGAGGATGGGCGCGAAGGTCTCGTCGCAGGTGATCGGCATGTGGTGTGTGGCCTCGACGAGGGTGGGCTCGACGAAGAAGCCGGGGCGCTCGAGGCGGCCGCCGCCGTAGAGCACCTTGCCGCCCTCGGCCTTGGCCCGCTCGAGGGCCGCCATCATGTCGTCGACGGCGCGGGCGTCGACGAGGGGTCCCATGAGGGTGCGCTCGTCGAGCGGGTCGCCGATGCGCACCGAGCGGTAGGCCGCGACGAGCTGCTCCTTCATCCGCGCCGCGATCCCCTTCTGGAGGAGCAGCCGCCGCGTCGTCGTGCAGCGCTGGCCGGCGGTGCCGACGGCGGCAAAGAGCACGGCGCGCAGGGCGAGGTCGAGGTCGGCGTCGTCCATCACGAGAATGCCGTTGTTGCCGCCCAGCTCGAGGAGGCTGCGGCCGAGCCGGTCGGCCACGACCTTGCCGACCGCCTTGCCCATGCTCACCGAGCCGGTGGCGGAGACGAGCCGCATGCGGGGGTCGGCGGCCATCGGCTTGCCGACGTGCTCGCGGTTTCCGATGGCGAGGCCAAAGACCGCCGGCGCGCCGTTGGCCTCGAGCACGCGCTGGGCGATGCGGGTCACCGCCAGGGCGCACAGCGGGGTCTTCTCCGAAGGCTTCCAGACCATCGAGTCGCCGGCGACGGCGGCCACGGCGGCGTTCCACGCCCACACGGCCACGGGGAAGTTGAAGGCGGTGATGATGCCGACCGGGCCGAGCGGATGCCACTGCTCGTACATCCGGTGCCGCGGCCGCTCCGAGTGCATCGCCAGGCCGTAGAGCTGGCGCGACATGCCGACGGCGAGATCGCACATGTCGATCATCTCCTGCACCTCGCCCAGGCCCTCGCTGAGGATCTTCCCCATCTCGAGCGACACCAGCCGCCCGAGGGCGTCCTTGTGGCGGCGCAGCTCGTCGCCGAGCTGGCGCACGACCTCGCCGCGCGCCGGGGCGGTCCACTCGCGCCACGCCTCGAAGGCCTCCTGGGCGGCCGCGGCGCAGCGCTCGTAGTCCTCGGCCGTCGCCGAGCGAACCCGCGCCAGAGGCTCGCCGGTGGCCGGGTCGAGGGAGGTGATCGCGGGCCCGCGGGTGTCGAGCCAGGCCCCGGCCGCGAAGGCGCCGGGGTTGTCCGCGGCGATGCCCAGCGAGTCGAGAATCTCGTGGACCGTGGACGGGGCGGCGGTCGTCTGGCTCATGTCAATGGCTCCTCGGTGTGGCTCCTCGGCGCGGACCCGGTGGGGCTCGGGCTTCCGCAGCGGTTGTGGAAATCCCTGTGCAAAAGCGGGGATCGCGGGCGCGGGAGCCCGCGGAGTCGCGGCCTCCCATGCGGATTGCACAGAGTTCTGTGCACTCGCGACAACTCTCTTGTTATCAAAAGCTTACGATTCATGCAAAGTTGGGGATCGATCGTCCGTCGAGCCGTAAGTCTTGGGTTTTCCGCAGTTTACCGAGCCCGACCCCCCTGCGGGCCGCGGCGCCGCCGGCGCCGGCCTAGGCGCTGCCGGCGGTCAGCGCGCTCTCGAGCCGCGCCAGCCCCTCGGCCGCCTCTTCCGCGGTCAGCGTGAGCGCCGGGCGGAAGCGCAGCGAGCGGGCTCCCGACCGCAGGCCCAGCACGCCGGCTTCGAGCATCGCGAGCAGGGTCCGGCGGCGGGCCTCCTGGTCCGCGAGGTCGAACGCCACGAAGAGGCCGCGGCCCCGCGAGTTGCTGATCCGGTCCGGATAGCGCTGCTCGAGGCGGCGCAGGCCGGCGAGGAGCTCGGCGCCGACGCGGGCCGCGTTGTCGACCAGGCCGTCGTCCTCGATGACCTCGACGTAACGACGGCAGCGGATCATGTCGACGAGGTTGCCGCCCCAGGTCGAGTTGATGCGGCCGGCGACCTGGAAGACGGACTCGACCTCGTCGAGGCGCGGCCCGGCGCAGATCCCGCACACCTGCGTCTTCTTGCCGAAGGCGAAGATGTCCGGCTGGACGCCGAAGTGCTCGAAGCACCACCAGGCGCCGGTCGTGCCGAACCCGGTCTGGATCTCGTCGAACAGCAGCAGGAAGTCGCCCTCGTCGGCCAGCTCGCGCAGGGCGCGGAGGAACTCGGGACGGAAGTGGTTGTCGCCCCCCTCGCCCTGGATCGGCTCGATGATGAGGCCCGCGACGTCGTCGCGGTGGTCGACGAGAGCCTGCTCGATCTCGCCGATGGCGCGCCGCTCGGCGGCCACGACCTCGTCCAGGACCTCGTCGGTGACGGGGAACCTGAGCTTCGGGTTGGTGATCCGCGGCCAGTCGAACTTGGCGAAGTACCGGGTCTTGACGGGATCCGTGTTGGTGAGCGACAGCGTGTAGCCGCTGCGGCCGTGGAAGGCCTCCCGGAAGTGGATGATCTGGTGCCCCTTCTCGCCCTTGCCGGCCGCCAGGTTCTTGCGCACCTTCCAGTCCATCGCCGCCTTGACGGCGTTCTCGACGGCCAGCGCGCCGCCCTCGATGAAGAACATCCGGCGGCCGAGCGGCTCGGGCACCGTGCGCGCCAGCGCTTCGACGAACTCCGCCATCTCGGGGGAGTAGAGATCCGAGTTCGAGGGCTTGTTCACGGCCGCCGGAAGCAGCCGCGCCTGGAACTCCGGATCCGTGAGCGCGGGGTGGTTGTAGCCCAGGGTGCAGGTCGAAAAGCAGCCGAAGAGATCGAGCAGCCGCCGTCCCCGCAGGCTGTCGTACAGGTAGGCGCCGGAGCTGCGCTCGAGATCGAGGATGATCGGCAGGCCGTCCGCCAGGATGTGGCGGCGGAGCGATGCGTGGACCTCCTGGGGTGCGATGCGGGCGGAGCGGGACACCGTCGTGGTCATGGGGGGAACCTCGGTCGGGAGTGGCGGTAGCAGGTTCCGCGCAGCGCGGGGCTGCTCGGAGCGACCGCTGGGAGCCGACAGTAGCACCGGCTGGAGCGGCCGGTCAACGGGCCGCGGAGGCGCGGCCGGCTAGTCCGCCAGGCCGACTTCGGCGGGGTCGAAATGGCGCCGGCGGACGAGCTCGCCGGCCACCGCGGTGCGGTTGCGGCCGGTCTCCTTGGCCACGTACATGGCCGCGTCGGCGAGGCGCAGCAGGGAGCTCTTGCAGCGCTCCGCGGGCAGATCCGGCGTCGTGTGGCGGTGCAGCGAAGCGATGCCGATGGAGCAGGTGATGCCGGTGAGATTGAGGACGTCGGTCTGGATCTCGGACGGCCGCCGGCAGTAGACGCCGGAGGAGATCGCTTCCCTCAGCTCCTCGGCCAGATCGATGGCGACCTCGAGGCTCTTGCCCGGCGCCGCGAGCACGAACTCGTCGCCGCCGTAGCGCGCCGCGATGACCTCCGCCGCCTCGGTACGCTCCTTGAGCAGCCGCCCGACCTCGCGCAGGACCTGACTGCCCACGAGGTGGCCGTGGGAGTCGTTGACGTGCTTGAAGTAGTCGAGATCGAGAAAGAGCAGCGACAGGTCCGTGCCGCTCTCGCGGCACTCGTCGACGACCCGCGAGACGACCAGGTGGAGGGAGCGGTCGTTGAGCAGCCCGGTGAGGTTGTCGCGCTGCGCGATCTCCTGCGCCAGCCGGCCCTCGAGCACGTTGCGGATGGCGATCGAGATGTAGTCGGCGAAGATCTCGAGCAGGTTGATGTCCTCTTGCGAGAACGCCTCGGCCTGGCGGCGGTCGATGAGCTCGAGGACGCCGCAGACCTCGTCGCCGATGCGGATGGGAATCGCCACCAGCGAATGGTTGCCGTAGTGGGTCGGCGCCGGGCTCGCGCCGAGCTTGACCCAATCGGAGCGACCGCTGGCATAGACCCGCGACGCCACCGCCTGCGGCGCGTCGACCGTCGTTCCGAGCAGCTGGTCCGCCTGCCGGCCGAAGGCGGCGATGAACGTGAGCGCGGGGCTCGTGATCAGGCCCGGCTTGCGCGGCCGGTCGAGCAGGATCGCGCCGCCTTCCGAGGGCACGAACTCGTTCGCCTTGCGCAGCACCTCGACCAGATTGTCCGCCAGGTTGAGGGTGCCCGGATCGCTCAGATTCAGCGGCCGGCGGTGGACGAAATGCTCGAGCTGATCGGGCGCGATGCAGCGGAATTCGGGCATTGCGAGGCTATTTTAGAGTCCTCCCGAGCTTTGTCGAGCGGAGAATCAACTCCCGCTGCAGGGCCGCCGTGTCCGAGAGCTGCGGCGCGTAGCGCAGGTAATGGAGGTCGTCGGCCAGGCGCACGAGCTCCGCGGCCGTGTCGGCGGGAGCGCCAGTGGCGGCGAGCAGGCGGCCCCACTGGGTGCTCGGAGTGCCGGGCGGGATGTTCCAGCGCGCCTCGAGGAAGGTCCGCCACCCCTCTTCGATGAGCGCCGCGGCCTCCCGCGGCTTGCCCCGGCCCGCCGCCTGCCGCAGGTGGTGCTGCAGCAGCGCCGCGGCGCCGCCGCGGCCGCCGAGGCCCCTCCGGAGGAGCACGCCGAGGACGGCCACCAGCAGCACGACCAGCAGCCAGGGAAGGATCCGGAGCCACTCCGCCGGCGGGCGGGCCGCCGCGAGCGCCGCGCCGGCGGCCGCGGCCGGCGCCTCCGCCGACGCCCTCGGGGCGGCCTCCGGCGCCGCGGCGGGGGCGCTGGCCACGAGCGTGCTCGCGGGCGCCCGCGCGATCCGGAACTCGCCGGCGGCGGGGTCGAAGTAGGGCACGGCGATCTCGGGCAGCCGGTAGTCCCCGGCCGTCTCGGGCACGAGCACGAAGCTCCAGCTGCGCCGGCCGCGAACCCTCGCCCCCGCGAGGCTCTCGTCGCTCTGCTGCTGGGGGGGAAAGGCCCGCAGCCCGGCCAGCGCGGGCAGCTGGGGCGCCGGCAGCCCCTGCAGATGCCCGGCGCCGGCCAGGGTGACCGTGAACGTCGCGGCGTCTCCCACGACGACGCTCGGCGGCTCCAGCGTGGCGGTCACGGCCAGGTCCCCCACGGCGCCCGAGTAGCCGTCGGGCGCGCCCGGCGGCAGCGCCCGGGCCGTCAGGGTCACGGCGTTGCTGTCGCGCCGCCACACCTCGCTCTGGGCGAACATCGAGCCGAAGGTGCGGTCCGGCACCCGCACCCCGAGCTGGATCTTGGCGGGCTCGAGCTCCGTCGTGCCGGGGCGCAGCGGGAAGATGGCCCGCCGCAGCACGGCGACGCGCCGGAAGCGCTCGCCGTCGACCTCGACCACTTCGGCCTCCGATTCCTCCGGCTGCGGCAGCTCGCGGACCCAGAAGCCGCTGAACTCGGGCAGCTTCTCGGGGCTGATGGAGCTGACGTCGACCTGGGTCAGCAGGTAGAGGGTGTAGAGCGCCTGCTGGCCGACGTAGGGGTCCTGGGGCCGCACCTCGGCGCGCAGGAAGACCTGGCCGCGGCTCGGCGCCGCCCGCGGCCGGAGGCGATCGAAGCGCGAGAAGAGGTCCTCGAAGGGGTCCTGGGGGGACGGCGGCTCGCGCCCGTCGGCGCGCCCGACGGCGTCCTCCACGACCGCGATCTCGCGCTCCGGCAGCTCGTAGACCGTGTCGTCGAGCTGCACCTCGATCTCGTAGGCGCGCGCCGCGCCGACCGTCAGCGGCCGCAGCACCCAGCTCAGCGTCATGCTGCGGGAGGTCGCCCCGTTGACGAAGCGGAAGCTCTGCGACGAGTTGGGCCCGCCCACGACCTCGAGGTTCTCGAGCTCGAACCGGGGCTGGAAGCCGCGGCTGCCGAAGCCCTCGCCCTCGACCTCGATCGACAGGTGGGCGAGCTCGCCGACGCCGATCGTCGCGGGCTGCAGGCGGACCGCGATCCTCGGCTCCTCGGCCGCCACGCCGGCCCGGGCGGCGAGCGCCGCCAGCAGCAGGAGGAAAGCCGCGCGGCGGATCGTCACCAGTCGCGGTCCCCCTTCTTGCGGCTCTTGAGCCGCTCCGCGGCCTGCATCTCGCGCTGCTCCCGCTCGAGGTTCTCCACCGCCTCGAGGATCGCCGCCGCCTGCTCGGCGGTCATGTCGGGCTGATCCTCGAAGTTGGGCAGGGGGCGCTGGTCGTCGCCCGTCTCGGGCCGGGGGGCGCCCTCCGGGCTCTGCGAGTCCGAGCCTTCCTCGCCCTCGGGCTGCGGGGCGTCCGTCTCCGGCGGCTCCTCCGCCCCCGGCGCCGAAGACTGCTCCTGCTCGCCCTGATTCTCGCCGCCGGGCGTCTCCTGGTCCTGCCCGCGCGAGCTCTGCTGCTGCTCGAGGGCGCGCAACGCCAGCTCGAGGTTGTACTTGGCGTCGGCCTGTCCGGGCGCGAGGCGCAGCGAGCTCTTGAACGAGTCCACGGCGGCCGCCGCGTCGCCGGCGCCGAGCTGCGCGTTGCCGAGGTTGTAGAGCGCTCGCGGCAGCAGCTCGGGCGGCGCCAGCTCGGCGGCCGCGCTCAGCTCTTCGGCGGCGTCCCGGCGCTCCGCCAGGAGCCTCCCGGTGCCGGCGTTGAAGCGCGCCAGCGGATCGCCCGGCGCGATCCGGGCCGCCGTGTCGAGGGCCTCGGCGGCGGCCGCCGGGTCGTCCTCGGCGAGGGCGTCGAGGGCTCGCTCCGTGCGCTCGCGGGGGTTGAAGAGCCAGCGCTCGACCTTGGCGGGAAGCTCGAGCCACGAGCCGGCGCCGGCGCCGACGATCATGAGGCCGGCGAG
>Ga0224512_10004506_pt1 | contig 11720 bp, 9 predicted proteins | sample SF_May12_sed_USG_4_FD_169103 | JGI IMG/M metagenome (GOLD analysis project Ga0224512, IMG submission 169103) | Sediment microbial communities from San Francisco Bay, California, United States - SF_May12_sed_USGS_13 | ecosystem: Environmental > Aquatic > Marine > Sediment | place: USA: California... | reverse complement strand
GTGTTGAAGTTGATGCTGGAGCTCAACGAAGAATTGCAGACCAGCCTCGTGATCGTTACGCACGATCATTCGATTGCGAAACGCATGGATCGAATTCTTGTGCTCGAAGACGGGGTGCTGCGCGAGTCAGTCTGACTTGTTATCGCGCCGCAGGTTTTGTTTGCGCGTCTTGTAATTGCTTAGCGACAGGCGCCAGAGCAGGTCCAGTACGACATAGCCGACAAGTGCAGCGATACTGCCCAGCAATACACTTCCCAAGAGCATCGGCTGCCAGATATGCACAAACGTATGCGTCACCCAATCGAGTGATAGCTCCATCTCGAACGGTTGCGGTGGCGTATTCAGGATATTGACGCCCAGGAGATAGGCAAAGTAGTACATCGGCCCAATGGTCAGCGGGTTGCTGGCCCAGGTTGACAAGGCCGCGACGGGGATATTGACGCGCAGGGCCAGCGCGGCCAGTGCGCCGATCAGCATGTGTCCAGGAAAGGGTAGAAACGCGACAAACAGTCCCGTCGCGAACGCGGGCACGACCCAGCGCCGCCGAATACCCCACAGGCGCGTATCGTGTAGCAGGTGACGGAACGGCGCCATGAACCACTGCTCGCTCATGTGGTGGCGTTTGAAGGCAAATTTCCGAAAAAAGCGTCTTGGCATCGGGTGGCGATCCGGTTTCCATGATGAGTGCCGATAAATGACAACAAGCGCTCATGATCAGGGCCTGCCTCCTGATGATTGCAGGTGGCTATGCGGCGCAGCTTAGCAGGTTGCCGTTAAGCTCCGACCTCTGCAAGCTGTTATTAGTTGCATCGCTCCTTGCGATGGCCTGCCGCCGCGCGCGGTTTCCGGCGTACCTGTGCCTGGGGTTCGCACTGTTCATGCAGGCGGGCCAGGAGATTGTCGATGGCCGGCTCAAGGCCCGGTTTGCAAACGACAGTTTGCTGACCCAGGTGCGGATCGTCGACTTCCCCAAATTGACGGGCAGTGCGGTTGTGATGCTGGTCGAGCCGCTCGACGACCACCGATTGCCAGCCCGTTCTCGAGTTAGCTGGTTTGAGCCACCGCTCGAGCCGGCCATCGGCGACGTCTGGCAGTTCGAGCTGCGCCTGAGACGGCCTCGCGGCTACAGCAACCCGGGCGTATTTGATGCCGAGGCGTGGTTATTTCGGCAAAACATTCTGGCGACCGGCTACGTCGTAAACGGCAAACGCAATACGCGGCTGGAAACCGGTCGCGAAAGCGCGATCGATTCTTATCGACGCGACTTTCTCGCTCGCGCAGACCGGGCGGCCGGGTCGCCCGACACAGCAGCCGCGCTTGCAGCCGTTGGTGTCGGCGCGCGGCATCGTATCTCGCGTACACAGTGGGACAACTACGCCGTAACGGGCACAAGCCATCTTATGGCAATCTCGGGATTACATGTCGGCCTGGCCGCGACAGTTGCATTTCTGTTTGCCAGGGCATTGCTTGGCGTGATGCGTATGGCGGGCAACGCGCATGCCATGGCGATAGTGTTCGGTGTTGGCGTTGCGATAGCCTACGCTGTCGTATCCGGATTGGGGGTGCCTGCCGAACGCGCGTCGCTAATGCTCCTGGTTGCCGCCTCTGCAATCGTCCGTCGAAGACATATCGATCCGTTTGCCACCATCGCGGTTGCGGCGCTCTGCATTTTCGTCCTGGACCCGGTCTCGACCATGACACCCGGATTCAACCTGTCGTTCTCGGCGGTTGTCGTGCTGCTCTGGCTTGCGCGGATTCGAAAAAACATGGCCGCAAGCGGGCGTTACATTCACCGGGCAAGCAACGCGGTTCGGCAACTCTTCATTATGCAGGTATTCCTGCTGTTCGGACTTATGCCGTTAACGGTGATTCTCTTTAATCGCATTGCGTTTCTTGCATTGCCAGTGAACCTCGTCGCGGTGCCTCTGTTCAGCATCGTTACCGTGCCTTTCACACTCACCGGCCTGGCTTTGGGCGGCAACGATGGAATGGCAGGGCACGGCGCACTGCAGATTGCGGCGAAAAGTATCGACTGGCTGCTGGCGCTGATCGAGCAGGCAGCGCGCTTGCCGTTCGCCGACACGACCGTAGCTGACGTCCAGGGTTTCGGCTCGCTGGTCGTTTTCATGCCATCTCTTTTCTTGCTGCTGCCGAGGGGCTGGCCCGGTCGGCGACTCGCGCTGCTTGCGGTCGCGGCGCTGTTGCTGCAAGCGCCAGGGCCGCCAGACAGGGGCTGCTTTGATGCTCATGTACTCGATGTCGGGCAGGGGCTGGCGACAGTCTTACAAACTGAGCGAAGTACCCTGATGTTTGACACGGGGGCGTCTTTTCGCGACGGGGGAGCCGTGGCAGAACACGTCGTTGTGCCGTTTCTAAAGTCAAAAGGCATAAGCCGCATCGACCGGCTGGTCGTGTCTCATGCCGATATCGACCACAGCGGCGGCGTGCGTACGATTCGAGAATACGCGGACATTGGAAAGGTGCTGGTCGGCGAACCCTTGCGCGATACGGAAAATGCCTCGTCGGCGTGCATGGCCGGACAGGAATGGGAGGCAGACGACATCAGCTTTCGAATCCTGCACCCGGACCCGGCGAGGCCACGCGAGGGCAACGATTCGTCCTGCGTTCTGCTGGTCGAGGCCGGCCGGCATGGGCTGTTGCTGACTGGCGATATCGAGGCAACGGCGGAGCGCGAGATAATTGAAAGGACGGGTCTGAGAGCCGTCGACGCCGTGGTCGTCCCCCACCATGGCAGCCTGACGTCCTCCAGCGAGTCATTTGTTGACGCCGTGTCGCCGCAAATCGCCGTTGTTTCGGCCGGATTTGGCAATCGATGGGGCTTTCCCAAGGAACGCGTGCGCATGCGCTGGCAGGCCGTCGGCGCTGATGTGCTGGACACGGCAACCGCGGGTGCCGTGAGTATGCGCCTGTGCGAAGCCGCTGGGCTTAAGGCCCTGCGCATGGATCGCCACGAACGCCGCCGATTCTGGCGCGAGCGCGTCGACTAACTGTCAAAAAGCGCCCGCTATCGCGGGAATTTTCTGCGCGGTCACTGTATATTTCATTTTTCCTCCTTGGGTCAGGTCTCTATGGTTGAGATAGTAAAATCCGGCGGCTACCTGATGGCGCCAATCATCATCTGTGCCATTCTCGCGATGGGTATCATTCTCGAGCGATTCTGGACCTTGCAACAAAAGCGGGTGATTCCTGAGGACCTGACCAGCAAAGTCTGGGGTTGGGTCAAGAAAGACCAGTTGGATCAGAAGCAAATCCAGTACTTGCACCAGGGATCTGCGCTGGGGCAGATCCTGGCAGCCGGACTGATCAATCGCGACAGAGATCGGGCAGTACTCAAGGATGCAATCGAGGACACGGGACGGCATGTCGTGCATGAACTCGAACGCTACCTCGAAACACTGGGCACGGTCGCGGCGATTACACCGCTGCTGGGTCTGTTGGGTACCGTGATCGGCATGGTGAAGGTTTTTACGGCGATCACGACGCACGGGGTCGGCAATCCAACCGTACTGGCCGGTGGCATCGCAGAAGCGCTGATAACCACGGCGGCCGGCCTTTCCGTGGCTATTCCCGCGCTGATTGGCTATCGCTATTATCGCACCCGGGTCGACACCCTGGTCGTCGACATGGAAAAAGAGGCGATCAAACTGGTTGAGGCATTGCACCGCCGCAACGAGCAAGGGCAGTAATGAAACTCAGCTTGCGGCCACGCACGCAGCCCGAAGTTAACCTGACGTCCCTGATCGACGTTGTGCTGCTGTTGCTGATCTTTTTCATGGTCTCAACGAGCTTCGTCAAGCAATCGCAAATTGCAATTCGACTGCCGGAGGCGGACAGCACGGCCGTAGTCGAAGCACCGCCGCAACAAATCGATATTATGATTACGGAGACCGGCACCTACCTTATCAACGGTCGTGAACTGATTAACAACCGCCCGGAAACTATCCGCAATGCATTGCGTAAGGTCTCCGCCGGTAACAACAAACTGCCGCTGACAATCAGCGCTGATGCGAACGCCAGGCACCAGCACGTTGTGACGGCGATGGATGTCGCGGGTCGCATGGGCTTTACGCAGATCAGCATCGCTACCGTCAATGATCCGGTCGAGTAATTGAGTTGACCTCGTGGCCGTAACAGAACGCATCGATCCTGAAGTCCGCGTCGTCTATGCCAGGCTTTGGCGTTACGTTACACCGCATAAGCTCATTGGTTTCATAGCAGTAATCGGCATGGCGACCACGGCGGTCGTTGAGGCCGGACTCGTGGCGCTGCTCGCGCCGCTGACCGATCAGGCGCTGGTCGCCAAGCAGCTAGAGACCGTGAATTGGATTCCGTACGCATTCATGGCGATCTTCATCCTGCGCGGAATCTCGGGTTTTGCCACCGAAGCATCATTGGGCTGGATAGGGCGGCAGGTTATCAGCGATCTGCGTCGCCAGGTATTTGGAAAGTTTCTCACTTTGCCGGCCAAGTATTTTGACGCCCAGACCACGGGTCCATTGTTGTCTCGCATGACCTACAACGTCGAGATGGTGGCGGAGTCTGTGACCAGTGTTGTCACGATTGCCGTGCGCGATATTTTGACTGTGATTGCCGCATTTTGTGTGATGCTCTACTTCAGTCCGGTATTGACGATCTTCGTCGTAATTCTCTTCCCTATCGTTGCATTGATCGTACGGATACTTGGCATCGCGTTTCGCCGTTACAGCGATAATATCCAGGCCTCGGTCGGCGAAGTGACACAGGTGACGGATGAAGTCATTCGCGGCAACCAGGTCGTCAAGGCATTTGGGGGCTACGATTACGAGCTTGCTCGCCTTGTCGACGCCGACGGTCGCAACCGCAGCCAGAACCTCAAGCTTATTCGCGTAAGATCAATGGGTGTTGCAGTAACACAGGTTGTATTCGGATTCGGTATCGCACTCGTAATTTACGTAGCTGCAAGAGAATCGCTCAAAGGCGCACTGACAGCGGGTGAGTTCATCGCATTTTTCTCTGCGATGATGCTCATGCTGCAACCCGTGCGACGCATCACGAATGTCAATGCAACGCTGCAACGAGGCGTTGCGGGCGCAGACAGCTTGTTCATGGTAATCGATGAGCAGGACGAGGAAGACAACGGTACGGTCGAAATTGATCGCGTCAAAGGTGCCGTCCGTTTCGTCGACGCGTGTTTTTCGTACGGGGACGATAACGGACCAGTTCTTAAAGACATTAACATCGATCTGCAGCCGGGCAAGACGCTCGCGATCGTAGGACATTCGGGTAGTGGCAAGTCCACGCTGGCCAGTTTGTTGCCGCGCTTTTACGAGCTGGATTCGGGCGACATACTAATCGACGGAGTCTCGATCAAGGATCTTACCCTGGCGAGCCTGCGCAACAATATCAGTCTCGTGACCCAGGACGTCGTACTCTTTAACGACACCATCGAAAATAATCTCGCGTACGGACAACTCAGATCGCATTCGGACGAGGAAGTGTTGCGCGCTGCCGAAGCGGCATACGTGCTCGAGTTTGCGAACGAATTACCTCAAAAGCTTGAAACCATGGTTGGTGATCGTGGCGTGCTGCTGTCGGGCGGCCAGCGACAGCGAATTGCGATTGGTCGTGCGCTGCTGAAGAACGCACCAATTCTGATTCTGGATGAAGCGACGTCATCACTGGATACGCAGTCCGAGCGGCGCATCCAGGATGCGCTCGACGTGCTGATGAAGGATCGCACGACGCTCGTCATCGCACATCGCTTGTCCACGGTGGAAAAGGCCGATCGCATAATCGTTCTTGATTCGGGTCGCATCGTCGAGTCCGGGACGCACAGCGAGCTCATTGCGCAAGACGGCCACTACGCTGCCCTGTATCGCATGCAGTTTAGTGCGGAGTCTGAAGACGAGTGAGTGCGGCTGTGACCTACCGATGGATTCATCGTGCCTGGTACGAAGGTGCCCGTTCCGGCTGGCTGTTGTTGCCGCTGAGCATCCTTTACTGGTTCATCACGATGAGCAGGCGCTTTCTGTATCGCGCCGGCGTACTGAGGGTTCGCCGCGTGTCGGTTCCGGTTATTGTCGTCGGTAATATTACAGCAGGTGGCACCGGCAAGACGCCGACCGTCATTTGGCTCGCGCGCGAGCTTCGTGCGCGCGGCTTCTCGCCCGGCATTGTCAGTAGAGGGTACGGCGGCAGCAAGTCGAACTCTCCAATGCGCGTCGATTCCGATAGCGACGCTCGGCTGGTCGGCGATGAGCCGGTATTATTGTCCCGGCGCAGTAATTGTCCCGTAGCGGTTGACGCTAACCGGGTGCGTGCCGCAGCAATGCTGGTCGATGACGGTGCCGATATCATAATTGCGGATGATGGTTTGCAGCATTACCGGCTGGGCCGCGACTACGAAATTTGCGTGATTGACGGTACACGTGGACTCGGCAATCGCTGGTTGCTGCCGGCCGGACCGCTTCGCGAATTACCGGATCGCCTAGAGGACGTCGATCAGCTCCTCGTCAATGGCGCCATGCGTCCGAGCAACGATATGTCGGTCGCCGAGCTGAACGCTGTTGAGTTTGAGCTTGTCGCGACTGAAGCCTGCCGCCTTAATGGATCGCTGACCCGGTCGATTGAACGCTTCGCCGGAACGACGGTGCATGCTGTTGCCGGAATCGGGAATCCATCGCGATTTTTCGAGCTGCTACGGGCGTTGGACATACAGGTCATAGAGCACTCGTTTGCTGACCACGCGGTTCTGGACGTGAAGGCGCTCGATTTCGGTGATAACTTCGAGGTTTTCATGACGGAGAAAGACGCCGTCAAGCTGGGGCGAAGTATCAACGACAAATTCTGGTACGTTCCAGTGGAATTACAGATGGATCCCGTTCTTGCATTGCCACTGATTGAACAGATCGAATCCCGCTTGCGCGACTGGCACGGCCCACAATGACTGGTTTTGTAGTTGTCATTCCCGCTCGCTACGCATCGACGCGCTTGCCCGGCAAGGCCTTGCGCGACTTGGGCGGCAAGCCGATGCTGCAGCACGTGTATGAGCGCGGCTGCGAAAGTGCGGCGACGGATGTGGTGGTTGCCACCGATGATAATCGTATTGCGGATGTGGCGGCGGCTTTCGGGGCGACGGTCTGCATGACGGGCAATCAGCATCAGTCCGGGACCGAGCGCATTGCTGAGGTCGCGGATTTGCTCGACTGGGATGACGACCAGGTTGTCGTCAATTTGCAGGGTGACGAACCGGCAATGCCGGCGGCGTTGATCGATCAATGCGCGACGTTGCTGGACGACGCGAGCGTCGATATCGCAACCCTGGCTTCGCCGCTTCTGAGCGAGGAGGATTTTGACAACCCGAATATCGTCAAGGTGATTCGCGACGAGCACGACCACGCAATTTATTTCAGTCGCACGGCCATTCCGTACGCCCGCGATTCGGAAAACAGACAGCGATCAGTGAAGTCAGCCCTGCATCACCACGGCATTTACGCCTATCGCTGCGGCGTGCTGCGGCGCTTCGTCGCGGCAGAGCCATCCGATCTCGAAGTGTGCGAACAACTCGAACAGCTGCGCGCATTGTCACTGGGCATGACCATCGCGGTCGGTGTGCCAGCGATACGGCCGGGAATCGGTATCGACACCGAAGAGGATTTGCGCCGCGCCGAACGTGATTTCTCATCCTGATGTGAGAAAAACGTCACGTTTTTCAGATTGCTAGGTACAAGCCCGCATTGCTTTCCTGGTGGCACTGCCGCATAAACATAAAGGCCTTGTTATCGGGCGCAACAATTAGGGAATGCAACGGCATGGATGACGCCTTATGGGGGAGCTGCGGATTCGACGAGAATACTATCGTCGACCGATTGCGCCTCATCGAGCTTGACCAGGAGGGAATGGAAGCCAGTGGCCGACAGCTCCACGATCACGTAGTTGTGCCGAACATCGATGCCATCGTTGACCGATTTTACGAATCGTTGCTGCAAATTGATGAGTTCAACCGTATCGTTGACGGCTCGTCCACTGCTGCGCGACTGAGGCAAAGCCAAGAACACTACCTGTTGGGGTTGGGCATCGATTTTCATAAGCGCGCATATTTCGAGGAGCGGCTGCGGATTGGCGCTGTACATCAGCGCGTCGGAGTGCCACAAAGCCTCTACCAGAGCACGTTCCAGGGGCTGCAAAGCCTCCTGATCGAGTACATTCCGCCGGCGATACGCGACGATGCGCCAGCTTTCTCCGAGATGATCCGGTTCATCCTCAAGATCACGGCGCTCGATATGTCACTGGCCGTCGAGAGCTATTGCTCGGGCAGAGTGTCAGACCTTACGAAGTCACTCGAGGATGAGCGCGATGAGACGGTTCGCCTGCGCCAACTCGCTGTGACCGACTGGTTAACCAAGCTTCGCAATCACTCTTATTCCAAACGGTGCCTCGGTGCTGCGCTGGAGCGAACAAAGATTGATAAGTCACTGTTGTGCGTGATCATGGCCGACCTCGATAATTTCAAGGAAATTAACGATGCTCACGGACACCTGGTCGGCGATGAAATACTGCAAATTGCCGCGCGCAGGATGCTTTCGAGCGCACGTGCCCACGATGAAATCTGCCGCTACGGTGGCGAGGAGTTTCTGTTCATACTGAATGACACCAGTATCACGGACGGCGAAGAAGTCGCCGAGCGCATGCGAACGCGCATCAACTCAGATGCAATGAACAGTCGCGACACACAGCTGATGGTCACCATGAGCCTTGGCGTTGCCCAGGCGCGTGATGGCGACACGGTAGATACTTTAATAGAAAGGGCCGACCAGGCGCTGTATGCGGCCAAGCGCGCCGGCCGTGACTGCGTCCGGACGGCCGCTTAGACGCTGCCGCGACGCGCCTCGAGCTGCAGACGCACTTCATGCGCCTTCTCCTCGGTGATCGAGTAGCTCGCAATAACCCAAATCGCTATTGCTGACGCGACGATCGGAATGCAAATGTCGAAAATGCGAATCAGTATTATGGTCTGCCCGGATTGATCACCTTCCAAAGCGACGTCGAAGCCGGTCGCGGTCAGAAGGAAGCCGCCGACCGCGAGCGCCACAGCCTGACCGAGCTTGACGACCCACCAGAATATTGAACCGTACATGCCTTCCCTTCGCTCATGCGACACCAATTCATCCTCGTCAACGACGTCGGCAACCATCGATGGCATCAGAGTGAAAAGACTGGCAAAGCCAAACGAGATAAAGGGTGCGGGAATGAGTATGAGCCATGGCATGTCAGGGTTGTAACACACCCATTTGATCGCGTAGCCAAAAATGGAAATTCCGGTCGCAACGAAGAACGTGCGCCGTTTGCCGATCTTGGTGCCCAACCAGATGACGAACGGAATGATCAGAAAGCCCGATGCAATACGTACCGTTCCCTCGTAGCCGGCGAACTCCGAGCCAAGACCGACATCGCCGCCGAACAAAAAGTAGATGATCACATAGAACTGAAAGGCTGCGATCATGATGAAACCGTTAAACACGAGAAACGTTGCAATGCAAAGCTTCTGGAAGGGCTTGAATTTAAGGCTCATTGCAAAGCCCTTCAGAAAGTCAGCCGTGCTTTCTAACAGCGTGTGCTTTTGCGATTCCTGAACGACATCGCTGGCCGAGAACCGTTCGCGAAGAAATATGGCAGGCAGTATGCCAATCGCGATAACGACAATACCGATCGCAAGCGCGAGCCCGGCCGCGCCTTCTCGCATGTCATCGAACAGCAGCTCATTCTGCATGATCCAAAGAAACCATGGCGCGATCAGGTAGGGCGTTTGACCGATAAAGTTTTGCACGCCCATCAGTCTCGTGCGTTCGTGGTAATCGGGTGTTAATTCGTATCCCAGCGCCACCCAGGGCGTGACGAAAATCGTGTACGACAGAAAGAAGACCAGCGACCCGGCCAGGAAGTACCAGAAATAGTAGGTTTCGCTGGCGTCCGACGGTAACTGCCATAGCAGCATAAAGACCAGACCCGCTAAGATTGCGCCAACGAAGATATACGGGCGGCGCCTGCCCCAGCGCGAGCGTGTGTGGTCCGAAATGTAACCCATCAGAGGATCAGTCAACGCGTCGGTCAGTCGCGGCAGCGACCCCAGCAATCCGACTAGCACCGGACTCATGCCAAAACCAAGGTTCAACACGATGACCATGCCGCCGATCGCGGACGCAAGCAGGTTATTAGTGAAGGCACCGAATCCGTAAATGACTTTATGGTGGAACGGAATCCGGTCTTCTGGCGCGGTTTCGTAGTGCGTGGCTTTTGTCATTATTATTTCCAGCCCTGATTACCAAGCGCTATTGGGATTCTTGGATCGTCCATCAAATTGACAGCGCTGTCAAATATTGCTACAACGGCTCAGGTGCGATACCAACAAGACAATATTTATAATCGCTAGGTCAACCACAGGATACAGACGGCTCGTGCCAACACATAATCGCGGCAACATGGCCGCGCTCTGCGGCATGCTGTTAATAACAATTATGAGCGCCTCTGTCGCAAGTCCATTGCAGAATGCAACCGCCATCGAGCAACGCGTAAGCGCATTGCTCGCTCAGATGACACTGGCTGAAAAGATCGGCCAGATGAACCAGGTCAATGCGTCCGACGATGACATATCGGATTCTGTAAGACAGGCCATCGAGGCCGGGCAAGTCGGTTCGGTGCTCAATCAGGTTCACGTTGATGCCGTTAACGAACTGCAACGAATTGCCGTGCAGGAAAGTCGGCTCGGCATCCCGCTTTTGGTGGGGCGAGACGTCATCCACGGTTTTAAGACCGTTATGCCCATTCCGCTGGGACAAGCGGCAACCTGGAATACGGATATAGTCCGGGAGGGCGCGCGGGTTGCTGCACGTGAAGCTGCGACGGCCGGAATCAACTGGACATTTGCGCCAATGATCGATATCTCGCGTGATCCGCGTTGGGGGCGTATCGCCGAGAGCCTCGGAGAGGATTCCTACCTTGCCAGTCAGCTCGCTGTGGCCATGGTCGAGGGCTTTCAAGGCAAAAATCTCGTCGATGCAGACACGATTGCTGCTACCGCCAAGCATTTCGCTGGTTACGGCGCATCTGAAAGCGGGCGCGACTACGCGACCGTCAATATTCCCGAGAACGAGTTGCGTAATGTTTATTTTCCGCCGTTCAAAGCCGCGGTTGACGCCGGCGTTCTTTCACTCATGGCCGCATTCAGCGACCTCGATGGTGTACCAGCCACCGGGAATGAATTCCTGTTACGGGAGGTTTTGCGTGAGGAATGGGACTTCAAGGGTTTCGTCGTCAGCGACTGGGACTCGGTCCGTCAACTGGCGATTCATGGCCTGACCGAGAACGACAAGGAGTCGGTTTACGAGGCAGTGAGTGCCGGCGTCGATATGGAAATGGCGGGCGAGTCGTATGTCCATAATCTGGAGGCATTGATTGGCGAGGGACGCATCGATGTTGCGATGATCGACGCCATGGTTGCCAACATCCTGCGGGCCAAGTTCAGCCTTGGGCTGTTCGAAAAACCGTATACCGATCCAACCGCACTGCCAGCCATTGCGAACGAGCACGCGCTTGCGACAGCGAGGAAAGCGGCATTGCAAAGCGTTGTGCTTCTGAAGAACGACGATGGTGTACTGCCGCTGTCGGCAAAGAAGCTGAACTCAGTCGCTGTCATTGGACCGCTGGCCGACGCGCCTTACGAA
>Ga0224512_10004505_pt1 | contig 11720 bp, 8 predicted proteins | sample SF_May12_sed_USG_4_FD_169103 | JGI IMG/M metagenome (GOLD analysis project Ga0224512, IMG submission 169103) | Sediment microbial communities from San Francisco Bay, California, United States - SF_May12_sed_USGS_13 | ecosystem: Environmental > Aquatic > Marine > Sediment | place: USA: California... | reverse complement strand
CTTGACAACTATATGGCTTCGTCAACGATCGACCGTAACCGTTCGCTCTAGTTAGTTCTCCATTCGCGTAGAAACTTAGATTAGAAATCTGCTGCTTGGCGCAAGCTAAGGGACTTTGCACGCTGTCAATTTCTCGGACAGTGGTGCTTAGGCTTATTCAGCCTCTCACGCAGACGCCGGGGCATGCTCAGTCACTGCGTGACTCGCGCGCGAGAGGTCAGTTATTGAAGGATAGGCAATCCAATGGCGTTTTTCCAGGCATCCCCACATTTCCCGCAAGGGACTAGAGGGTGGGACTCGATTGGATATCAGACCAGATGGTGGATTATCACAAATCATATGCCCGATTCTGGCCGCATGGGGGTATGAACGGTGTAACTACGGTTGCGGAACCAAATGAGGCACGTTGGGATATATGTTGTCAGCCCTTTAGGAGCTGTTCCAAATCAGGCTGCATCCGTCGCACACACGCCCGCCCTTCTTCGATAGCTGTAGCGGCCTGGTCGAACTCCATCAGTCCCAATCGTGACAATCGTGGTGAGAGGATAATCTCCGGAGGGTCACCTGCCATGCGGCTACGGGTGATACGATCCTGCATAATATTGATGGAGGTTGCCAGTACGTTGAATAGCCCGGGTGAATCGAGGCTATTACCGAATAATTGTGACAAAAGGACATTTTTGCGTTCGTTGATACTGTTTTTTAATTGGGCTGAAACTTTCCCCCAGGGCGTGCTTTTGTTATTAGCATTTTCCTTTCTTGCGCTTTCCGTCTCTCTGGCATGGTTGATACGGTGTTTGCCGACAATATTACCATTGAGGTTAACCGCAATGACCACATCCGCTCCCATGGCACGGCACAGCGACACAGGCACCGGATTGGATAATCCTCCATCCACCAGCCACCGGCCATTGAATTGAACCGGAGTAAACACCCCAGGAAGAGCGATCGAAGCGCGCACAGCCTCAAGTAAAGGCCCATCCTGAAACCAAATCTCCCGACCAGTATCCAGTTCGGTTGCCACTGCACCAAAGTGGCGTGGCAGCAATTCAATATCATCCTCTTGCACATGCTTGCGGGCTAATTCAACCAATTTTTCACCCTGGATAAAACCACCTCCAATTACAGCCAGATCAATATTATTGAGAATCTCTTTCCAGCTCAGTGAGCATACCCAGCTCTCCAGTTTATCCATCTGATTACTGGCATAGGCAGCTCCGACAAATGCCCCTATAGAACTCCCTGCAACAATCTCCGGCTCTATGCCCATTTCCGAGAGCGCCCTGATTACACCTATATGCGCCCAACCCCGTGCAGAACCACTGCCCAGGGCAAGGCCTATGCGGAGATCGGCGCTATCGGACGTTTGGAACTGTCCTGGAACATTTGTCTTGGCTTTCATAAAAAACCCGCATCACACCTGAATTAAGCAGCTCTCTTATATTCCACTTTAGTCGAATGCGATTGAGTACTGTTTATGGAACTTAATCCCGCCTCATGACTATCAGTACCCGCGCTTCAGATCCACCACGCTCAGCATGCGCTCGCCATTGACGTAACGGCGCAGGTTCTCGCGCACCACGAGCCAGTAGCGCCCCATCTGTTCATCGGAACCGGCACTGATATGCGGCGTGATGAAGACATTGTTCGCCGTCCACAGGGGGTGATTCGGCGGCAGCGGTTCGGGATCGGTAACGTCCAGTGCCGCGCCGCCAATCCGTTCAGAATTCAGGGCCTCGATGAGATCCCCGGTCACCACACTCCTGCCGCGACCGACGTTGATGAAATAGGCACCCGGCTTCATGCTATGAAAGAAGCTGCGATCGAAGAGGCCGGTGGTCTCGGGTGTCAGCGGCGTGGCATTCACCACAACGTCCGCTTGCCCGGCGAGCGTGTGCAGTTCATCGGACAGCCCGACATAGGCCACAAAATCCGGGCCCTCGCGCGAGGAGTTGCGCGTCGCAAGCACGCGCATGCCGAGGCCGTGTGCGCGGCGGGCAATCTCGGTGCCGATACCGCCCAGGCCCACCACCAGCAGGGTGCGACCCTGCACTTCCTGCATCGATGTGCGCTCGACCGCTGCACGGTCCCATTGCTGCTCCCGCTGCCTGTCACGGAACACATACAGCTTGCGCGTGAGCGTGTACATCATGCCGATTACATGCTCGGCGATGCCGGGCCCATAAATGCGCTGCATATTGGTCACCAGAATCTCGCGCGTCTGCGCCAGTGGTGAGCTCGCGCAGTTATCGACCCCGGCGGAATAGTTCAGGATATAACGCAGCGACTTGCCATTGCTGAGATTCTCATGGGTGCAATATCCAAGCAGCACGTCGGCGCCTTCGAGCTGCGCCGCCGGCACCTCGCGCGAAGTCGCGACCACGATCTCGGCCTCCCCCGCCACCTGTTTCAACCACGCTACAGCATCGGGTTTCGATGCCTTTTGCCGATCAAGCATCGTCACCACGATGCGTCTGGGCTTCTGCCACACACTGGATGCGCTGATTGGTGCCTTGGCCTCCCGAAGCCCCATATCCTTTATCAGTTGCACCGTCGCCGCATCGGGACCTGCGACCGAGGCGCTAACACCAAGACACAAGCCAAGAATCAAACTACACAGGATTCGAAACATGGGGACCTCCCGCTTCAGCCTTGCAGGGCACGGAATGATTTGAGTAGCATCACTCCGACCCCTTGAGAAAGGACTTACCATACTTGTTCCGCCTTTTCGTGTCAGGTTTTTTCCTCACTGGTCGGGATATTATCGGCAAGCGCGGCGTAAAGGCCGGCGGCCTGTCGCTGAAAGCGCAAGGGCTGGTGCGTTACCAGCTTGAGACACCCGATAGTGACGGCGCCACCAGGCCGGTCGCCATCGGACCGGGTTGTATCTGGTGAAGACCCGGAAAGGATGGTACCGTCATCCTATATCACTCGCGCAAAACCCTGCATCTTGCATATGATTCCCGGCAAACATGGCGCGCAACCCACCTCCTGACGGATCATTGCCCTTGCCTTAGGCCCCCAATTACTTCGCACCCTGAATCTATGCTCCTGAAACGCTGGATATCCCTGACACTGGCACTGGCGATCGTCGCCGTACTGGCCTGGCTCATAACGCAACGATTGCTGGAAGGCGATGGGCAGAGCAAGGCTGGCTCCGGCGGCGAGCGTAACGTGCCGGTGGAGGTGGCCGCCATCGAGCACGGCCCCATCGAACTGCGGCGCACCTTCACCGGTACACTGGATGCCCATGCCGAATTCGTGGTCGCTCCCAAGATTGGCGGTCGCATCGATGCCATAAGTATGGACCTCGCCGACAGCGTCACCCGCGGTCAGGTGGTGGCGCGCATGGATAACGCCGAATTCGTACAGTCGGTGGCCCAGGCGGAGGCAGACCTGGCGGTGGCCCAGGCCAATCTGGGCGAGGCGCGTAGCCAGCTGACGATTGCCAAACGGGAGCTGCAGCGACTGGACAAGCTGCGCGAGCGCGGCGTCAGTTCGGAGTCCCAGCTCGATCTGGCGAAGGCGGACCAGCTCACCAAACAGGCCCGCGTGGAGGTCACCCGCGCCCAGGTCACCCGCGCCCAGGCGGCGCTGGAAACGGCTCGCATCCGTCTCGGCTACACCGAGGTCATCGCCGACTGGACCGGCGGCAGCGACCTGCGCCTGGTAGCGGAACGTTATCTTGACGAGGGCGAGACAGTGGCGGCCAATGCACCCCTGCTGCGTATCGTGGAGCTGGATCCCCTGATTGCGGTGTTCTTCGTTACCGAGCGCGATTATGCGCTCCTGCATACCGGCCAGCGCGCAGAGCTCAGCACCGACAGTTATCCCGGCGAGCTGTTCCCGGGCGAGATCGTGCGCATCGCCCCGGTGTTCCACTCCAGCACCCGTCAGGCGCGGGTGGAAGTGCGCGTCGACAATCCACAGCTGCGCCTCAAGCCGGGCATGTTCACGCGCATCATTCTGGTGCTGGAACGGATCGCCGAGACCCGCATTGTGCCGGAGCAGGCCCTGGTGACCCGCAACGGCCACAGCGGCCTGTTCGTGGTTGCGGAGGGTGGTGGATCGGTGACCTGGCGTGAAGTGACCGTGGGCATAACCCAGGGCCAGCGCGTGCAAGTCAGCGGGGAAAACCTCGGCAGCCGCGTGGTGATACTGGGCCAGCAACTCCTGAAGGACGGTTCGCGGATTGCCATTGCCGGTGCGGCGGAGGCGGTGGCGCCGTGAACCTGGCCCGCGCGAGTGTGCGCCGCCCGGTGTTCACCAGCATGGTGACAATGGCGGTGGTGGTGCTGGGTGCAGTGGCCCTTAGCCGCCTGCTCATCGATCTGCTGCCCAGCATCGAACTGCCCACCGTCACCATCCGTACACAGTACGAAGGTGCCGATCCCATCGTCATGGAGCGGCTGGTGACCCAGATTGTCGAGGAGATCGTCGCCACCGTACCGGACGTCGAGGAAATGACCTCGCTGTCCTACGAGGGCAACAGCAGAGTGCGGGTCAGCTTCGGCTGGGGCACCAACCTGGATGCCGCAGCCCTGGATGTGCAGGCCACCCTCGAGGACGAGATCAGCGAACTGCCCGACGATATCGTCGGACCACGCGTCAGCAAGTTCGACGTGGACACCTTTCCCGTGGTGCTGCTGGGCATCTCCAGCACCCTCGATCCGGTGGAGCTCACCGAAGTGGTGGAGAACCAGATCCGCTACCGTTTCGCGCGTGTTCCCGGCGTCGCCCAGGTGGACCCCTGGGGCGGCTACAACCGCGAGGTGCGGGTGGAACTGGATCCGGACCGGATCAACGCCCTCGGCCTGCCGCTCAATGACATCCTCGATGCCATCCGCGACGCCAACCTCGATCTGCCCGCAGGCCAGATCGAGGCCGGCCGCTACGAGGTGACACTGCGCGCACCCGCTGAGTTCACCGATCTCGAGCAAATCCGCAACACGGTCATCGACCGCCGTGACGGGGCAATGGTGACCCTGGGACAGTTCGCCAAGGTCACGGACACCTATGAAAAGCTGAGCCGCCTCATTCGCGTCAACGGCGAACGCGGGCTGCGCGTGGCGATCCGCAAGCAGGCCGGGGCCAATACGGTGGAGGTGGCGCGCCGTGTCCTCGCAGAGGTGGATGCTGTCAACGAGGCCTTTCCGCAGATCCGCATCGTACCGGTCATCGACCAGGGTAATTTCATCGAACGGGCCATCGCTAACGTATCGCAGTCGCTACTGTACGGCGGCTCGCTGGCGGTGCTGGTGCTGCTGTTCTTCCTGCGCGACCTGCGCAGTACCCTGGTGATATCGCTGGCCATTCCGATCTCGGTGATCGCCACCTTTGCACTGCTCTACTTCGGAGGCTTCACCCTCAATCTCATGACCCTGGGTGGTCTGGCGCTGGGCGTGGGCATGATGGTGGACAGCTCGGTGGTGGTGCTGGAGAACATCTTCCGGCGCCGCCAGGAACGCGGCGAGGATCACGACACGGCCGCCATCCAGGGCACCGGCGAGGTAGCCTCGGCGGTGATCGCCGGCACAGTCACCACCCTGGTGATCTTCCTGCCCCTTGTGTTCGTGCACGGCGTGTCCGGCGTGCTGTTCAAGGAACTCGCCTACGTCATCATGTTCTCCCTGTTCTGCGCGCTGCTCGTTTCCCTGAGCCTGGTGCCCATGCTCGCCTCCCGGCTGCTGGCCGCTCCTGCCGCCGAATCCAACGGCTGGACAGCGCGCCTGGCGAGCGGCGCCGGCGCGGCCTTCGCAGTACTGCAGAACGGCTACCACGACCTGCTGGTATGGGTGCTGCGTCGGCGCCTGATTACGGTGCTTGGCGCCGCCGCACTGCTCGCCGCCAGCCTGCTGCTGGCGCCCTTCATAGGCACTGAATTTCTGCCGCCCAGCGACGAGGGCGAGGTGCGCGTGACCGGGGAAATGGAAGTGGGCACGCGGATCAATCTCATCGACCGCCAGACCCGCGTCATGGAGAAACTGGTCTACGCGGCGGTACCCGAGACGGTGTCCTCCGTGGTCAGTGTGGTCACCTCGGGTACCCGCGGCAGTTCCACCGCCAGTGGCGAGATCCGCCTGTCGCTGCTGCCGGCCACCCAACGCAAGCGTCCCAATACCGAAATCGCCGCCGACCTGCGCCAGCGCCTGGAGGGCGCGGTACCGGGCATGAAGATCCGCGTGCGCGCCCCCCAGGGGCAGTTCCTGCTGGAGCGTATCCTTGCCAGCGAGCAAGGCATCACCGTGGAGGTGCGCGGTTTCGATCTCGACACCCTCGGTGTGCTGGCGCGCCAGGTTACCGACCGCATCGGCGACGTGGCCGGTGTCACCGATGTCGAGTTGAGCCGCGAGGTCGGCATACCGCAGCGCGAGATCGACATCGATCGTGCCAAGATCGCCGACCTGGGACTGACGGTGCGCGATGTCACCGGGGTAATCGAAACCGCCGTGGCCGGTTCCAGGGCCGGGGAATTTCGTGTCCATGGCAACTCTTATCGCATCCTGGTCCAACTGGAAAACGCCGAGAAGCGCTCGCTCGACGAGATCCTCGATCTGACCCTGCGCACGCCCGACGGTGAACAGGTGGTGTTACGCAACCTGGTGGACACCCGGGCGGGCAGTGGCCCGGTGACCATCGAGCGCAAGGACCAGCAGCGGCTGGTCACGGTGACCGCAAACGTTGCCGGTCGCGACCTCGGGACGGTGGCTGCCGAGGTGCAGGCACGCCTGGCGGAGATTCCTCGCCCTGTGGGTTATGACCTTATCGTCGCCGGCAATTTCGAGGAACAGCAAAAGGCCTTCGAGGAACTGCTGGTCTCGTTGCTGCTGGCCCTGTTGCTGGTCTACATGGTGCTGGCGTCCCAGTACGAATCCCTGAGCGACCCACTGGTGGTTATGCTCTCGGTACCGGTGGCCTCGGTAGGGGTGCTGGTGACCCTGTTTCTCACCGACACCACCCTGAACCTGCAGTCGGCCATCGGCTGCATCATGCTGGCCGGCATCGTGGTCAACAACGCCATTCTGCTGGTGGACCAGACCGGGCAATTGCGCCGCGCCGGTCACGACACCCATGACGCCCTGGTGGAGGCCGGCCGCCGCCGCCTGCGTCCCGTGCTCATGACTACCCTGACCACCATCCTGGCGCTGCTGCCGCTGGCGCTCGGCATCGGTGAAGGCGCCGACGCCCAGGCCCCGCTGGCGCGCGCGGTACTGGGTGGCCTCACCGCCTCCACCCTGATCACGCTGGTGCTGATCCCGGCGGTGTATTCGCTGTTCCATGGTGCGCCAACAACTTCAACCGAAAGCCAGGTCAGCGCCGGAAGCCAAGCCTGAACACGCTAGGGCGGGGTATTGCCCGGTGCCGACCGCTCATGCTGAAAGATGCTGCGCACAATCTTACTTTTTCAAATTGATGCTTCCGTACGTAAGCCAATAATCCAAAAGACCTTCACATGAGGGTCTTTTGGTTTATATGGCGGATCCGGAGAGATGCGAACTCCTGGCCGGCAGCAGTTTCCAGCCCAGGTAAGTGACCGCTGCATAAAACGCCAGAATCACACTGAGCACGGTGTTTAACTGCATCAGATCCTTTATGGAGAGGCCGACATGGGCGACCCCCACCGCGAATACGATGCCGGCGTCCAGTGCGAGCGTCAACAGCGCTGCAACCAGCCATAGCAATTGAGCGGCGATCAGTCTACCCCGTTGCTGCCGCGTGCCCACCCACCAGCGCAGCAAGCGCCAGAAGAACAACACCGCACCGACAACCACCGCCAGCAGCGTCGCACCCAGCAGGCCAACGGCGATGAGTTCCAGCCGCTGTTTGGGATCGCGCCACTTCGCCCACACGGGCTTGGTGACACCCAGTGCCTGCAGTTTCCACCAGGCCATGCGCCGAATCGCGAGGTCGTCATCGGCGGCGGCCCTGCGCCACTCCTGCTCGCCCAGATCGAATTGGCTCAGGGCACTCCATGCCTCTGTTCTGATTTCCACGTCCGGCTCCCCGGTCAGCTCCAGCAGGGTAGCCTGCAGCGTATCGGGCAAGTTCCTTCCGCTGGCACGCCACAACGCCAGACGACGCAGGGAATACCGGCGCAGATTACGGTGGACTGACGGGTCCCGGGCATAACCGAGCAAGACAGGCAGCATTTCGCCATCGACGGCGGTTAGTTCCACCACCGCGAAGGCCGCGTACGTGTGTACCTGTTCATCACCATCATCCAGCGCCGGGTGGATGACTCCGGCATCGCGGCCATGTTGCAAGCTGTTGTGCAACAGGACGGCTGCCGCCTGGCGGCGCAACCCGGCGTCCGTGTCCGCCGCCAGGCTCCGCTCGAGGACAGCCACGGCCTTTTGCGGCAGGGATTCTGTCAGGGATAACACATAAAGCCCCCGCAGGATCTCCTCGCGCACGGCCAGGGCCCGATCCTCGGACAGGGCGCTGGCATATTGATCGAGAAGCCGCGCCCGCAGGGCGGGTGGTTCAACCCGGTGGAGCTGCGGCGGTCTGTCCTGCACCGTGACCGGCGTTGCGACGTCGGCCGGTGACAACCCCATTTTACCGGTCACCTTCATCCAGGCAGCCAGATCCTGCCCCGCCGGCGGTTCGATCAGCAGGCGGCTGAGCGCCTGACGTACCTCCTCCTGCGGGTCATCGGTCACCAGTGGAATCAGTGATTCAATCACACCCGGGTCGAGTCCATGGTGTGTGTGGACCTCCAGCAGGGTGACGGCAATGAGGCCGCGCACCCTGCGATCACCCTCCTCCCGCAGCCTTTCCAGCAGTATCTCCAGACTGGCCGGATCCGGGGCCTGTATGGCGTAGATCTTGCCCAGGGCCTGTACTGCCTGAAAACGCATACTGGTACCGGGGTCCCCGGCAGCGTCCTGCAGCACCTGCTCCATGGCCGCCGGAGGCAACACCGCGAGGGACTGGGGATGCGCCTCTTCCGCCGCCGTCAGACCGGCCAGGGCCTCGCGGCGCACCGCCGCATCCGGGTCCCCTGCGACGGCCTGCTGCAGTGTGTTCAGCAGGGACGGCGGATGTTTGCGCTGCGCACTGATGCCGCGCAGGGAGCGCGCGGCAAGGGTGCGCACAGTGGCATTCTCATCGGTAGACAGCGCCTCGGTCAGGGCCTGCACCATGGCCTCGCTTGCGGGTTGTGCCCGGGAAAAATCATCGATGAGCAATACTGTCCAGCGCCGCACATCGGCATTGCCTTCGCTGCCGAGAGAAGCCACGCAGGCATCGATCACCGCCTGGGGCAGTCCCTGGCGCTTGCGAATGTGCCGCAGGGCCTGTACCGCATAGGAGCGGGTATTGTCGCCGCGTGTGCGGTTGGGGTTTTTGTCCACGCGATGCCACAGTACCGTGGCCAGGTCATCGATCGCCTTGCTCGAAAACGCCTGATAGCGCGCCACCCCGGCAACGGTTGATGCAGTACGATTGGTCACCCTGGCATCATAGGCATCATTGTGCACCAGGACCGATGTCAGTAATTCCACGTTCCCGGGCGACCAGGTCGTCTTGCTGGCGGTACTCAGCAGCGCGCTCTCCACGCGCTGCATGAAATCCGAGGACCGGACCTCTTCCGCGTCCTCCGACTGGAACTGCCGAATCAATACCTCCACCGTCCCCGGGTCATCGGGGGCCACAGACATCAATTCCTCCAGTGCCTTGCGCCGCTCGTAAATACTCGAACTGTGGAGTCGTGCATGGATCGCCTCCCTGGCTAACGCGGCACCGGCATCGGCTTGCCCCTCCTGTGCCGGCAGGCTCGGAGTGCTCGCTACCAGGGCAAACAACAGGCAATATCGCAGTGAGGAAACCAGTTGCATGATCGGTGACATTAAGGGGTACCGGTTGTCGATGCGCCATTTATACACAATGGCAGGGAAATAACCGCTTTGAGCTGATTATCTACGCTGTGGATGGCGAATTCATTATTGTCACCTGAAAACGACAACTGAGACAGTCTTGTTCCTGAAACAACGACTGATTGGAACGATTCGTCATGAATAGCTTGATCGCATCTGCTTCTGGAATGCTCAGGACCTCGAAGAAAAAATCTGTGGACATGTACATTTCCTCATGGTGACTTGCTTGTCACCGTTCTTTTTGGGAGGAGCGTATAATTCTCGATGGCTCAACCACCAGTTCAATCGGCGGATGAGTATCCCGACCATAGGCACGAATGACCTTGCGAATGTAGTTTTGTGTCTCCTGATAAGGCGGCACACCCAGGTATTTCTCCACTGTACGCTCACCGGCGTTATAACCCGCCAGTGACAGGCGCAGGTCGCCCTGAAAAAAGGATAACAACCAGCGCATATAGGCCATCCCTCCATGCAGGTTTTGCACCGGGTCCGCGGTATCCCTGACACCGAAACGGGCCGCGGTCTCGGGGATCAGCTGCATCAGTCCCTGTGCATTCATTGGCGAGCGGGCCCGTGGATTGAAATTCGATTCGGTCTGGATAATCGCGAGAATGAGGTTCGGATCCAGACCGTAGTCCGGTGCCAGCAAGCGTACCCAGGATGCTATCTGCTTGCGCTCGGGGGTGCCCGTATTGACGCCTGAAACCCAGTCCTGGCCAGGTATCGTCGCGATGGCATAGGCATCAAACCGGCTTTCGTAGGTACATCTCGGCTCCCTTCTGACACCCGGCTCCCCGACATAGGCAAGAAACTTGCGTGCCTGCAAGTCGCCACTGGCCGCTGCTACCTGTAGCCAAGTGGCGGCGAGATCCGTATCCCGGGGTGCACCAAGGCCGTTGGCATACATCCAGGCAAGTCGCAGCTGTGCCGGCAGGTAACTGAGCCGTGCGGCTGCACAATACAGCTGCCGGGCGCGGCCGTAATCACGACGATAGCCTATGGCATGCTCATACTGTCTGGCCAGGTTCGTCAGTTCCTCGGGGTCGGGATCAGCCAGCAGCACCTGCCAGTCCAGGACCGGGGTAGCGTCCTGCCCGGCAACAGCAACGTCATACGGCAACAGCACAAGCACCAGAAACACCCTGCATCCGATGAGTTGCCAGCTTTTGCCGCGCACAGTGGTCACCTTGGAAAGAACTCGATGGGTATCTTCGTGGTCACTGCAGGCACACCCGGCTTGTTGCCGAAATCAATGCGTTTAATGAGCGACACCAGCTGCTGTTCCAGTGAGGCTGCACCCAGTTCGCTGCTGAGGATGACACAACGGGTAACATCACCTGCCGGTGCAATCGTGATACTCATGAGGAGCTTGCCTTGCAAGGTGGCATCCTTGTGCAACTCGCGATTGTAGAGCGTATACATGGCACCCTTGTTCCGGTCCAGTACTTCCTGAATCTCTTCTTTGCTGCGAACCATGCCTGACGAAGGCGCGGATGTGGGTCCCTTTTCCGGCACTACCACTTCACTGCTGCCGCTGCCTTGCCTGCTGTCCTCCCTGTCCGGCAAGGCACTTGCACCCAGAACGGACTGGTGGACAACACCACCTTCGATGCCCTGGCTGCCCCGGGTCACGTTTGCCGTCAGCATCGAGGGTTGTGCTGTCTCTGCGCGCCCCCGACTGACTACAGCGTCTTGCCCAGACGTCTTCCCGGTCTTCGGTGTGGTACCGCGAAGTTCGGCGAGCAAATCACTCATGGCCAGCACACCGCTATTTGCCGCTTTCTGGCGGGGTGTCACGACTGGTGCAACCGGCAGTCGCTCGGGTATTGTTTGCGGTTCCGG
>Ga0224512_10004504_pt1 | contig 11721 bp, 8 predicted proteins | sample SF_May12_sed_USG_4_FD_169103 | JGI IMG/M metagenome (GOLD analysis project Ga0224512, IMG submission 169103) | Sediment microbial communities from San Francisco Bay, California, United States - SF_May12_sed_USGS_13 | ecosystem: Environmental > Aquatic > Marine > Sediment | place: USA: California... | reverse complement strand
CGCCCACATGCAATCGGGCAGTCTCACGGTTGCCGAAGGGGACGTCGTGGTCAGTGGTCAGCAGATCGGTCTCGTGGGGAACTCTGGCAACACCTCAGAACCCCACATCCACATCCACGCCCAGGATCGAGCGATTTTCGACCCGATGGCGAACGGATTGCCGCTGGACTTCGCCGGCTACGCAGCCAACGGTACGGACGTTGAGGTCGGCCGACCGGTGGGCGGACAGTTCGTCGCCCACAGCTGAGACGGACGGAGCGGGGCCCCGGGTTTGCCGATCTGGGGCCCCCTGCAACGAGGTTCATGTCGGGGCGATGCATAGCGATCTGACATGATCAACCCATACCCCCAAACCGGACAGAACCCCCAGGCCATTTGACCTGGGGGTTCCGGCATCAGGCATACGATTCGAAACTACGACCTTTTGGCTACGAGTTTGATGGTGGGATGCAGATGCTCAAGCTCGTTGAAAACGAGAGAGTCCCAGGACTCGGTGGTCCCGGGACTCTCCGCTGATCTAGCTTGGATTGGCTCAGGCGTCGTAGACGATATCGGTATGCATCCCTTCCTCGTAGTGATCTGGGATCAAGCAGACAAGGTCTGTGAATACCGTCATGTCGGTTGGGAACTTGACTACCAGTTCTGCCACATCGCCAGGCTCCAATTCGATCATGATGTCGCCATCTTCCATGTGGTGACCACCCTCGCCCATTTCGCCTTCGGCCATTTCACCCTCGTCGCCGTGTCCCTCGTGCCCGGAAGCAATGTGTTCTTCGATCCTGTGGGCATTCGACAGGCGGAATTCATGCTCGAATTCTCCGGCGTTATTGATCCGGAAGACGATCGTTTCTCCAGCGACGATATCGAGCGAGCCGGGGTCGTAGCCCCATTCATTCATCGTTACGAAAACGACTCTTGCGTCGTCGGGAACATCGTCGCCGTCGAGGACCTCGCCGCCATCATGGCCGTCGCCCTCGTCATCATGAGTCGCCTCGTCATCATCATGCGCCGCGTCCTCATCATGGGCCGCCTCGTCGTCATCATGCATCGCCTCGTCATCATCATGCGCCGCCTCGTCATCGTGGCCGTCGTCTGCTCCGCCCTCGTCGAGGGCTGCGTCGGCGCCGGCGGGGGCCGGCGCTTCTACATCAGCAGAGCTACCGCCGCACGCGGCGACACCCAGCACGAATGCGAAAATCGCGGCTAGGTGAGTCAAATGGATTCGAGACTTGAACATTGGGTTCCTCCTGGCTGCATCCATGTAACCACTATGCGGGACCGTCCTGGGGTCAGCTAGTCGGTCAAACGGTTGCGCTGCCTCACCCATCTGATGGAGGCGGTTTCGGGACTTTGGGCCCCATGTGGTCCGGGACCTAGTGCCCTAGGCGATGGCACTAACCCATCCGCACCGATGCAAATCGACTCCACCGAGCCGGCTTACGCCGTATGTTGGGCAGGTCACCGAGGCACTTGGCAAGCTTTCCTCCCCGCGTATTGGCCGGATAAGAGAGACGGCAAGGTCACCACCAGCAAGCCGCGCCCGCGCGTCTGCAACAACAAACCCCCAGGCCGTTTGACCTGGAGGTTCTTCGCAGCGGGGGCGGGATCTAGGCCGCGACCTTTGGGTTATAAGCTAGATGATGCGCTCAGGCGCCGTAACGGAAGTGTCGCGAAGGACTTGCCCGTGCGACCTCCCCACTTGCCGGCTCTGACGAGACGACCGGCGTATTCGTGGAAGTCTTTCGAGCGGCGCCTGTCCGGCGCAGATCCGGATCATCAAGCCACCTGGTGGCTCTCCCAAGTGGGGCCGACGCGCATCGCGGGAAGGGACGACCAAGGTGCGCCTCACCCAGCACCGGACGCTAACTGAGGGGCTCGCTTCCGGTGGCGGCGACATAAGCCTCATACAGGCTGGCATCGTCGTTGGGCTTCGTGCGGCTGGGACGGACGTTGTCCTCCTGCAGTCCCCAGGCCACCACGTCGGCCAGATGCTCACCGCCCGCGCGCGCCCAAGTGTCGTGACTCCACGCATCTGCGTCGCGCAGCACCAGGAACTCGGCGCGAACCTCGTCGGTCAGGGCCGATACGTCCCACACGTGCGCCAACTCGTGGAGCAACGTGAAACGCGTGCCACACAGGTAGACCACGAAGTTGCCGCCGCCATATGCCAAGTAACCGGCCCGGGTACCGGCGTCTCCGTCGGTGCTAGCGCAGCCGGAGTAGTCGGAGTGGTACCGGACCTCGACGTTGGGCAACGCGAGACCCGCCGCCGCGAAGCGGCCTAGCGCCCAGGCGACCGCCTCAACCTGGTCTGAGGTCTCGGCGTACACGGTCGACCCGTCGAGATCGGCTCGAACCCGATAGCGAGCGTCTAACTCGTCGTCCCCCGAATCAGCCGATCCTTCGAGCCTGGCGACTGTGTTACGCAAGCCTTCAGCCGCCGCAACGCTCTGCACGGCAGCCGATCCCGGACCGGCGACACGTGCAACGAACCCGAAGGTGACCAGCACTAGAACTGTCATCAATGTGCGTGCATAACTCATGCACGTAGGGTCCGAAACGGCCCTTAGCGGCGCCGCAGCGCCCGATTAGCTTCCGATTAGCTAGCAGCTGGGCGGCAGCAAGTCAGCTGTTATGCGAAGAGCAAGTGGTGGTGGGGCTGCGTGATCGAGTCGATCGCAGGGTCGGTCCATGAGTTAGCGAGCTGCGAGTAGCAGTCGATATGAATCAACCCGACGGCATCCGGCGGCCTCAGTTGCGCCGTTCAGACCAGACGTCGGTGGCCGGGTCATACTCCCACAGCTGGTTGCCCCAGAAAGGCTCGTCGCCTCCTCCGAATACGAGAGCGCGCCTGGTGGCATTGCTATAGCACATCGAGTGAACGAAGACAGGGCCCGACTGCTCGCTGGCGGCAGCCTGTTCCCAGCTTCTGGGTCGAGCGCCCTTGCGTCGTTGATGGGAACACATTCTTCTCCGTGGCAGCCGCCAACGACGATCGCCACTTCGGACTCAATGTCGTATGCCATTTGGTGGTAGCCGCGCCCGCTCGGCCACACCGAAACGTCCTCTGGGCTCGCCGCCGGAGCGACTGTGGTGGTGGTCGTGGTGGTGGTGGCGGCGGTGTTTGGCGCTGCAGAGGTGGTGTCCGCTGCCTCGCTCGACGGGGTGGCACCAGTAGCTCCGGCGTCGCCGGTCTCATCTCCGCAGGCCGAAGCCAGGAAAAGAGGAAGGGCCACGAACCACGCCATCGTCTTCAGCTTGTACATCGATCCTCCTTCCGGAAGGGGGTCGGTCGCAGATTGATGCAACCCGCCCCGCTGCGCTCCTGCGTGTGCCAGGAGCCTCGCAACGATGCTCGCAATACGTGGTTAGCTTTTGTATAGGACGCCGCGGCGCTGCGACGAGACCTCTCGTACGCTCGTTCCGACTCGGCAACGAGGCGATCAGGAGACGCGATGCTGCTTTCTCAGCCGAACGATGGACAAGGGTCGAAGTGGTACTCGAGGCACTCGGTCTCGGTGAGCGTCCTCGTCCCACGGCCGCGGGCGATCTCGACCAACTCGTCAACGTCCAACGTTAGAACTCGTATGTTCCCGTCGACCGTCGCCGCCAAGACATGGAGTCCATCTGGGAGAAACTCGACCGCAGTCACCCAGCTGGGAGGGCCGGCGATGGTGAGGAGCTCCCGGCCGTCGGACGCGTCCCAGATCCGGACGGTGCCGTCTTCACCGCCGGTGACGAGGCGGTTCCCGTCGGGACTGAAATCGATTGAGAAGACCTTTTCCGACAGTGTGTAAGCCTCTGCACGCGTCGCCACGTCCCACACCGAAGAATCGAGTTCCCATCCAGCGACGGCCACCCGGTCACCCGTGGGTGAGAAGCTCAAATCCGTCTGGCAACCACGGTCCGGGACCTGGACAAGCAACTCCTCCCTGGCCCAATCCCACAGGCTGAAAAACCCTCGGGTGACTTCACACGTCGCCGTTGCGAGCAGGCGCCCATCCGGCGAGAACCCAAGAGCGGATACGTGCAGATCCGGGTGCTCGAGTCGAAGAAGCAGCCGTCCGGTGTCCACGTCGTACACCGACGCCGTGCTCGAGTCTTCCCGGCCGAGGTCGTCGGTCCCGCCGGAAGCGAGCATCCGGCCATCGGCGCTGAACGCGAGAGCATGGCGATAGAAGCCCGCTGAACCCTCCATCGTCCACAGCAGTGAGCCGCTGTCGGTCTCCCACAGGGAAATGGGTCCCGGCTGGCCCTCGGTCTCGTCCCACATTTGCACCGCGAACCGCGAACCGTCTGGCGAGAATGCGATCCCCTGGAACACGTCGCCGACAAGACCCGGGATACTGTATTGCTCACGACCGGCGTCGAGGTCCCAGACGGTTGCCCCACCAAGCTCGAAATCACCTCCGGTGCTATGGATCACCACCGTCCGGCCGTCGGGACTCACGTCGATTCCGAGCAGCATTCCAGACGGGTGGGCCGAAAACGCCTCGCCGGGGCCCTGCGGCTTGATGTCCCACGCTCGGAGCGAGCCGGGCGCGGACCCTGTCGTGAATACTGAGCTGCCGTCTGGGCTGAAGTCCAAAAGGTACATGTCACCACCACCACGGAGCGTGAGCAGTTCATCGCTCATAACGACATCCCAAATCTTGACTTCTGTGCTGCTCTCAGTCGCCATCAAGAGACCGTCCGGACTGAACCTGATGGACCACACGGTCGATTCATGAGCGGCCAGAGAGTCGTCGACCTGGAGGGTCTCGGCGTCGTAGATGACGACCGTACCGTCGCTCAGGCCGACGTAGATGCGGGCACCATCGGGAGAGAAGGCTCCACCGGCGACATTGGCCGTTTCCTCAATTCGCTCCAGCTCGCTCCCAGTCGCCCGGTCGAGGACGACAACCTCACCCGGGTCCAGATTCTCCCCCCAGATTCCGAGGGCCAAACGATCGCCCGCCGAATCGAAGGAGTGGAATCCCTCCCCTTCCTGGGGAATCGTCCACACGAGGCCGCCAGTCGCGGCGTTCCACAGGGAGGTCTGCTGTCCGAGAGCCGCGAGCCACTCCCCATCCGGGCTGAATTCGAGGCCGCCGACGAGCGCTTGATCCAACCCAGTGCTCCAGGCGACGCCCGCGTCGTCCGGGTCCCAGACCCGCAGCATGCCATCCGAGTCGACCGTGGCGAGTTGGCCGGTGACCGGATTGGCCGCGATCGCTCCGGGCCCACCAGGATTGCCAGACCCGACCGCGGCATCATCGAAACGTCGCTCCCCGACGAGACGCCCATCATCGACGCCATGGAGGCGCACGGTCGCACCGTCGGAGATAGCAAGCATGCCGTCGGCAGTCACCGCCGCCACAAGTCCGCCCTCGGGAGGACTCTCCTCATCCCACACCAACTGGAACTTCGTCCGTGACATCGCCAGCGCCCGGTGCAGGGCCTCCACAGCCTCGAGTTGCGGCTCATCTGTGGCCGCGATGCCTTCGAGCGCGAGCCGGACGCTCAGCTCGGGATCGACGTCCAGGTTCAGCACAGCGGCCCCGGCCAGCTCACGGGCCCGGTTGACCCTGGCCTCATCTCGACGGAGTGAAGACTGCCACTGGGCGAGCCCAGCCAGGACTAGGGCAATGACGGCTGCGGCAGCAAAGCCGGACATGACCAAACGGCGTCGGTTTGTTCTACGAGCTTGCTCGCGGTCTGCGTTGCTACGGCTCTCGAAGAGGTAGCTGCGCTCGTCGGCAGTGAGGGAGAGGTCCGTCTCGGCGGCCCAGCCTTCGAACTGATCGAGACGGCTGCCCGTGAGCAGGTAGCCAGGATCGTCATTGGCCGCCGTCCACTCGTCCCGGGCGGCAGTGAACCTCCGGTAGAGGAGGAGTGCGTCGCGCCGCTCTTTGATCCAGCTCCACAGCCGCTCCCATTCGCGGAGGAGGGCTTCGTGGGCAACCTCGATCGTGGGATCTCGGGTGTCGGGGTCACGATCGAACGACAGCAGCCGGTGGTCCCCGTAGCGAGCAACGACCTCGTCCAGCGCAGCGGGGTCGATATCGAGGCCAGCGAGCTCCTGCCGGGTTACCCGCCGCCGGGTGTCTGCAGTCTGCTCGTCGACGGTGACGAGGCGGAGGAAGAGCTGACGGGCGGCGTCGCGCTGCGATTGGTCGAGTTGGGCGTAGAGCTCCTCGGCGCGCCGGCCGAGAGCACCGAGCACACCGCCGCTGTCGCGGTAGGCCGCAGCGGTGAGATCGTGGTCATCGCGTCGTTCAAAGAGTTCCGTGAGGGCGTACTCCATCAAAGGGAGTCCGCCGGGCTGGTTGGATACATCGCCGACGATGACCGCCTCTAGCCCGGGTTCGAGGTCGACGCCGACGCTGCGGGCGGGCCGGGTCACCGCCTGGGCGAGCCCCACGTCGCTGGGAGGCGTGACCGAGACCAGGGAGGCCGCCACCAGCTCGCCGAACTGCTGGTATAGGAGGGGCCGGTGGTAGAAGTCGGCACGCAAGGTCACGATCACCCGGACCCGGCAGCTCGGGTCCGTGGCCATGGCCACCAGGCCATCCATGAAGGCCCGTCGAGTCGATTCGTCTGAGGTGAGGGTAAACAGCTCCTCGAACTGGTCGACGATCAGCAAGAGCTCAGCGTCCGCCGGCAGCAATTCGCCAAGTGACCCGGGCAGCGTCTCCGGCGCTTCTCGAGTCTTCTCGGCCAAACCTGCAACATGCTGCACAGCAACCCCGAGGAGTCCCGTCTCCAACTCTTCGAAGGGACGGGCACCTGGGAACATGTCGGCGATTAGCCAGTCCGCGGACCCGGCGAGTCGCCCCGACCGTAGCGCCGGGACCAGCCCGGCCCGCACGAGGCTGGATTTACCACTGCCCGAGGGACCGACAACGCCGACCAAACGGTGCCGGGCCAGCGCGTCGAGTAGTTCGTTGATGAGGGTCTCGCGGCCGAAGAAATCGGCGGCGTCCGTCTCGTGGAAAGCTCGCAGTCCTTTGTATGGGTTCCGCAGCTCCGCTTCCTCTCGCCACACCACGCCAGGCGTTGGCGCGACCGCCTTGCAGAAGTCGGCGACGAATTCGTCAACGGACGGGTAGCGGTCTTCAGGACGCTCTGCGGCCGCCTTCGCCAGAACCTCGTACAACACCGGGGGGAGCCGGGGCGAAGGTTCGTCCGGCGACGCGTGCGGTGCCGCCGCGGCCGGAGTTGGCTCGGCCATGACGTGGCGGGCGACCACGCCGAGGCCGAACACATCGGAGCGCGGCGTGGCTTGTTCCCCGATCCGCTGCTCGGGAGACAGATACGCCGGTGACGGGACCGACGGAGGCGTCTCCTCGTCCACCTGGGCTGCGATGCCAAAGTCGGCCAGGTAGGCGTTGCCGTCCTCGTCCAGCAGCACGTTGCCGGGATGGACGTCCCGATGCACCACACCGCGACGGTGGGCGTACGACAGAGCCGCGCCGATCTGCTCCAGCATCGACGCCACCCGGGCAGGCTCCCAAGCTCCCGCATCACGCGCTCCACGCAGGCTGCCGCCGCGCAGGTATGGCATCACCAGGTATGCCCCGTCGGGCTCCCGCCAGAAGTCGAAGAGAGGAACGATGTGGGGATGCTCCAGCTGTGCAACCAGCTGGGCTTCCGCTTCGAATCGGCGCACGAAGCCGGGTTGATTGACGAACTCGGGCCGGATCGCTTTGACCGCAACCTCGCGACCCACAGCCGGCTGATACGCCCGATAGGTCACACCAAACGCCCCCTCCCCAATCACACCGCGCAGCTCGTAGCCTCGCACCCGGCCAGCCGCGGCCCGCAGCGGCCCCGCCTCGAGCAACTCATGGTCCTGCAGCAGGATCCGTTCCTCCAGACGGCGCAGGTCGGGGGACGGTTCGATGCCCAGCTCCTCACCGAGCAGCTGGCGGGCTTGCTGATAGGCCCGAAGCGCTTCGGCCTGGCGACCCGATCGGTACATCGCCACCATCAACAGCCCCCACAGCCGTTCCCGCAGCGGATGCTCCTCGGCCAGCGCCTCCAGCTCCCCGACCACTTCTTGGTGACGACCCAGAGCCAGCAGCGCCTCCAGTTGCTCCTCCACCGCCCCCAACCGCAGCTCTTCCAAGCGGCGGATCTCACTCTGCGCGAACTCCGCATAAGCGAAGTCGGCGAACGGCGGTCCTCGCCACAGTGCCAGCGCCTCCTCCAAGAGGCCCGCGGCCGCGACCGGGTCTTCGACAAGGGCCTGCCGGGCATCGTCGACCAGCAGCTCGAACCGCGCCGCGTCGATCACCTCTGGGTCAGCCCGAAGCACATACCCCGGAGCTCGCGTCGCCACGGCTCCCTCTTCGCCGGGAGCTCGGTCAGGATCCAACGCGTCCCGCAGCTTGGAAATGTGGAACCGAAGCGTCTTGACGCCACCCTCAGGCTGCGCCTCCCCCCACACCTCTTCCAGCAGTCGATCGGTCGAGACCACCTCATTGGCGTGAATCAACAGTTCCGCCAATAGCGCCCGCTGTTTAGGAGGAACGGGCACGACGCTGCCCCGATGCCAGACCTCGACAGGACCCAGCACCCGAAACTCCATCGGGCAACCTCCGTTTTGCCCAGCCGTACGCTGACGCCCAAACGGCTCTGCCCCAAGGTAACCGTGGGAGATTGATTCGCCCAGGGCCTAAGTGCCCCATGCCGGGATCGGCCGGACTACCCCAAAGAAAGACCCCGGGCCTTCTGACCTGGGGGTTCTTCGTAGCGGGGCGGGATTCGAACCTGTCAAGGTCTGGAGCAAAACCGATACCGGCGTTGGATGCGCAGCATACGAACCATCAGCGGCAGCGACTGTAGCGATGGGGCGTCGATCAAAGTAGGCCCCACGATGCTCGGCGAGGTGTCGTTCCGGCCCACTGAGATTGAAGCATACGATCGCGGCCCGTTGACAGTGGATTGCCACGCTCGTAGCCTCGCCGTTCGGCTGGATATGTGGCAGGTAGAGGCGATGACGACGACTACTCCCGAGTCAAAGTGGGTGGAGGCGAACGGGCTTCGTCTCCACTACCTCGACTGGGGCAATCCGGGAGCGAGGCCGTTACTGCTGCTCCACGGCCTGCAAGATTGTGCGCCGCTTTGGCAGTCGTTCGCGGGTGCGATCGCGGACCGCCACCACGTCGTGGCGCTAGATCATCGGGGGCACGGGGACAGTCCCAGGGCTGACGTTTACCCGGTCTCCGACTACGTCGATGAAGTAGCCGACGTGGTTCGCCGGCTTGGACTCGAGGACCTGACCCTGATCGGGCACTCGGCAGGAAGTAAGAATGCGTGGATGTGCGTAGCGCAGAACCCAGGTATCGCCAAACGGCTGGTGATCACCGACATGGACCCCGATTCCCATAACCCCGGCTCTGTGGCGATGATCTCGCGATACAAGGCTGAGGACGACGAGTACTCCAACATCGACGAGGTGGTTGCGCGGTTGCGCGACCGGCAGCCCAACGCATCAGAAAAAGAAACCCGCTACGACGCAGAGGTAATGACGACCACGATGCCCAACGGCAAGCTGACGTGGAAAAGGTCTCGTGACGTCGTGACGAGGTATGACCGTCCTGACGTCTGGGACGTCCTGCCGCAAGTCGCCGTACCGACGCTGATCGTACGGGGAGCGGACAGCACGTTGTTGCGCCATGACGTGGCCGTTCGTATGGAAGCCGCTATCCCCGATTGCCGGCTCGTCGAGATACCTGGGGGTGGCCACTGGATTCATCTCGAGCAGCCCTCGGCATACCTGCAAGCGGTGGGCGAGTTCCTCGTCGCCTGAGCGTTGGGCCGGTAATTGACGAAGGCTCGTGTTGACCGATAGCCTCGCGCACTATTTGAGGTAACCAAGTATGCAGTTCGGTCTCTATCTCCGGTCCTTTCTCACTGATCGGACTCGCCCAGTGCACCAACAGCTCGACGAGGTTGTCGAGATCTGCCACGTAGCCCGCGATGCGGGGTTCGCCGCGGTCACGATGCCCCAGCATTGGGTCTCGCATCCCACCACCTGGCCCCAGCCGTTCCAGGTCCTGGCGCGCCTGGCGCCGGAGACAGGCGATATGCGTTTGATGACCGGAATTGTGTTGCTACCGCTGCACAACCCAATTCAAATGGCCGAGGACATCGCCACACTTGATCAGATATCCAAAGGCCGGGTCGTGTTCGGCGTGGGAATTGGCTATCGGGAGACGGAGTTGGAGGCGGTTGGCGCGACGCGGAAGGACCGCGTCCCCAGGCTCACCGAGTCGATCGAGTTGATGAAACGCCTTTGGACAGGCGAAGCGATCGACTTCGAAGGCCGTTACTGGACCGTCCACAACGCTCAGATGGGTTTCCTGCCCGTGCAGCGGCCGCATCCGCCGATCTGGATCGGGTGCCAATCCGACGGTGCGGTGCGTCGATCGGCTCGTATCGCGGACGCCTGTTTCCTCGCGCCACAGGTCGGGTTTGCCGACGTCAGTGGACTGATCAACTCCTACCGGGACGAGCGCACCAAGAATGGTCTGGATAAGGGCCGAGTGACCATCTCTCGGGGCGTGGCCTTCGGCGCGGACAAGGCTACGGCGATCGCCGAAGCGACCGCGGCGGCTGAGTCTTCCTACCGCATGTACAGCACGTGGAACATGCAGGAGGACACGATGGTCAGAATCAACATCGAGACCGAATCGAAAGTCGACGATTGGGCCGTCGCCGGCGATGGTGACGACTGCGTGGAAGGGTTCTCCCACCTAGGAGAGCAGGGTGTCGACTTCGTTGGCACTACGTTTTATAACCTGCCGGAGACACTGCAGGCGCGCCGCGAATACCTTCAGGCCTTCTCGGAGAACGTCATCCGGCGGATGCCGTAGACGATGTAGCCGGCCGGGAATCCGGGCGTAACTTGGTGAGCGCCGCTTACAGCCGAGCGATCAACATTTCGATCTCTTCCAGGAAGGACGTTGGGTCCTCGATGGGCGTCAGGTGGCTACCACCCTCAACGATTCGCAGCCGGGCGCCGGGGATCCCTGCGGCGATCTCTTCCGCATGGGCGATAGGGGTCGCGAAGTCGTCTTCGCCGACGATGACTGTCGTTGGGACCTCGATGGCCCCCAGAGCCTCGCTCGCGTTGAACGCCCCCATTGCATGGCAGGTTGCCTCGTAGCTTGGCAGATCGTTCGCACGAAACACATCCAACAACTGATCGCAGACATGAGTATTCGTTTCGCGAAACTGTTGCGAGAACCAGCGCTCGAGCTGGAATCCGGCCAAAGAGGCCAGTCCGGTTTCCCTCGCCACAGCAGCCCTGTCGGCCCAGGTCTGCGGCGCATCAGGTCCGTACCAGCTTGTCGTATCACACAGGGCGAGCCCACGGACGCGCTTGGGGTGACGCAATGCCAGCGCCTGGGCGACACACCCGCCGAGTGATAGCCCGATGGCCAGCACGCCATCGACACCCAGGCCGTCCAGGAAGGAATCGACCTCGTCTGCCATGTCCTCGATCGTGATTTCGGTGACATTGCAGGAACGGCCATGGCCCGGAAGATCTACCAACACGATGTCGCCGAGCTTTCGCATTCTGGCTACGACCGGATCCCACAGGGAACGATCCAGACCCAGGGAATGGAGCAGCACGATTGATGGTGCGTCATCTCGGTGAGGGCCTGTAGCTGATAGCATCGTGCCCTCGATGCATTGGTTACGTTCTGACATGAACAGGTCTCACAATCG
>Ga0224512_10004503_pt1 | contig 11722 bp, 9 predicted proteins | sample SF_May12_sed_USG_4_FD_169103 | JGI IMG/M metagenome (GOLD analysis project Ga0224512, IMG submission 169103) | Sediment microbial communities from San Francisco Bay, California, United States - SF_May12_sed_USGS_13 | ecosystem: Environmental > Aquatic > Marine > Sediment | place: USA: California... | reverse complement strand
GAAAACGGGAACCCGGCGAATGGTTGAAAGTTGTTAACAATTATTATCTTTTCTTTGCGCCCTTTGCGCCCTTTGCGCCTTTGCGGTGAAAGATTTTTATTGGTTTCTCTGCGTCCTCCGCGTCTCTCGGTAACTGCTCCATGCATTACTCTACCTCCTGCATCCATGCAGTCGTGCGGTGAAACAGCTTCTAATTGAATACAGCCAATAAAAAACCCGGCGCTGCCGGGTTTTTTGTGATTCAGGCGAGCCGTTTGTTTACTTGATCTTGGCTTCCTTGTACATGACGTGCTTGCGGACTACCGGGTCGAACTTCTTGATTTCCATCTTCTCCGGCATATTGCGCTTGTTCTTGGTGGTGGTGTAGTAGTGACCGGTACCGGCACTGGAGACGAGTTTGATTTTGTCACGCATGTCGTTTGCTCCTAGACCTTCTCGCCGCGGGCGCGGATGTCGGCCAGCACGCTGGCGATACCCAGCTTGTCAATGATGCGCATCCCCTTGGAGGACACGCGCAGTTTCACCCAGCGCTTCTCGTCTTCCACCCAGAAGCGGTGGTCGTGCAGATTGGGCAGAAAGCGCCGCCGCGTTTTGTTGTTGGCATGGGAGACATTGTTGCCGCTTTGCGGGCGTTTCCCCGTGACCTGACAGACTCTGGACATGACTGAAATTCCTGTACCACTGCTGGCTGATATGAAAATGAGCGCGCTTTTATAGCAGTTTGCCCGGCTACCCGCAAGCCGCAGATCAGGGCGAGTGCCGGCCGCATTCGGGCCCTTAATTCGTATTATATTGAAAATAAAGGTGTTTATTGTTAGGCTGGTCATCGCTAAAGGCAGGCTGTTGTCGCTATCCATGACCGCTCGGCAGTCGGGAGCAGCCCCTGCCGCATTCACAGGACACGTTGCAGTAATTATCAGGGATGCCTGACTCAGAGGACAAACTGTACATACTCCTTATCAGTATCCATGGCCTGGTTCGCGGCCATGATCTGGAGTTGGGCCGCGATGCCGATACCGGCGGCCAGACCAAGTATGTGGTCGAACTCGCGCGTGCCCTGGGTGCGCACCCGGATGTCGGCCGGGTCGATCTCATGACACGGCGGATACTGGACTCGGGGGTGAGCTCGGATTACGCGCGCCCCAGGGAGGCCTTGTCAGAGAAGGCGCGCATCGTGCGTATCGAGTGCGGCGAGGATAACTATCTTCCCAAGGAACAACTCTGGGACAGCCTGGATAATTTTGTCGACAATGCCCACGCCTATCTGCGTGATAACGGTCTCATGCCGGACATAATCCACAGCCATTATGCCGACGGCGGCTATGCCGGGATGCGCCTGTCCCACCTGCTCGAGGTTCCGCTGGTGCATACCGGTCATTCGCTGGGGCGGGTCAAGCGCCGGCGCCTGCTGGCTACGGGATTGAAGCGCGAGGAAATCGAGCGGCGCTACAACATGACACGCCGTATCGAGGCGGAAGAGGAGGTGCTGGGTACGGCCGAACTGGTGATTACCAGTACCTCCCAGGAGATCGACCAGCAGTACGGCCTCTACAACCGTTCCCAGCCGCAACGGATGAAGGTTATCCCGCCCGGCATCGAACTGGAGCGCTTCTTTCCACCGGATGGCAGCGAACAGGACGCACCTATCAGGCGGGAACTTGCGCGCTTTCTGCTGAATCCCGACCGGCCCCTGGTGCTGGCGCTTTCGCGGCCGGATACCCGCAAGAATATCGGTACCCTGCTGGAGGCCTACGGCGAGTCGCCGGCACTGCAGGAGATCGCCAATCTGGTCATTGTCGCCGGTAACCGGGATGACATCCGGGAGATGGAGGAGGGGGCGCAGGAGGTATTGACGGATATCCTGCTGGCCATCGACCAGCATGACCTGTACGGGAAGGTCGCCTATCCCAAACACCATCATCCGGACGATGTGCCGATACTCTACCGGATCGCAACCGCGACCCACGGCGCCTTCATCAATCCCGCGCTCACCGAACCCTTCGGCCTGACCCTGATCGAAGCGGCGGCCAGTGGTCTGCCGATCGTGGCGACGGAAGACGGAGGTCCGCGGGATATCATCAGCAATTGCCGTAATGGCTACCTGATCGACCCGCTCGACAAGGCCGATATGGCCAAGGCGCTGCTGCGCCTGCTGAGTGATGCCAATGCCTGGCGGCGCCTTGCGAATAGTGGCGTGCAGGGGGTACGTACATACTACTCCTGGCAGGCGCATGTCGAGGAATACCTTGCCGGCCTGCATCCCTTGCTGCAAGCGTTGCAACCCTCTGTATCTGAAGTCCCGCTAGAGAAGCGCTCGCTGTATCACGACCGTGCTATCTTTTCCGACCTGGATCAGAACCTGCTGGGCGATCCGAAGTCACTGGCCGATTTCATCGGGGTAATACGCGAGTACCGCAAGTGCACGACCTTTGGCATCGCGACGGGACGGCGACTTGATTCCGCCCTGCGTGCCATGAAGCAATACGGTATCCCGCTGCCCGATATTCTGATCACCAGTCTCGGAACCGAGATCTATTATGCCCCGCGTCTCACTGCCGACCAGGCCTGGGTCAAGCATATCGATCACCTGTGGAACCCGAAGTCGGTGCAGCGCATCCTTGCGGAACTGCCGGGACTAAAGCGGCAGCCCAAGTCGGAGCAGAGCTATTTCAAAATCAGCTATTACATCGACCCGAGGGAGGCGCCGGGTCTGGATGAGATCAACAGCCTGATGCAGCAGTATGAGCAGACGGTCAACCTGTCCATATCCTTCGGACAGTATCTGGATATCATTCCGGCACGGGCCTCGAAAGGTTTTGCGCTGCGCTGGGTTGCCGACCACTGGGATATTCCGCTGGAACATATCCTCGCCGCGGGTGGGTCAGGGGCCGACGAAGACATGATGCGCGGGAATACCATGGCAGTCGTGGTAGCCAATCGCCATCATGAGGAGTTGTCTGCCCTGAGCGATATCGAAAGGATCTACTTTGCCAAACAGTCCTGCGCCGCCGGAATCCTGGAGGCGATCGAGTACTATGATTTCCTCGACAGCTGCGACCTGTCGGGGACATGAGCATGCGCTTGCTGCTATGCACGGATCTCGACCGCACCGTCCTGCCGAACGGGCCGCAACCGGAATCAGATGGTGCGCGCAGCCGGTTTGCTGCACTGGCAGCCAGGCCCGAAGTGACGCTGGTGTATGTGACCGGACGCGACCGGCAGCTGGTCTGCGAGGCCATGGCCAATTATTCCCTGCCAGAGCCTGATTATGTCATCGGCGATGTCGGAACCACGATTTACGAGGTCCGCTCGAAGGACTGGCATCCCTGGCCAGAATGGCAGCAGAAGATCGCACCCGACTGGGCTGGCCTGGGGCGCAGTGACCTCGGGAAGCTGTTGCTCGATATAGTGGATCTGTCCCGGCAGGAGCCGGCAAAGCAGAACCTGCACAAGTTAAGCTTCTATGTACCGCTGTATGCCGACACTGATACGCTGTCGCACGATATCCGCCTGCGTCTCGAGGCCTGTGGCGTCAGGGCAAACCTCGTCTGGAGCATCGACGAGCCGCGCGGGATCGGTTTGCTGGATGTGCTGCCGGCCAGTGCCGGCAAAAAAAATGCGATATCGTTTTTGATGCAACGCAACGACTTTACGCTCGCCGATACCGTGTTTGCGGGCGACAGCGGCAATGACCTGCCTGTGCTGGTCAGCGAGATCCCGGCCGTGCTGGTTGCCAATGCGAGCCCGGAGGTACGTCGCGAGGCGCTGGCCCGGGCCGGCGAGCGGGGACACGCAGATGCCCTGTACATCGCGCAGGGAGGGCTGATGGATATGAACGGCAATTACACGGCAGGCGTGCTGGAAGGTGTAGTGCATTACCGGCCGGAGGTTCGCGACTGGCTAACTGAAATAACCGCTACGGTGCCTGACAATGGTTGATAGTGAACGGCCGCTCATTTTCGGCGAGGTCCTGTATGACTGTTTCCCGGATGGTCAGGCGATACTCGGTGGCGCGCCGTTCAACGTGGCCTGGCATCTGCAGGGTTTTGGCCTGGCACCGTTATTCATCTCCAGGGTCGGCGATGATCCCCTCGGTCACAGGGTAAGGGATGCCATGCACAGGCATGGCATGGATACCTCGGGCCTGCAGCTGGATTCGTCGCACCCGACCGGCAAGGTCACAATTACCCTGTCCGAAACCGGCCACAGCTTCGATATCATCCCTGACCAGGCCTATGATTACATTGTACGTGACGCGTTGCCGCCGATCCCGGAGACGGCGCTGTTCTACCACGGCAGCCTGGCGGCCAGGAACCCTGTTTCGGCGCAGACACTGGCATTTCTCCGTGCGCGCTACACCAGCAGACGCCTGGTCGACGTCAACCTGCGCAGCCCCTGGTGGCAGCACGAGCAGGTGCTGGATCTGCTCGACGGTGCCTGGCTGGCCAAGCTGAACGACGAGGAATTGTTGCAGCTGGTTCCGGACGGCAGGGATGATTCCAGCCGTATGCAGCAATTGATGGCGGATGCCGGCTTGCAAGTGCTGGTGCTTACCCGGGGTGCAGCCGGTGCGGAATTGCTGACTGCCGGCAATGACAGGTTCCGGGTCACACCGCATCCCGTGGCGGGGATGGTGGATACCGTCGGTGCCGGTGACGCGCTGACCAGTGTTCTCATACTGGGTGTGTTGCGGGGATGGCCATACCGCGAGACACTCGAGCGCTCACAGGCCTTTGCCTCCGCCATCGTCGCCTGCCGCGGCGCGATTGTCGAGGACCCGGGCTTCTATCAGCCGTTTATTGCAGACTGGGGGCTTGGATGACGCTGGAACGGGAATTTCTCGGGTCCCTGCAGCGCTACTTCAGAGAAGAGCGCACCCACGCACACCTCGTGCTCCTCCGCTTGCAGGATCTCGGCAAGCCCTTTTTGCTGCGTGACGAGGTGCATAATGCCTTTGCCAGGCTTTGCGAGTCTGCCACGGGCGCCTGTCTTGCCGGAACCCCGCTGGACCATATGGTGCAGGCGACCCAGGAAGCGGTTGTCGATGCCGACAGGCTTTATGTTGCCTTGCGGGTCAGGGTCGGTCGCTGGCGTTATCTGCGGTTGCACGGCAATGCAATGTCGGTCGAGGAAATCCCCGTAGGCCAGTTCCTGTACGTAAAGGAACGTCTCGTTGATGACCGGCAGGACGCAGCAGAACACATACTGGAGATCGACCTCGAGCCGTTTCTGCGCGGTTCGCCGAAGATGCACGAGACGCGCTCTATCGGACGCGGCGTGGAATTCCTCAATCGGCGGCTTTCCAGCCAGTTGTTCGAGGACAGTGGCAAGGGCAGCCGCCTGCTGCTCGATTTCCTGCGCGTACACCGCTACCAGCAGCAGACGCTGATGCTCAACGAGTCGGTCGATGATGTGACCAAGTTGCGCTCGGCTCTGCGGCACGCGGTAGAGGCCCTGACGTCGGTGCCGGCCGAAACAAGCTGGGCGGAACTGGCGCCGCGTTTGCGTGCCCTGGGCTTCGAACCCGGCTGGGGCAGGGATGCAGGGCGAATCAGGGCCTACATGGAACTCCTGCTGGATGTGCTCGAGGCACCGTCGCCTTCCGGTCTGGAACGCTTCCTGCAGAATATCCCGATGATCTTTTCCATTGCGATACTGTCGCCGCATGGCTGGTTCGGGCAGAGCGATGTGCTGGGCCGTCCGGATACCGGTGGCCAGGTGGTCTATATCCTCGACCAGGTGCGCGCCCTGGAACGGGCCATGCACAACAGCCTGCAGGAGCAGGGGCTGGATATCGATCCGCGCATTCTGGTGGTGACTCGCCTGATACCCGAGGCCGAGGGTACAACCTGTGATCAGCGCATCGAACCCGTTACCGGAACGCGTAATGCGCGAATCCTGCGTGTCCCTTTTCTGGATCCTGGCGGCAAGATCGTACCCCACTGGATATCACGCTTTGAGATCTGGCCGTATCTGGAGCGCTTCAGCCATGACGTCGAGCGCGAAATACTGGCTGATCTGGGAGGCCGGCCCGATTTTATTATTGGCAACTATTCCGACGGCAACCTGGTGGCATCGCTGCTGTCGCAGCGACTTGGCGTGACGCAGTGCAATATTGCGCATGCCCTGGAAAAGACCAAGTACCTGTATTCAGATCTGTACTGGCGCGAAAACGACGATCATTACCACTTTTCCTGCCAGTTCACTGCCGATTTGATTGCCATGAATACGGCGGATTTCATCATTACCTCCACCTACCAGGAGATTGCCGGCACGGGTGACAGTGTCGGGCAGTATGAGGCGCATGGTGCTTACACGATGCCTGGCCTGTATCGCGTGGTTCATGGTATCGATGTGTTCAACCCGAAGTTCAACATTGTCTCGCCCGGCGCAGACGATGAGATCTACTTCCCCTACACCGAGTCCGGCTTGCGCCTTACCCATTGCGATGAGGACATTCGTGATCTCCTGTTCGCAGCGGACGGCGGTGACATACGCGGCGTCCTGTTTGATACCGACAAACCGTTGTTGTTCACCATGGCGCGCATGGACAAGATCAAGAACATTACCGGGCTGGTCGAGTGGTACGCCAAGTGCCCGGAGCTTCGTGAGGAAGCAAACCTGGTCGTGGTTGCCGGGCACGTGGATCCTGCCAGGTCCAGCAACGCAGAGGAATACGAGCAGATTCTGAAAATGCACCGGCTCATGGATGAGTACGGTCTGGATGGCCAGGTCCGCTGGCTGGGGATGTATCTTGACAAGGCCTTTGCCGGCGAACTCTACCGGGTGATTGCCGATACGCGTGGTGCCTTCGTTCAGCCGGCCCTGTTCGAGGCGTTCGGCCTGACCGTGATCGAGGCGATGAGTACCGGTCTGCCGACCTTCGCTACCTGTTTTGGCGGGCCGCAGGAGATCATCGAGGATGATATTTCCGGTTTCCATATCAATCCCAATTACGGGGCGGAAGCGGCGCAGCGCATGGCGGAGTTCTTCGCATGCTGCCGGGAGAGACCGGCTGAATGGGAGCGTGTCTCGGGGGCGGCGCTGGAGCGGGTCAATAAACGTTACACCTGGAAGGGCTATGCCGAACGTCTGATGACCCTGTCACGCGTCTATGGTTTCTGGCATTACGTGACCGATCTGGAGCGTGATGAACTGCGGCGCTACCTCGAAATGTTCTACAGCCTGCAATACCGCCCCCTGGCACGGGCCATGTCGGATTAGCCCCTTTTACAGCAGGCCGCGCTCTGCCAGTGATGTTCCCGCGCCGTCACCGATCACCAGGTGGTCGAGTACCCGGATATCCATCAGTCCCAGGGCATCGACCAGGCGGCGGGTGAGCTGGATGTCGGCGCGGCTGGGTTCGGCCACGCCGGAGGGGTGGTTGTGCGCGAGGATCACCGCGGCGGCATTGTGCAGCAGTGCCTGCCTGACGACTTCACGCGGGTGCACGCTGGCACCATCGATGGTGCCGCGAAACAGTTCCTCGAAGGCAATCACCCGGTGACGGTTGTCCAGGAACAGGCAGGCAAAGACCTCGTGTCGGTAGTGGCGCAGGCGACTGACAAGGTAATGGCGTGTCATGTCGGGGTTCTCCAGGACATCCTCGCGCTGCAGTTGCGCCTGCAGGTGGCGGCGCGCCATTTCCAGCACCGCCTGCACCTGCACATAGGTCGCCGTGCCCAGCCCGTGCATATCACAGAAGCGGCGCCGGTCTGCCTCCAGCAGGGGACGCAGCCCACCGAAGGCCTGCAGCAGCTCCCGGGCCAGGTCGACGGCGGTCTTTCCGTTGACACCGGAGCGCAGGATGATGGCCAGCAGTTCGGCGTCCGACAGGGCGGCCGGGCCGTGGGTTAAGAGCCTTTCGCGCGGCCTTTCAGAGGCCGGCCAGTCGCGGATGGTGTGCATGACGGCCTCCCTGATCCTGAATTAACGCGGCCGGCCGGACCTGAATGTGAACGACCAACCGCGGCGGCGCGGAGGACGCAGAGGATAAAGCCTAATGCCATGGCAACCCACGGCAATAGCCGCAAAACACCCGTTCTGCTGTAAGAGTTTCCCGGGCCCTTGTGTCATTACTCTGCGCACTCCGCGACCCGGCGGTGGAGACTATTCGCTATCCGTGACCACCGACCCATGTCCGCAGTTCGGGGTCTTCTGTTAAACTGCCTTCTAATGAATACCTTATCCGGCAAACACATCCTGCTGGGCGTCACCGGCGGGATCGCCGCCTACAAGAGCGCCGAACTGGTCAGGCACCTGCGCGAGCGGGGTGCCGAGGTGCGCGTGGTGATGACGGCCGCGGCCCGGGAGTTCATCACCCCGCTGACCCTGCAGGCGCTGTCCGGTCGGCCGGTGCACAGCGACCTGCTGGACCCCCGGGCCGAGGCGGCCATGGGGCATATCGAGCTGGCCCGCTGGGCCGATGCCCTGCTGGTGGCGCCGGCCACGGCGGATTTCATCGCCCGGCTGGTGCAGGGCCGCGCCGATGACCTGCTGGCGGCGGTCTGCCTGGCCTGCGAGGTGCCGCTGGCCGTGGCACCGGCGATGAACCGTGCCATGTGGCAGCAGCCGGCCACCCAGGACAATCTGGCGACCTTGCGCGCCCGCCGGGTGCAGGTGCTGGGGCCCGCCACGGGCAGCCAGGCCTGCGGCGAGACCGGGCCGGGACGCATGCTCGAGCCGGAGGAACTGGCCCACCAGCTGGACGGGCTGTTCCAGGGAGGTGCCCTGGCCGGTCGCCGGGTGCTGGTGACCGCCGGGCCGACACGCGAGCCCATCGACCCGGTGCGCTATATCAGCAATCGCAGTTCGGGCAAAATGGGCTATGCCCTTGCAGACGCGGCGGCCGAGGCCGGGGCGCGGGTCACACTGGTCACCGGGCCGGTTGCACTGGCGTTGCCGGAGCGGGTGGAAGGCATCCCGGTGGAGACGGCGGAACAGATGTTTGCTGCCGTGATGGAGCGCATCGCGGACACCGATATATTTATCGCTGCCGCTGCCGTTGCGGATTACCGGCCGCGGAGTGTGGCCGGGCAGAAGCTCAAGAGGTCCGCCGCCGGGATGAGCCTGGCGCTGGAACCCAATCCCGATATCCTGGCCGCCGTCGCCGCCCTGCCGGAACCGCCGTTCACACTGGGCTTTGCAGCCGAGACCGATGCGCTGGAGGCGAATGCACGCAAAAAACTGCGCGCCAAGTCACTGGATATGATTGCCGCGAATCGCGTTGGCCCGGGCCTGGGCTTCGAGGTGGATGACAATGCCCTGCAGGTCTTCTGGGACGGGGGTGAACAGCAGCTCGGACGGACTCGCAAGGCCCGCCTGGCGCGGCAACTGGTGGCGCTGCTGGCGGAGCGCTACCAGGCCAAAGCAAACAAGGACAAGGTGATCAAACTGCATGCAAAAGATTCAGCTTAGGATACTGGACCCGCGACTGGGTGATGAATTTCCGATGCCGCACTACGCCACCGACGGTGCGGCCGGTATGGATATGCGTGCCTGTGTCGAGTCACCGCTGGAGATTGCGCCCGGCGAAGCCGAGTTGATCCCGACCGGCATGGCCATCCACATCCAGGAGCCCGGCCTGGCCGCCATGCTGCTGCCGCGTTCCGGCCTGGGCCACAAGCACGGGATCGTGCTGGGCAACCTGGTGGGCCTGATCGATTCGGATTACCAGGGGCAGGTGTTTATCTCCTGCTGGAACCGTGGCCAGGCGTCGTTCACCGTGCAACCCGGCGAGCGTATCGCCCAGATGGTGATCGTGCCCGTGGTGCATGCCGATTTCGAGGTGGTCGAGGAATTCAGCGCCACGCAGCGCGGAGAGGGCGGTTTTGGTCATACCGGCCGTCATTGATCCCTTAGTGATCGGACCGGGCTGTCGATAACACACCAGGGCCATTCGGAAATCACCATGAAGCTTACACTACCCGTATTTTCCAAGCGCAAGCAGGCCAGGGACGATACACCGCCGCCCGGAGCCGGTGCCACGCCGGCAACACCGGGCATCAGTGTGCGGCGTGCCAGCCTGTCCGGGGTCAGGCTGCAGATCCTGGTTGCCGCCGTGGTGCTGCTGGCGGTGCTTACCCTGTTCATCTTTCAGTTCTCCGCCATGTACATCTCGCGGACCATCGACCGGGACAGCGCCACGCTGACCGGGCAGTTTGCCGCGCAGGTCGAGACGCTGGTGGATTTCTACAGCTCCAGCATCGAGCGGCTGGCCCGTGCCCCGGCTACCGCCGAACTGCTCATGGCCCGGGATGAAGACGCCCTCCGTGCGCAGGAGGCGCGACTCGTCACGTTGCTACCGGCCGCCATCAACGTGCAATTACTGCCTCCCGGTATCGAACAGATAAACCCGGATGCCACACCGCCCCTGAGTTATGCGGCCCTGGCCCAGATGCGCGAGGCGGAGGGCCGTGAACAGCCGCCGCTGGCCGAGGTTCACCTGATGAATACGCCTCGGGAGCACATCAATATCATCCGGCGGGTAACGGATCCGCAAGGTGGGGGCGTGGTCGGGCTGGTCAGGCTGTCGCTTTCCAGCGAGGTGCTTGCCGGTGTCTTCGGCGGTGCGCGCCAGATGAGCGGCTACCTTGAATTGCAGCAGACGGGTGCCAAGGGTGCGCCTGCAACGGTAGGTCACCACGGGGACGCACAATACAAGGACGGGGAGCCGATTGCCGTCAGCGCTGTTACGGGCAGTCGCTGGCAGGTCGCCTACTGGCCGGCACAGAGCAGCGCGGCCTTCCTGGCCAGGACCGGTCTGTGGGTGATGGCGGCCTTCCTGGTCATGGCGGCCGTAATGGTCGTGATCACGCTGATGTTGTTCAGGCGTCTCTCAGGGGCCCTGAACCAGGACCAGATCAGCCTGGTCAATCTTGCCAAGGACGTTCGGGATGGACAGGCCCGGAGAGAATATCCCAGTGGCCTGAGCGAGATGCAGGAAACGATGCAGTTCATGACGCGTATCGTCGGTGTTGCCCGGGCCCGCGATGAGTCGGCGGTCGAGCCGGAGCAACAGCCGGTGGACGCAGTCATTGAGGAGGAAGTCGAGGAGTCTGGAGGCGCGGAGCCCGGACAGCAGGCCTACCCGAGTGACATTGAGCCCGATTTCAGGCCCCTGCAAGCCGAGGGCATGGTCGTCGAGGAAGGCCCGCTGGATTTCGGGCCGGAGGAAGCAACAGACGCCACGGTGGATGCATCAATATTTCGTGCCTATGACATTCGCGGTGTTGTCAATCAGACCCTGACGCCGCAGGCAGTCAGGCAGATCGGTCGCGCCATCGGCAGCGAGTCCATCCAGCGGGGACGCAACTGCGTTGTGGTCGGGCGCGACGGCCGGCTGTCCGGCCCTGCGCTCACGCAGGCCCTGGTAGCCGGCCTGCTTGAAACCGGTTGTGACGTCAAGGATATCGGCGTGGTGCCGACCCCGGTGCTGTACTTCGCCGCCAACCACCTCGACACCCAGACGGGCGTGATCGTCACCGGCAGCCACAACCCGCCGGACTACAACGGCCTGAAGATCATGATCGACGGCGAGACCCTGTCGGGTAAATCCATCCAGCACCTGCGCGAGCGGATCGAGGCCGGCAATTTCATATCCGGCCAGGGCGAGGTCGAGGAGATGGACATCATCCCCGAATACATCGAGCGCATACGCAGTGATATCCAGCTGGACCGGCCGCTCAAGGTAGTGATCGACTGTGGCAACGGCGTCGCCGGT
>Ga0224512_10004502_pt1 | contig 11723 bp, 11 predicted proteins | sample SF_May12_sed_USG_4_FD_169103 | JGI IMG/M metagenome (GOLD analysis project Ga0224512, IMG submission 169103) | Sediment microbial communities from San Francisco Bay, California, United States - SF_May12_sed_USGS_13 | ecosystem: Environmental > Aquatic > Marine > Sediment | place: USA... | reverse complement strand
TGGGAGTGCGCGTTCCCGACCACGACGTCGCCCGTTCCTTCCTCGAAGCCGCAGGCCCGCTGGCCGTGACGTCGGCCAACCGGAGTGGCGGAGCCGAATGTCTTTCTGATGGAGAGGCTCGAGAACTCTTCCGTGATCTGGTGGCCGGCTACCTCGCAGGCTCGTGCCCGGGCGGTGCCGGCTCCACCGTGATCGACGCGTCCGGTGTCTCTCCCGTGGTCCTCAGAGCAGGACCAATCCGTGGGGACCGATAGCGACTCTGAGGCGGTTCGATACGGACTCCGACTGCCGGCTCACTCGGGAACGGCCTTTTTCCGCCCGATCACGAGGATGGCCGGGGAGTGGTACCTCAAGAGACGGGTCGGGAAGTGCAGATAGGGTCCGCGAGGAATGCCGTACCGGAAGACGCCTGTCCAGTCCAAAACGTCGAAGTACTGCCCAATGAGGTTGAGCCAGGCTGCTCTTCCCCAACGGTTGATGTGCGTTGCGTCGTGATCGAGAAGCTTGATAATCGGACCTGACGCGCCGTCGTAGACGGGCACCACGGCAATGAAGACGCCGTTCTCGTCGAGCATGGTGCCTGCCGAGATCATGGCCTGATCTGGATCCGGTAGGTGCTCGAGCACGTCGAGAATCGTTACGAGATCGAAGGTATTCGGGTCCCACGGTTGTGCGTCCGCCGCCGACGCTCTGAACTGTGCGTCCGGTGTTTTCTGGCGGGCGATGGCTATGGCGTGCTCGCTCACATCCGTGCCGTGCGAGACGAATTCGGGCAACGACGACGTGAACGCAACAAAGTCCCCGAGTCCGCATCCGACGTCGAGGTGTCGAATCGGACGGGCGTCCACCCGGCGGAGAGCCGTCCGCACATACCAGCGCAGCTTCCTGGTGGTGTTCCGTCCGTGGGTGCCGTAATGACGTGCGAAGTACTGTTCCTCGAACGTCATTCTCGGAGACGTCTTCTGACAATCAGAGCCAGGGTGGCTTTGGTGGTGCGTACCACGTCCATCTTGCTGGCCCCTTCTTTGGCGTCGTACCGCAAGATCATGGGCGCCTCTCCGAAGATGAGGTCGCGGTCGCGCCGTAGCTTCAGCAGGATATCGACCATGACCTGGAAACCGTCCTGATCGAAGAATTCCTCGCCCTCGTTGGCCACAACCGTTTGGAACACACCCGCCCGGTAGGCGCGATATCCGCTCGTGTAGTCGCGGACGCCTTTGATGGGGAACAGCACCCTGAGCAGAAAGCTGGCGAAGAAGCTCAACAACGACCGCAGGATCGGGACACCCCGCACCCGACTGCCGGGTCTGAACCGCGAGGCGATGACGACATCGTGACCCTCGCGAATCATCCGCACCAGGCGGAGAATCAGCTCCGGTGTGTGCGTGTTGTCGGCATCCAGGGTGACGAGTATGTCCTGCGGGTTGGCAATCCCGACGGCCTCGAGCAGGCCGTCTTTGATACTCGTTCCGAGGCCGAGGTTCACAGGGTGAGAAATCAGACGGAGCGGCATCCACTCGGCGTATTCACGAGCGACCTCAGCAGTGCGATCCGTAGATCCGTCGTCCACGACGATCACCTCGAACGGCAACGACGCGTCGAGCATGGCCCGTTCGATCCGCTCGAGGAGGATGCGGAGGCCGGATTCTTCATTGAGGGCCGGCAGAACCACGAGGACTCGAGAACTGGCCGGCAAGTTTCGTCCACCCATAGATGCGCCCCACCTGTCGAGAGTTGGCATCGGCATGCTACAGGGGATGCTCCGGCCCGGCGGAGGGTGCCGTGACGCCAGAGCGTCGGTGGGATGGCTCCGCTCACGCAGGCGTGGCTGTGCCGTACCGGTAGCCTTTGCCCATGTCATCCGATCCGATCTCCATGGCGTCAGAACTCATCGCCCGGTCCGGCCGCATCGTGGTGCTGACCGGGGCAGGCATCTCCACCGACTCCGGCATCCCGGATTTTCGAGGTCCGCAGGGAGTCTGGACGAAGGACCCTCTCGCCGAGAAGCAATCGACGCTGCACCACTACCTGGCCGATCCGGACATCAGGCAGAGGGCCTGGCAGGCCAAGCTTGCCGCCGCCGAACACCGGCCGATCCCCAATGCCGGCCATCGGGCGGTCGTCGAACTGGAACGGCTCGGCAAGCTCCACACGCTCATCACTCAGAATGTGGACGGACTCCATCAGCTGGCTGGTTCGCATCCAGACCGTATCGTCGAAATCCACGGAACGGTCCACGAGTTCAGGTGCATGAGTTGCACCGATCGCGGTCCCATCGGTGTCGTGCTCGAAAGGGTTCGCGCCGGCGATCTCGATCCGGCCTGCTCGACGTGCGGCGGCATTCTCAAGACGGCGACGATCTCGTTCGGGCAGGGCCTCGTCGCAGACGACATGCTGCGCTCGGAACAAGCCGCCCTGGAGTGTGATCTCATGCTTGCGGCCGGTTCGACCTTGTCGGTGTACCCCATCGCCGGCGTCGTGCCACTTGCCAAGCAGTCCGGTGCTCACCTGGTGATCGTCAATCGTGAACCGACCGAGATGGACTATCTGGCCGACGTGGTTCTGCGGGAATCGATCAGCGATGTCCTGCCGCGCATCATCGGAGCGTGACGGCGTCGCCGGCCGGGGGTTTTTGTGGGTCGCTGGTGCATCTATGGCATGCACCATGGGCGCCAAAACCGGTTGATCTGACTGGTACGCTGCTCCTTCGCGCTGGTACCAGGAGTAGCAATGATCGATCCACGGCCCATTGAGCAGGTCGACCCGGAGATGGCGGCATTGATCGCCAAGGACGTCGACCGTCAGAACACCCATATCCACTTGATCGCGTCGGAGAACTTCGTTTCTCAAGCGGTCATGGAGGCGACCGGGTCGGTGTTCACCAACAAGTACGCCGAGGGGTACCCGCGCCGTCGTTACTACGAGGGCTGTGACGTGGTCGACGAGATGGAAGAACTTGCTCAGGCGCGTGCCCGGATGCTGTTCGGTTGCGAGTACGTCAATGTCCAACCCCACTCCGGCGCCCAGGCCAACATGGCGGTCTACTTCGGGCTGCTACAACCGGGCGACACCGTTATGGGCATGTCGCTGGACCAGGGCGGACACCTCACGCACGGCTCCCACGTGAACTTCTCAGGTCGGCTCTACAACTTCGTGTCGTATGGTCTCGACCCGGAGACCGAGCGCATCGACATGGACGAGGTCAGGCGACTTTCCGTCGAGCACCGGCCGAAGATTCTCCTCGCCGGCTTCTCCGCCTACAGCCGCCACCTGGATTACGAGGCCTTCCGGTCGATCGCCGACGAGACCGGAGCCATCTTCATGGTCGACGCCGCCCACATCATCGGGGTCATCGCCGGCAAGGCCATGCCCAACCCCGTACCGCTCGCCGATGTCGTCACCTGCACAACCCACAAGGCTCTGCGGGGCGCCCGTGGGGGCTTGGTCATGGCAAAGGAGGAGTTCGGCGCGGCGATCAACAAGGGCCTCTTTCCTGATGCCCAGGGAGGCTCCATCTACAACCAGATCGCCGGCAAAGCGGTGTGCTTCCACGAAGCGCTGCAACCGGATTTCGAGGCGTACGCCAGGCAGATCCTCGTCAACGCATCCGCCATGGCCGATCAGTTCATCGCCAACGGTGTCAGAGTGGTCTCGGGTGGCACCGACAACCATCTGTTCATGGTCGACATGCGTTCAATCGATGACGAACTGACCGGGAAGGAAGCCGCCGTGATTCTCGAGGAGGTCGGTGTGACGCTCAACCGCAACGCGATCCCGAACGACCCGCGTCCGCCATTCGTCACGTCCGGGCTCCGTATGGGCACACCTGCCGCAACCACCCAGGGCCTCGACGCCGACGATTGCCGCAAAGTCGCGGATCTCATGACTCGAGCCCTCCGTGAGAGAACGGACGGCGTGGCCCTCAAAGCGATCGAAGACGCCCTGGCCGGGATAGCGGCCGACCACCCCCCCTATCCGGCAGACTTCCCCGGCCACGTCTGAGATCGCCGGGTTCCAGAGCCGGGGCGGCCCGGTACCGACGCCGGTAGGGCGGAGCAGTGGCCCAAAGCCTCTGGCCGTTGGGCCGGGCGTGCAGCACGCTGATCAAGGCGAAGGGAGCCAGGATGACGGCCGCCGACGCAGAGATGAGCACCGACCGATCTACGGCCCGGCCCTCCGACGAAGTTCGGCATGTGTTCGTCGAAGTGAAGTCGACGACCCACCCGGTCCCCGGTAAAGAGCGACATACCTTTGTGTGCGATGCAGAAGTGAGGGTTTCCGACGGGCCGGATGAGGTTCGCTACACGACAGAACTGACGATCCACCACCCGCGTGGTTGGATGGGCGTGGACGGCGGGTTCGCCTACAACATCGACACGACGAAATACCCGACCTTCGAGCAGCGGGCCGAATACGCCTGCAACCGGGCTATCGCCGCTTGCGCGTCGGACCAGTTGATCTCGGTGGCGCTCCTCGGAACCGGCAAACCAACCTTCGAAAACTCGTAGGCGCACTCCCGAACCGGTTTCTTTTCGGTTGCAGTGACGACTACCGATAACTATCGTTAAAAACGATGATCTATCGTTTCGATCATGACTTGATGCGGCATTTCGGGGCGAGACTCGACGCGTCGAGCCATGCCATGGCCGACGTGAGGGCCGGAACGCTGCACGCTCTCGGCAGGGCCGGAAGACACTCGGCCGGTGCCTCGGCCCTGGACCGGATCGTCGACGAGTTGGTCGCCCGGGCCAAAGACCACGTGCGAAGGGTCACCGCCCTCGAGTTAAGGATGCTGACGGGCGCATCGCTACCTCCGCTTGCGGCAGGAACCGTAGAAGGCCTCGATGCGGAGATCGCCGGCCTTCGAGAGCGGATCGACGGCTGGAGCGGCAGCGACAACGATCCCCTGTTGGACGACCTGGTAGCCGAGCTGCATCAACTGGAGGCCGAACGGCAGTCACTCTGGGAGTCGACAGAGTCGTTGACGGAGAAACGGAACCGGCTCGCCGCCCTCGAACTCCTCTCCCGTTTCGTCGATGTGACCACAGGCGTCAGGCGTCTCCGGGGGGAGGTCGAAGCGCTCGAGGCAGCCAAACTCGATCTGGTGAAGGCGCTCATCGACGATCTCGATGCGCTCGAGGGTGTTCCCGCCGGCTTCTCTCCGGCGATCGACGCCATGCGGTCCCGCCAGGACGCCCAGCTCGATGCGCTCCTGGCCGATCTGGGGATCGATGCAGGAGCGTATGCAGCGGCGATCGACGCGATGAACGACGGTCTCGGCCCCGAGGAAGCCGGCCTGGCTGCCTTCCTCTTTCCGCCCGCCTATCTGGCCGGCGTTGACCGGGCGAGCCTCGCCGAGCTCGCCCGCCAGCTCGACCAAGCCCGGCTGCAGGTCGAGTACCAGTGGGGGATCTACAGCGGTGATGTCGGCGGCGATGGGTACGACACGTACTCCGTCCAATGGGAGCTCTATTCGGCCATCGACCGTCTCGAGGAGCTCGAAGATACGGTGGCCGCAGCTCGCTCCGAAGTTGCCTGGTCTCCGTTGCAGTGGGCCGGATCGGCTCCCGAAATGCTGCTGCCGGCGGACGATCGGGCCCGGCTTCTGGGCGAACGCCTGGCGGGCAGTCACTCGCCAGAGAATGTGATCGAGATCACCCGGGTACTCGAGAGGGTGGACGGTCGCACTTCTGCAGCCTTCTTCAATGGCCTCGGGGTCGATCTGGTCGGTTCGCTTCCTCACTTCGTCGACTACGACTGGCAAGTACGTCGAGAGCCCCCCGGTGGTGCGCGCCCGATGCTGACCGCCTTGTCCGAGGCGCTCGGAAGGGCCGAGCGCACGGGCCTCCTCTCCTTCGGCGGGGCCGCCCTGATGGACACGTTCGGCGGGGGAATCCACCCCGCCCGGCTCCTGTCCTACGGCAGCTTCTCCGACCGGTTCTTGCTCGAGGCAGCCGCCGCGACGGTCATCCAGGGTGACGACGATCTTTGGAGTCTCGGCATCAATGCGCCTGACAGAGCGTTCGGCCAATGGGGCGACCCGCTCTACTGGGATCCTCGGGAAATGCTGCTCGGCCGGGTTGCAACGGATCCCGATCTCTCGGGTCGCCTTGTTCGAGAAATGGACGACCTGGGCAGGCTCGGTGCCCTCCTCGCCCCCGAGGTCGCGCACCTCAACGATGGCGGCCAGAGTGCCGGCCTGGTTCTCGCCAATCTGGGTGTTCTTGCCGCCGATGACAGACCTGCCGGCTACGTGCTGCCGCTCGTTGCGTCCGTCGTCGACGCCACAGCCCGGAGTCACCGGACCCTCGATCTCGGAGTCGCCGAAGGTGTCGGGCTCATGCTGCTCCCGTCCATGGAGGTGTTCATCCCGTTTCACAACACCAACGGGTTCTACGAACGGGATCCCCTCTTCTCGACCGACATGGTGGTCGCCCTGGTGGAGCGGACAGGCTCGACGACCTCATGCGACACGACCGTGCGCAACCTCCTCGGGATGCTTGCGAGGAGCGGAGCCACTTCGCTCCTCGAAGCCCAGTTCGCGTTGTTCGAGGCAGAGGTCATAACGGCACACTTCGACCCGATCGATCTCAGCAGGCTCGACCAGCTCGCCGACGACCTCGGTGTCATGAAGGGAGTCTTCTTCGACACACAATTTGATCTCAATCTGACGGAAGCTCGCCGGTCCGATCGGTGGAACCGGATGTTGACCGGCACGCTCAAGGGCATCGCCGGCGCAGGCAGCGTCGCGCTGACCGGCGGTGCAGGGACCCTTGCGACACTCGGCCTCAAGCGATGGGCCGTGCAGGCGATCCTCAGACAGTCGGCTCGATATGGGGCGGGCGAACTGGGCTCGGGCCTGTTCCCGACCGACCGAGCCGAGGGCGTGCTCGAGGCCGAGATCGAGCGCGGCCGCACGGAAGAGATCCTCTATGACCTGATGGCGATCGAACTGCTCGGCAGACTCGAGGCTCTCGACCCGCCGTGGCCGTTTTCGCGCGATGGCATGCCCTACTACCCGGACGATCCGGGCGCCGTCCAGGCCTGGTTCGGCGAAGTGGAGGTTTTCGGAGGCGAGGTTGAGATCGAGGAAGTCATGAACACGCTCCGGGTGATCATGGTTCCCGAGCACAGCGAGATCGATACGGGCGGATGACTACCTGATCCGACCCGTGAAGGCAACGACAACGGTCTCGTCCTCCATGAGGTCGTCCCGGATGTCGACGTCGAACAAACCGGCGAGTCCGGCCGAGCCGGTGGCATCGACAGGGATGTTCGTGTGCGCAAGCGCCAGTCGGTTGGCCTCGACCAGGTCGGCCTCGGAAACAACAACCGGCCATCCGCGCGTCGCGATCAGAGGTTCCAGCAGTGCAATCCAGTCATACGTCACATCGTCGAGGATTCCCGTGGCGATCGAGGCACCCACCTCCTCCCATGCCCACATGAAGTCACCGCTTCGTGTCGTGGCCAGGTCGACCGCTTCCGACAGCACTTCGGTCGTGAGATTGGCCGCTAGGCCCCGGTCGTTGAGGTCTGAGGGGCCGGCGATGGCTTCGCCGAGGAGCCGCCATGCCCGGCGCAGCGGAGCGCACGCCTCTCCCTGGACCGTGTGAAAACGAGGATCCAGGCTCGGGGCGGCACCTTCCAGAATGCCGCGAAATGCGCACGAGGCGAGGGCGCCTCCACCGACCTGTAGGAAGACACGGACCGGTCCGATCACTCCGGCTGCCTCCAGTTGGTCGGCGACTTCCCAGCCGATCGTCCGGCCGCCGTCGAGAGCCGTAGGCGTCGATGGGCCCTGGACCGAGAAGGCCCTTGCTCCTCCCGCCACTGCCTCCTCAAATCGCAAGAATGCGGGATCCCCGGCTTCGCCCGGACGGCGCTCACACTCGGTGATGTCCGCCCCGAGCGCCTCGAGCTTGCCCACCACCACAGGGTCCGCCCACGTAGGGATGAACACCCGGAGGTTGCGTTCCTGGGCACGGGCTACGACGGCCGCCGCCAGCGCGGCGTTGCCGCACGAGGCGATCGCCAGGTCGCGGGCGGGGTCATCGCCGTCCACCAGGAACGCGAGCATGGTCCCGAATAGGTGGCGCGCCTTGTGGGATCCGGACACGTTTCCCGTCTCGTCCTTCACGAAGAGCCGACCACGCAGGTCGAGGCCGCCGGCCATTCCGGCTTCCTCGGTGAGGGGGGTGATCGCGAATCCGGCTCCATCGACTCCCGAGACATGCTCGTCCAGTCGCCGCACCGTTTCGACGAACCGCTCGTCGTCCCATCCGGCGGTGAGGGCTCGCCCGTACACATCGAGTCGGTCCCGGTAGAGGACGAAGGGATGTTCAGGCAATCTCGACACCGGTCCGCTCGTTGAATGCACCGATCATCTCGTCCCAGTGGGAGAGGTAGGGGAGCAAGCCCGACCAGAAGTCCTGGCTCCTGCGCTGCTCGAAGTCGGCGAACGCAACGCCCTGCTGCTCCACCCACGTGTAGTAGCCCAGATTGAAGACCCGCCGCCGACCGATCTCGCCGAGTTCTTCATAGTGGTCGGTGTCGGCCCCATCGAGGAACCGTGAGAAGGCACCTACCGCCGCTTGGGAGTCGAAGCCTCCCGGGTGGTCACGTGCTGTCAGCTTGGAGATTTCGGATCCGTACATCTCGGCTCCGTCGGTGGCGACGGTGACGATGACGTCATCGGCGCCGAGGTCGTGGAATCTGGCGTGTTTGATGGCAGCCAGCATGTTTCCGATCGAGGACAGCCCGAAGCTCCCCAGCCCATCGATGACTGCCGGATCGACGCCGCGTGCGGCGAGATGCTCTTGGCCGGCAGGCGTGTTGAACAGCAGGAACAGCGTGTCTGTTGCCTTGTCCGAGATGGCGGTGGCGTCGTCGGTGTTGTAGACGTTGTGGATGAGCGGAATGTGCTTGTCGCCGATGCCCTGGATGTTGTGTTCGCCGTATCCGTTGTAGAGGATCGTCGGGCATTCGAGTGCCTCGACCACGACGGTCTTCGAGCCATGACGTTCCTTCAGGTAGTCCCCGGCGGCCAGGGTGCCCCCTGAGCCAGAAGCGGCGACGTAGGCGGCCAGTCGCTTCCCTCCCGCCGCCTCGAAGATGTGTTCGAGGGCTCGCCCGGTGACTGCGTAGTGGCCGAGGTGGTTTCCGAACTCGGAGAACTGATTGAGGATCACGTTCGCCGGGTCTTTGGCCAGTTCGTTGCACGCGTCGTAGATCTCCTTCACGTTCGACTCGGTGCCAAACGTCCGGATGACGTCCGACGGATCGGTGAGCCAGTGCGAGAGCCAGTCGAACCTCTCTTGGGACATGCCCTCGGGGAGGATGGCCACGCCGTGGCAGTCCATGATGCGACTGATCGCAACCCCTCCACGGGCGTAATTCCCGGTGGAAGGCCAGATGGCGCGATCCCGGGTGGGATCGAAGGTTCCGGTCACCAATCGTGGTGCGAGGCAGGCGTAGGCGGCGAGGACCTTGTGGGCGCGGATCATCGGGAACCGGTTGCCCAGGGCCACGAGGATGCGGGCCTCCACCCCGCTCAGCTCGCCGGGAATCTCGACATACTCGGGAACCTCGGACCGGCCGGTCCGGGTGTGGTCGTTGTACCAGTGGACACGCCACAGATTCCGTGGATCCGGGTCGTCTGCGCCGACATCGGTGAGGGCGGATGCAACGCCGGCCGGCGCGGTTGAAGGATCGGCCAGTTGGCCAAACGTCGGGAGCAGGATCTGGCGATCCCTGAACCGTTCGACGGTGCGTTGATAGGCGGCCTCGTCGGCGATCTCGTCGAACAAGCCCAGACTGGCGGCGGTCACGAGCGCTCTCCTCTCGTTGGTTGCTCTCTGATGGCAGTCAGATAGTTGTAAATGGTGATGCGGCTCACGCCCATGGCGTCGGCGACGTCCTCGATCGACTTGCGCAGCAAGAACGCCCCTCGCTCGTCGAGCATGCGGATTGCGGCCTGTTTCCCTTCCCTGGACAACCCGGGCAATGCGCCCCCGAGTTCCTCCTCGACAGTACCGATCATGCCGGCGAGGGCATCTTCGAGGCTGATCCTCACGCCTACCACCGACTCGTCCTTCCAGGAGAGTACGAGGTCGGTGTCTCTGAGTTCGTCGATCGGGATCAGAGTTGCGCCGATGGCTTCGACCAGTGGCTTGACGGCCCGGATGAGCGGGTGGCCCGTCATGTCGTCGCGACGTGAACGGTGACACGAGTGGCACCCTCCACGAAAGCTGCGTCGAGGGCGGCGGCCAGGGCCTCCAGGACCTGCGGGCGTGCGCCGGCGGCGGTATTGCCGAATGGTCCGAACTCGATGGCCAGCCCACGATCGGCAAAGGCATCCACGGCAGCCATGACGTGTATGCCGGGGTTCCCTTCGACGAAGGGTTCGATGAGGAACTCCACCCGCAACTGGTCGGCCACGGTGCTAGGTCTGCGGTGTGGCGAGATAGGTGTCCGGCCGGCGATCCCGGTAGAACTGCCAGTAGTTGCGCGTCTCCTCGATCATCGACATGTCGAGATCTCGTACGACCACCTCGTCCGAGAGGTCCGAGGCGACGTCTCCGATGACGCGGGCGCGCGGATCGACGAAGTACGAGGAGCCGTAGAACATGGTGCCCTCACTTGGATCCGTGCCCACACGGTTGATCGCCCCTACGAAGAACTCGTTGGCCACCGCCGCTGCCGGCTGCTCGAGCTGCCAGAGGTATTCGGAGTGGCCCCGGGTCGTGGCCGATGGGTTGAAGACGATCTTGGCGCCACCCAACCCCAACTCACGCCACCCTTCGGGGAAGTGGCGGTCGTAACAGATGTACACGCCGACTTTGCCGACTGCGGTGTCGAAGACCGGGTAGCCGAGGTTGCCAGGACGGAAGTAGAACTTCTCCCAGAAGCCCTGCACCTGGGGGATGTGGTTCTTGCGGTACTTGCCGAGGAAGGTTCCGTCGGCGTCGATGACCGCAGCCGTGTTGTAATACGTGCCCTCGTCGACCATCTCGAACATGGGAACCACCAGCACCATCGAGGTCTCCCTGGCCAGCTCCGCCATCCGCTCCGTGGTCGGCCCGGGCATGGTCTCGGCGTACGAGAAATACTGCTTGTCCTGAACGGCGCAGAAGTACGGGGTCGAGAAGATCTCCTGGAAGCACAGCACACGGGCACCCTGCTCCGCGGCGGTGCGGGCGTGGCCGATCTGTTTCTCGATCATCGACTCCTGGTCGCCGGTCCACTCGGCCTGAACCAGGGCGGCGCGGATGGTTGCTGACATGGTTTCCTCGTATCGTTCGTGACTTGACGAAAAGTAAAGCACCCCCCCGGCCGGCATCCGACCTTTTCGCGGATTGACTTGCCGTGTACCTTGACAAAATGTACAACTCGGAAGACGGAGCGGGCAGCGCCTGGGCGTCCGAACCCGCCGGCGGCGAGTACCGTCGTGACATGGAGGTCAACAGATGACGCGACTCTTAACGGTGGCGGCCGCCCAGATGGGCCCTGTCGCGCGTGAGGAGTCGAAGGCGCACGTGACCGACCGGCTGGTGGATCTGCTGCATACTGCCGCCGGGCGGGGCGCAGAACTGGTCGTCTATCCCGAGCTGGCGCTCACGACGTTCTTCCCGCGCTGGCATGTCCCCCTCGACCAGGCCGACCACTGGTACGAACGGGAGATGCCCACCCCTGACACCAAACCGTTGTTCGAAGAGGCCAAACGG
>Ga0224512_10004501_pt1 | contig 11724 bp, 6 predicted proteins | sample SF_May12_sed_USG_4_FD_169103 | JGI IMG/M metagenome (GOLD analysis project Ga0224512, IMG submission 169103) | Sediment microbial communities from San Francisco Bay, California, United States - SF_May12_sed_USGS_13 | ecosystem: Environmental > Aquatic > Marine > Sediment | place: USA: California... | reverse complement strand
CGCAAAGGTGCCTCCGGCCACGTGACAGACACCGCAATCCTGGGTTGTCGGGACGTGGGGGCTGGGCGCGTCGATCTTACCGGTCGCATCGGTGCCGTTATGGCAGTCATCGCAACGCTGCGCCAGTACGGCGGGGTCGGTATGGTCGATCGCGAACGCGGGGAAGAAATTATCGGTGTTGTGGCAGCTGCCGCAATCGGCGCTGGTGGCGACGTGCCCGCTCTGATCTGCCGCCTTGCCGCTAGGTCCCAGCGGGCCTGTTGGACCATCGGGGTCGTAGGTCCCGTCATGGCAGGAGGCGCAATTACCGGTGATGCCGAGGTGAGCAAAGTTAGTCGGCGGTCCGAAGCCGGCCACCGTGTGGCATAGGTCGCAATCCTGACTGGTGGGCAGGTGATTCGCATCCTTGATCAGCCCGGCCGGAGTCGTTGCCGATGCGGCCAGGAAGCGGCTGACGTGGCAACCCTCGCAACCATTGGTGATAGCGGCGTGCACGTTGGTGAGAAACCGGCCCGGCGACGCGAAACCACCGCTGCTGGTGACGTTGTGGCAGGTCACGCATTGATTCAGCGCCGGGATGTGATTCGACTTTTTGCCGATGGCTCCAACCGCAACGAAATTGGCATTGCCGCTATGGCAGCTTTCACAATCGCCCGTGATATTCGGGTGCCCGAAATTCGGCACCTGCCAGAACGGCGCACTGGTCGTGTGACACACGCTGCAGTCCTGGCTGACCGGCAGATGGGTTCCGGGTTTGCCATAGAGCGTGTTGCCGGTGGTGTCGAAGTTGCCGTTATGGCACAGCGCACAATTGTTCGGATCGATGTTCAGGTGATCGAACGGCGCGCCGGCAAAATTCGTCGTGTCGTGGCAGTCGGCACAATCCTGAATCGCACCCAGAGGCGTCGGAAAATGGCTCGGTAGCTTGCCGCCGGTGATCACTTCGTTGTGGCAGTCTGCGCACTGATTGGTGGGCGCGAGGTAACCCGGCCCATGGGTAAACACACCGGTGCTGAAGGCGCCCGGGGTATGACAAACGCTGCAATCCTCGAGAGTCGGTAAATGGTTGATATCCATGCCCGTCGCTGCCGGCGGACCCGTGTGGCATCCCGATTGAGCGCAGTCGGTGGTAATACCGGCGTGGTCGAAGACTGCAAAAGCAAAACTGCGCGTACCGGTAGCAGGGTCGAGGTCAGAGCTATGACAGGATCCACAATCGGCGGTCGTGTCCGGGTGCGTGGGCGTCTTGCCGACCGCGTTTATCGTGTTGTTGTCGTTGTGACAGGAATCGCAACTTAACACCGCGGGATCGATGCGATGGATGAAAGCGCCGCCCAGGTCGAACGTCACGATTCCATGACAGGAAGAGCAATCGAGGGGCGATGTATCAGGATGACCGGGGTGACCCGACGCGGTACCGCTGCCATCAAGCACATGGCAGGAAGCGCAGGTTATTCCGCCCGCGGGTCCCACGACGTTCGGATCGCTGTGGTCGGGATAAGCGCCGAGAAAGGTTGCGATCGTATGGCAAAATCCGCATTCGGCGCTGGTCACCGGGTGGGTGCCGGGCGGCGTGTCGTTCGGGGTAGGGGTTTTGCCCCTGGACACGGTACCGTTGTGGCAACCGGAGCAAGACCGGGAAATCCCTGTGTGATCGAAGCTGCCGTCCGGGTTCAGCGCGATGAAGCTGGTGGTATTGTGGCAATCGTCGCACTCGGCATTCGTCGGCGCATGAAACTCGGATTTGCCGATCGCCTGGGTGCCGTTATGGCACTGACTGCAGTTTCCAAACACCTCCAGGTGATCGACATCGGGGGCGATATTCCAGGCCAGCGGGGTATGACAGGTTTCGCACAGGTTGCTGGTGGCGATGTGATTCTGCGACTTGGACGGGATCGTGCCGAAGTCGTCGTTATGACAGTTCCGACAACTGGAAGATAATCCCTGGTGGAAGAACGGGCCGGTTACACGTTCCGGCGCTATCGTCGCGACTACCAGTTGCACGGCGCGCTTGCTGGTAAGGCTTCCCGCGCTGACCACCAGTTGCACCGCGTAGGTTCCGCGCGCGTCGGCCACGAAACTGGGGCCGGTCGACGTTGCGTTCTGCAGCACGGCGTTACTCGTTTCGGGCTTCGCCGAAAAGGCCCATTGAAAGCGCATCGGTTCGGTCGAGCTGGTAAAGGAATTGTTGTCGCTCAGATAAGCCGTCTCGCCGACGCGGACGGCCACGATGGGGCCGGTGCGGGCCACGATTTCACTCGCCCTGTCGGCAACGACCTCCGTTGTCCCATGGACGTCGGTCTCGCCCGGGCCGTCGCCGCATGCGGCGACCAGCAGCACAAGCCCGCAGGCCAGCAGGTAGCAGGCGCGTTGCAGTGTGATTCCTTGCGTCAACAGGGTAGCCATCGTAAGCGAGGTTTTAATTACCTGTTTTCTCCATATGTTGAAATTCCCGTTCCCAGATCGCCATCGTTGCCTTGCGACTGCGTCGAGGTAATTAAATGGGAAGAGTATCCCAAAGTATGCAAATTAAAATGGGAATAATGCGCAAAAGTTTCTCTGATTTCAGGCTAGCGAATTGGAGAATGTGAGTCTACGTCACCCGCGCTCGCGACCTGGTACCGCTCGTAGGCCAAATGGTACATCTGGTCGGAAATCAGATGACAATCGCGGATCTATGGCGACCGAATTTAACCGGTCAAAAAAGAAAATAACCGGACGCGCCGCGCGTTTTGGATTAGCGCAGGTTCCACGGATTTATTTTTGTTGGCCCCGCACTCGACGACGTGGATATCTCGATCGATACCGATTTCCGGCTTCGAGCCTTTCGCGTCAGAAGAAATAGGCATAGCCAAGAAACCAGGTGTATGCGAGCTGCCTGTCGAAATCGGGCAGATCGACATCGGAGTACTCGAAACCGAAATTCGCTTCGAAATCGAGGTTTTTTGTTGCCCGATACCTGAGTTTTATCGTTGGCTTCAGAATAAGCTGGTCGACCCCGGAGCTGGCACTGCTGCGCAAATCCAGCTGAACTCGCGAATCATAAATCAGGTTTGCGGAACCGGGAATCCGGCTCCTGAAACGTAGCGACACGATTTCGCTGATGTCCGAATCGGACAACCTGACACCCATCGAGGTATAGTCATTGATCGAAAAAAAGTCCCTGACTGAATAGTCTACCGATACCTGGATATCCGTGGTCGATGGCAGTGCATCGACCCCCCCGGAGGCCGTGGTGGCGTCCAGGGTAAAATAGGAGATATCGTAATTCCATTGCCGCTTGTCGTCCTGGTTGTAGGTGGCAGCGAAATACAGCGCGGTGCTCTTGCTGCTGCGGTCCTGCGCGAGCTGGTAAATTTCGTCGCTGGTGAAGGTTGCCTTCAGCTCCTCTATCGTTGTCGCGGCCTGACCCTGCAGTGCGTCGCTCGTTGCCAGCGTCGGCGCGTTCAGGCGCCCCAGCGACAGGTTGAAGGTCCACCGCGGATCGTAGCGGTAATTCGAAATGACGGTGATATTGTTCAAATCCTGATAGAAAACGTCGTAGTCGATGATGCCGTAAATAAATCCGCTCTCGCCGTGAAGTTGAAATTCGCTACCGATCGCCTGTCGATCCGTCAATCCGGACACTTCCTGGCTTATCACGTACAAATTGACATCCAGCCAGTCGTAGGGACCGAAATCAAGATTGGCGCCAATCAGGGGATTGTCGCTGCCAAAATCGTCGTAGGGCGATTGCGCCAGGTTCCCGAGAAAGTAACTCGGCTGAAAACCGGAGTGCGATAAATCGTTATAGGTCAATCCATCGAATCGACCCTGCACGCCCGTTACCGTACGAAACTGGCGCCCGGCAATGATGCGAAATTCGTCCCGGGAATAGCTCATGCTGGCCCGGGAAATCCTGTTGTCGGTGTCGTCGTGCAAGAGGTCGGCAATCAGCCCAGCATCGATCTGGAATGACAGGGTATCCGCTTCCCGGCGGCGCTGTAGTTGCAGGTCGATGTCGGTGACAAAAACCTGGTTCACCTTTTCCGATCCCTGATCCGGTCTTTCGATCGCGTCATCCCGATAGTACTGATGCAATACACCGCGAAATATCCACGGCTTTTCATCGGGATTGGCATCAGCGCCCGGCAGGCGCTCCCTGGGTTCGATACTCATGGTACGAATGCCCTCCAGCCGGCTCGCCACGCGCGCGGCTGTTTCCTCGGGTGGGCTGGTATCGAGCAGAGACTCGTATAACACTATTGCCTGGGCAAACTTGCCTTCGCGTTCGCGCGCGCTGCCCGCAAGTTCGAGCGCCGCCTGAACCTGTTCCATATTCCCGGTCATAATCACCCTGTCGGTAAACGCGATTACCGCCGGGAAGTTGCCGTCGAGAAACCTTTGCCTGGCCTTTTCCAGCAAACTCTCGGCGGTCTCGGGAATGGTTATGCTGGGCTCGGCTTTCAGCTCGGGTTCCTTTTTTTCCAGGATGGCTTCCAGCTGCTGGCGTTCTTTTGCTGTTCTTTGATAAATCCAGGCATCGGAAAAAGTCGGCCTGAGCAGCCTGAGCACCGCCCTTGCATCGTTTAGAGTGTCAAAGTTTCCGACCGCGAGACGGTAGTAAATTCCCTCGCTTACCTTAACTTTCGTCTGGTAAACAAAGTAATCCTCCAGCGCAATTCGGGTATTTCGCGGCAGGCTGTTAAAGCGCCGATTGCTGGATGTAATGATAATGGCATGGGATCGTATCGGCAGGGATAGGGACGGATTATTGAATACGGCCTCAACGCCGATGATTTCATAGCTGGCCGCCGAAGCGTCGGGGACCAGGCCGATCCAGAGACCCACCCAGAATACGATGGCCAAGGAAAATTTTTTGAAAAAATTATGCATCCGAAACAACTTATGTCTCGATCTCAGGCACTGCGAGGACGTAAATCTTCAACGAACCCATTATCCTGAGATTCCCAATCGAACCTGCGAATTTCGCGTTTTCTGGCATTTGATATTATTGTTGACGGCTTTGACATGGGTGCACGGGGCGACCGATCGTCAGAAAGCCGGAACCCAGCCGGTAACGCTGTGACAGGCCGAGCAATCGTTGCTGGACGGAACGTGCAGCGGGTCCTTGCCACGAGCTATGACGTTATTATGGCAACTGAAACAGGTCCCGAGTACGGATCCGTGATCGACCCTGGAGACCGGTGCCCAGCCGGAGGTTCGATGGCAGTCTTCGCAGGTCGAAGTTGACGGGATATGGCCGGGGTTTTTACCGGTCGCGCTCGTGCCGTTATGGCAGAACACGCAATTATTCACCACGTTGACGTGGTAAAATTTCCAGCTGTAGGTCGTATGGCACTCGTCACAGATATTGCTGCTCAGGATATGCCCCGGGTTCTTGCCCTCGGCGACAACCCCATTGTGGCAATTGATACAGCTACCAATCACAACGGAGTGATCGACCCTGGCCACGGTGGTCCAGGAATCGGAGGAATGGCAATAATCACAGTCACCGACGACACGAATATGCCGGCTCGACGGGGCGCTGGCCTTGATACGGCCAGAGTTCGAATGACAGTCCACGCATCGCCTCGGCGTGCCAATGAATATCCCCTGCACGTGACAGGATTCGCAATCGGCCAGGGCATGCTTGAAATCCAGGGGGAAATTGGTCTCGTCATGGTCAAAATCTGGCCCGAGGTCCAGGGCGAGCGCATGATTCGCGTATATACCGCAGGACAACAATAAAACAAACCAGGCAGCACGAAAGTAATAAGTCACGCGCGCCGCAAAACGGGAAATCAGATAATTTCGCATGTTTATTCGGGTGCGCCTTCTGTAACCTGTCTGCCGAAAGAGGTCAGCGACTGCATATTCAGGATGTCAAAACTCTCCTCGGTGTGACATCTTTCGCAGTTATTGCCGAATTGCCCGTCATGGATATCGTCGCGCCGGTGACAACCGATGCAGCGCATGCCCTTGTCTGTCATATTTTCCATGGGTTTGGTGTGACAACTATGGCAATGCACCTCGGCATGGGCCTGCCTGAGTTTGAAATCTGTGTCGTCGTGGTCGAAAAACCAGATTAGCCAGTCATTCGGATTATGACATTGTGCGCAGTCATCCCCCAGTCCCTGCCTGTGGACATCGTCGGAGCCATGGCAGGCGACACACTGGCTGTCGGTATCGCTGAAAACCGAGTTTTGGTGGCATGACTCACAGCCGGCGACCGCGTGTTGGCCAATCAGAGGAAACCTGCTGAGGTCATGGTCGAAGCGGACATCGTGCAGCCAGGCAACCTCCTTGTGGCACTGGTTGCACTCGGTTCCCTGTTCGCGCTTATGGACATCGTCCTGCTTGTGACAGCTGTAACAATCCGTATCGATCTTCTTGGTTTCTGCACCGAAGGCATGGCAGGCCTCGCAGGCCAGATTGGAGTGCCCGCCGTTGAGCGCGAAATCGGTGTTTGCCGCATGATCAAATTCCGCGTATGCCCATCCCCTGACAACATGGCAGTCCTGGCACTTCTTGCCATTCAGTTCGTTGTGGACGTCATCGCTACGATGACAGCTGTAACAGCTGCGCACCAGACCTTTCCCGGGAGCCTTGTACTTCGGCGCGTGGCAGTCATTGCATGACGGACCGCGATGCTTGTCCTCGAGCCGATAATCGGTATCCCGGTCGTGATCGAAAATGGATTTGTCCCACCCTTTCTCGTGGTGACAACTCTCGCACTTTTTACCGAACCGGCTGGCATGCACGTCCCTGATGGCATGACAGCTGGCACACTGTTTCGGCGTGTCTTTGTACTTCTCCTTGATATGGCAGGCATTGCAGTTAACCTGCTGGTGCGCAAACTTCAGTTTGAAGTCCGTCTTGTCATGGTTGAACTCGGACTGGCCCCAGCCTACCGCATCATGGCAACTGCCGCATTTCTTACCCAGCTGCCCGTCGTGGGCATCGTCCTCCTTATGACAGTCATAGCAGCCCTGCGCTGTTTCCCGGTACTTTTTGTTTTCCAGGTGGCAGCCACCACAGTCCGCCAGCTTGTGTCTGCCGGTTAGCTCGAAGTCCGTGGAACGGTGGTCGAAAGTGTCCCTGTCGAGCCAGACCACCTTCGCATCGCGCCCTTTGTGATCGCTGTGGCATGCCTTGCAATCGAGACTTTTTGCATTCTTGTCCTTGCCATGGAATCCCTGATTCTTTTCGATATCCTCCGCCACGGGTTTATGGTCGTGACAATCCAGGCACAGCTTTTTCTGCGTGGTATCACGTAACCTGACGTGGCAATTGGTGCACTCTGACTTGAGATCTTCGTGACCCGCGATCAGCTCGCCGGGCATGAAGAACTGTTCGATTTCGGCGGCCATCGTGGTTTTGCTGCCGGCCAGACCGACGAGTAAAACAGCGAGATATAAATATCTCATCAGTATAAGTGAACCACCGCGACATGAATCAGACTCGACAGGACCAGCATTACCAGTAGCGGAATATGGAGAACGTGCCAGTAGGAGAACCGAATTTCGTTAATGCCCAGCTTGCAAATCGCGCGCAGGTGTTTCAACCTGAGATACATTACCTTTTTTTCCGGTTTGCCCAGTTTCGATCTCGATACCTGTCGACGCAGTCGGTCTATGCGCGCTCGCATTTTCCGGTAGAAGCGAAGCGAACGGTTTACCCCCGTGTGCCGATGCGTCAGCTCCGCCGCAACCTGCTCGAATTCATCCGCGATGCTGGCGTCGATCGAGCCCGAATCACGCAGCAGCTGAGCCGACAAGTCCTCGTTTGAGTACAGTTCTTCGAATCGAATCTTGCTCCCGTACAATCCGTGATGAATGCGTTGATACCAGTAGCGACCCAGTATTCCGCTGACGGCCACGATGATCATGGAGAAGAAGGCCACGCTGCTGTTGAACGAACCGAGCTTGAAGCCGGAATGGAAAATAATGATTACCGGGCCGACGATGCCGAGTATCATATGGAGTCGAAACCAGGATTTGACCGAGCCCGCGGATGACCAGCTCCTGATTCGTTTTCTCAGCGGGTAGGCCATAATCAAAAGCATCATCGAGCCACCGATTATTCCAAACCAGTATCCGATGCCGTCTTCGGCAACCAGGTAATTCTGATCGCGCAGCGCCCACCCGACGGCCAGCACGACGACGATCATGAAATACCATGTAACCGTTGTCGTTTTAACCACAAAGGATGTGAACTTGTTTGACACCAGATTAACCCTGCATCGTCTATGCTTGTTCGATTGATGGAGATTCAATCGCCAGAATGAGATTCAATCGCCAGAATTGAGTTTAGCCCGAAGGCTGAAGAATTCCGAAAATCGACAAAGAAATATAACAGGAAATAGTAGATTTAAATGGGAAATTATTCCCTTTTTACGATAGATTTGACCGTTTGCCCAACCCAAACCCAGACACCTGATCGACTGCAATGACAACGCTCCACTACTGGCTATCCCTGGTACCCGTTTTCCTGGGTCTGGCGATATATGTGTTCATGCATCATCGAAGCCAGCGAAAAAGCAGCCAGGTTCGACAACAGGCCATCGAAACCGGCCTCGCGGAGCCCGCTTCGTTGCACCCGGTCATCGACCGCGTCAAATGCATCGGCTGTAAATCCTGCGTTTATGCCTGTCCGCAACAGTTGGGGCATAACGTGCTGGGAATTTTCCACGGCAAGGCGGAATTGCTGGAACCGGCGAACTGTATCGGGCACGGCGCCTGTAAAACGGTGTGCCCGGTAAACGCGATAACCCTGGTATTCGGCACCGAGAAGCGCGGCGTCGATATTCCCCAGGTCGGCGATGATTTTCAGACCAACGTGCCCGGGATTTATATCGCCGGGGAACTGGGTGGGATGGGATTGATTAGAAATGCCATCGAGCAGGGCAAGAAGGCTATGCAGGCCATGTCGAAAAATCTGCCCAAATCCGGCGCCGGCAACCATCAGGTCGCTATCATCGGTGCAGGGCCGGCGGGTATCGCCGCAACCCTGCAGGCGCAGGAGCTCGGCCTGAATTATCTTACCCTGGAGCAGGATTCGCTGGGCGGGACCGTTTTCAAATATCCTCGTGGAAAAATCGTGATGACCCAGCCGGTCGATCTGCCGATCGCTGGCAAAATGCATTTCAAGGAAACCACCAAGGAAGAGTTGCTCGAGTTCTGGCAAGCCGTGGAAGCCAGTACCCGAATCAAGATCAACTACGGTGAGCTGGTTGCCAGCATTACTTCCCTGGGCTCGGGCTACGAGATCAAGACCAGCCGCGGGACCTATACCAGCGACGCGGTACTACTGGCTATCGGCAGGCGGGGAACGCCTCGTAAACTGGGCGTGCCCGGCGAAGACCACCCCAAGGTCGTCTACCAGCTGATCGATCCCGATCAGTACCAGGGTAAAAAGGTAATGGTCGTGGGGGGTGGCGATAGCGCCCTGGAGGCTGCGTTGTCGATCGCGGACGCGGACGGAACCGAGGTTTCGATATCCTATCGCAGCGATTCTTTTTCACGGGCCAAGGCCAAAAACAGGTCGCGCATCGATGAATATGCTGCCGAATCACGGATCAGCCTATATTTGTCGTCGAATGTGACCAGCATAAGCCCGGAACAGGTCGTGCTCGAACAGCGGGGGCAGGCGATCAATGTTGCCAACGACGCGTTAATAGTAAACGCAGGCGGCATATTGCCAACCGGGTTTCTTCAGAAAATTGGTATCGACGTGGACACCAAGTACGGTACCGTCTAGTGATCGGAATCATGCCAGATATGAAATTTTTCCCGGTGATAGTGGCCTGTCTTTTCCTGTCTGCCCCGGCCTGGGGTGGCCTGGGGCAGTCGCTGGAAGAAGTCGAAAAACTGATTCGGCTGCGTGACTATTCCGAGGCTGTGCGGCAGTTGCAACCCCTGGCAAAGGAAGGTCATGCGGAAGCGCAATACCGGTTGGCTGGTCTGTATCGAATCGGCAGGGGTGTTACCAGAAACCTGGATACGGCGACTGATTTATACCGTAAATCGGCGCGTGCCGGCCACGCAGAAGCCCAGTACGCGCTGGCATCGTTGATCGAGAAGTCCGACGATTCCTCGGCTTCGCGCAGCGAGGCGCGCAGTTGGTATGAGAAATCCGCGGCCCAGGGCCATCGGCTCGCCCTGGCGAAACTCGAGCAGTGGGGTAAATCCCCGGGCAATACGGATCTGCTGATCAGCCGGGCAGGCGTGTTCGATGCGATTCGGCATAACGATGAAGCCCTGATCGATAGCCTGGTTGCGAAAGGCTATAATTTGAACCTGTCCGACGCGCAGGGGAATACGACCGTCATGGCGGCATTGCAGGCAGGGTGGTCGCGCCTGGCGGGGACCCTGATTGCCAGTACCCGCCAGCTCGACCAGCCGAATGTGCTGGGGAGTCGACCCCTGCACGTGGCGTCTGCACGAGGCTACCAGGGCATTGTCAGGATCTTGCTCGACGGCAAGGCGGGTATCGATCAACCCGATTCCCGCGGGGATACCGCGTTGATGCTCGCCGTGAAAAATAAAAACGTCGGCATCGCCAGGATGTTGCTTGAACAAGGGGCGCAATACGACCTGCGAAACAACAAGGGAAAATCCGCTGTCGATTTCGCTTACGCCGGTGACAATCCCGAAAGCGGTGCCCTGTTTGCCAGCTACGGGATCCAGCCCAGGACCGTCGTAAAGACGGAAACGATCGTCAGTCTCGAGGAATTCAGGGCAAAGGTCAAACAGCAGGGCGCTCGCTATGCCGGCTGGCCATTGCTCAATATATCGATAGAACTGGGAGAGTCATCGATCTCCGGGCAGATTATCGCGCAAAAGCCTAATCTCGACGCGACCGATCCCGACGGTAACGCTGCGCTGCATGTCGCGGCGCGCAGGGGTGATGCCGGCATCTTGAGGCGGCTTGTTTCCGCGGGCGCCAGGGTCAACGCAACAAACCTCAGGAAAGAAACCGCGCTTTATCTGGCGGCCGAGTCCGGCTGCCTGAAATGCGTGACTGTGTTGCTCGGCAACAATGCCGACCAGTCGATCTCGACCAGGCTAGAAGTGACCCCGCTCGAAGTTGCCGTGCTGAAACAACGGCCCAAAATTGCGGCGCTGCTGGTCAAAACCAGTAGCAGTCATGCTGGCATACATCGGGTGCTGTTGCTTGCGGTGCAGAAAAAGATGGAAAACCTCGCCATCGCGCTGGCCAAACGCGATAGCCAGCTGGGCTCAGTTGACAACAAGCGCCGCTCGGTACTCTGGTATGCCGCAGCCGGCGGGCTCGAAAAAACCGCGGCTCATATAATCGCTACCGGTAAAGTCGACGTTAATCTGCAGGATGTCAACGGGCACAGCGCGCTCACAGGGGCGATCATCAACGGCCATATCGGCGTGGCCCGATTGCTGATAAACAAAGGCGCCGATGCTGGTGTGCAAACCGTGGAAGGGAATACGGCCCTGATGATGGCAGTCCTGGCGAAAAATCCGCAACTGGTCAAATATTTACTCACTCGCGACATCGATATCAACGCGCAGAACAGCGTTGGTGACACCGCCTTGATGATGGCAGCGGCCAGCGCGCAGAACCCGATAATCGAAATGCTGATCAACGCCGGGGCCGACATGCAGCTGCGCAACAAGGAAGATTTGAACGCTTATCAGATAGCAACCAATGCAGGGCACGAGGGAACCGCCAAATATATTCTCGATAAAAGCAACTTTGTATTTAAAC
>Ga0224512_10004500_pt1 | contig 11729 bp, 10 predicted proteins | sample SF_May12_sed_USG_4_FD_169103 | JGI IMG/M metagenome (GOLD analysis project Ga0224512, IMG submission 169103) | Sediment microbial communities from San Francisco Bay, California, United States - SF_May12_sed_USGS_13 | ecosystem: Environmental > Aquatic > Marine > Sediment | place: USA... | reverse complement strand
TGGCTCCGTTTCGAGGGACTGGCTCCATTTCAATATAAGGGCGGCAGCCCGTTTTGAAATGGTGCCTGTCCCTGGGCATGCGGTGGCACTGGGGACAGGCACCTTTTCCAGAAAGGGGCCAAGCCCCTTTCTGGAAAACGAGCCAGTCCCCTGAAAACGCGCCAGTCCCCGGCGAGTATGGAGCAAAAAGGGGACTGGCTCCCTTTTTCGAGCGGCACTCGAGTGCGCACCCTGAGGTTGAGTAAAAGGGTGCCTGTCCCCTTTTTGCTGCTTTTTCGAACGATATTCGAGAAATCACCCTGATGTTGGGTAAAAGGGTGCCCGTCCCCTTTTACTACTGATGATGGAAAAAAAAATTACCGGTCCCCTTTTTTCTACCAGTCCGTGTCGCAGCTTGGCAATTCTTTGCATTTCTTCGCGTAATCCATGCACTGCTTTGCTTCTGTGCACTTAAACTGTTAACCCATCAGAGGAGCACAAGGCTCCGATTCTTTGGACCAGAGGAATAACGATCATGAACAGGAAAATTATTGTTTTTGTCGCGGGTCTAACACTGGCCAGTGGGGCGGCCCTGGCGGGAGACCGCGGTGGCCGGCCGGATTTTGCGTCACTCGATACGGATGGCGACGGCCAGCTGTCGGAAGCCGAGCTCGACAGCCTGCCGGGTCGTGGCAATCGAACCGGCGCCGATCGATTGGCGCGGCTGGATAGCGATGGAGATGGTTATGTGTCGCAGGACGAACTCGAGCAGGCGCGTCAGCACATGGGTACCCGTCAAGGCGGCAAGCACGGTGGCCGGCCTGACTTTGAGTCGCTGGACACGAATGCTGACGAATTGTTGTCAGCAGACGAGCTCGACCAGCTGCCGAGCCGCGGTGGCAGAAGCGGTGCTGACCGGCTGGCGCGGCTGGATAGCGATGACGACGGCTACGTCTCCCGGGAAGAACTCGAGCAGGCGCGTCAGCACATGCGTTCAGGTAAAGGCGGCAGACACGGCGGCCGGCCGAATTTTGAAACCTTCGACACGGACGGTGACGGGCAGCTGTCGCGCGACGAGATGAGCCAGATGAAGGGACCGCACGGCTCACCGCCGCCCGAGGTGTTCGACCGCATGGACGCGGATGGGGATGGCTATGTGACCCGGGATGAAATGCAGTCGATGCGGAAGCAACGCAAGGGCCAGGGTGAGCCGAGCGGTTGATGCCCGAAGGGGGCAGTCACTTTTTTCGCGGTAAACGGGGACAGGCACCATTTCAAAAGAGTGGCTGCGCCCCTTTTTGAAATGGAGCCAGTCCCGGGTAAAAGGGGACTGGCTCCCTTTTCTGAGAGATGTTTGAGAAAGTCGCGCTGTCGTTAGGGAAAAGGGTGCCTGTCCCCGTTTTCGAAAAGAACCTAGCCCTTCTTAAGAAAGGATAACGAACCCAAACCCGTCTAACGTTTATCCGATGCAGGCCTCCTCCCCCTGTCCTGCCATCGGACCCCAGGCCGGCGGCGCCCCACGAGGTGCCGCCGGCCTCTTTAGAGCTTTCGAAGCGCCGCTGACGATTCTCGCAATTGGGGACAGGCTCCCTTTCCTCAAAGATAGGCAAGAACCTCGCGCTGCTGTTCAGGGAAAGGGTGCCTGTCCCCCGAAAAGGAACTCGGGCCGGCGCTCTTTTAATTGGTCAATTGAGTGTCTGACACCGAGTGTTCACAAAGCAGCGTCGGCCACTATTTCCGATCCGGCTGGATCGCCTAGTTGGACCCGACTGGTTTCTGCACCGGCCGAGCCGCGGCAAACGCCAGCGCTTCCGCCTTACAGTCGCGGTTCGGGGGTAATCCCTTGGCGCGCACTGCGGCGATTTCGTTGCGGGCTCGCTCCAGGTCCGCGCGAAATTCGGCATTCGCATGCAGGCGCGCGACCAGCGCCGCGCCGACGAGACGGCCCTGGATCACGTCGCTTTGCCAGTGGACGTTGCAGACTGCCCTGCTCTGTCCGTATTCCCAGCCGCGCTCGAGCACCGCATCGGTCCGGTCGGGGGCGATCTCGGCGAAGATCAGCGCCCATGCCCAGCCGGCTGCGGTATGACCGGACGGATAGGAGCCGTCCAGCGCGGTGCGTTCGTCGGCGCGGGGCGTGCAGCTCGACTGCGCATTGACGAGGAACGGACGGTCGCGTTGGTAGAGTTTCTTTGCCGGCATGACCGACGCCCCGACATCAGCCACGCTGCGGCGCATGAGGATATAGACGCTCGGCGTGTCCTGCTCGGTGATCGGCACACCCAGCGCGCACGAAAACAGACTGGCTGCGGCAGGAAATCTTATTCGCGCGTCCTCGGCCGCCAGTTCCCAACGCGCGGAGCCGCGCAACTCGAGCATCGCCCGGTTCAGTTCCTGATCGAGTGCCAGCGCGGCTGATCCCGGTGCCGGGGGTGGCGGCAACAGGGCGGCGCTGTCGGGGTATTCGTCCTCGGCCAGGTATCCCTTTGCGGTTGCCGCACCGCGCATCGGACTGGCGCCGGAGGTCATGTCCTGGGCCTGGCAGCCAGCGGCCAACAGAAGTCCGACTATCAGCAAACCTGGTGTGCGGAGCAGCTCGAATCCTGTGCTGAGAGGATGGGTGTCAGGCATCGGTTTTCGATGTTTCCGGTGATAATGAGGACAGGTACGTTTTATCTGAACATGGCGGGTGGGGACAGGCACCTGCCTTATCTTTCCGCATGGTGCTGATTGGGACAGGTGCCTTCTTGATCTTTTTGCATGGTGCTAATCGTGCTTATTGGGACAGGCACGTTTTCAAAAAAGGGGCGTGCCCCTTTTTTGAAAACGAGCCAGTCCCTGACTACTGTGGGGTGACGGGCGCATCGTCGGCGGTGGTCACCATGGTGCCGGGTTTGATCTCGCCTTTGGCGATGGCCTTGATGTAGTCGACCGTGGCGACATGGCAGTAGGCCTGGCCCTCCACCATCGCCGGCAGGATCCAGGTCGTCCAGCTGTCGTAGTCGTGAAACAGGCCCGGTGACTGGAAGTGAATCGCGCCGTCTTCGCCGACGTAACTGAGTTCAAAATCGGCCAGGTAATCGCGGCCGGTCATATACGGCTCGTTTTCATCGACGACGAATGCCTCGGCGGCCATCGCGATACCCGTGAGGTTTTCCGCGCGCAGTTCGTCAATCGCCTGCGCCTTGGCGCGGCGGGTGATTTCGGGACAATACTGCTGCTCGCCGGCGGCATCCTCGCCATAGGTCGCGCGGATATGCGCCGCGCCCTTGATCTTGCACGACACCATGATCGGCCGCTGCCCGTCATAGGTCACGACCTGGTAAATCATCAGCGGATCCGGCGACGGCTTGGAATGACGGTATTCCGGCATATCCGTAAAAATCGTGTTAACGCTTTCCACCTCGCTGTTGGCCAGGATTTGCTGCACGACCTGGCAGAATTTCTCCGAGGTCGGATCAGGCAAGGATTGTGCCTGGGCGAGCGCAGGGATGGCTATTGCGCCGGTTAATAAGAGCGAGACGCGAATTTTTGCTGTCATGCAATGACCTTTCAGGAAAACCGGATGGGGCAAGTCTAACCAAGAATATGGGGGCAGGCACCTTTTTTGGGAGGCCGCCAACAGCGAAAGGGGACTGGCTCATTTTCGAGAAAGGGACTTGACCCTTTTCTCGAAAAGGGGCCTGTCCCCGAGAAATCGTATTAGGGGAGTCTGTCGAGTTGCCCGATAAAAGGAACAATCACCTTATCTATGCTGCGCTAACTAAAGCAGAGGACAGGCACCTTTTCCGTGTGTCGAGAATACAGAAAACGGGGACAGGCACCCTTTTCCCCGTCAGCCGCGTGAAATTCTTGAATAAATCTCAGAAAAGGGAGCCAGTCCCTAGACGAAATCCTTGGCCTTGTTGGACCTGCAGAATGGCGCCCAGGCGCAGCGTTCGGGGCCGAACGGCGTGCCGTATTCAGCCAGCGTGTCGGTTTCGTCTGCGATTTCGTCCGGGTTCATGAGGCGTTCCACATGCGAGGCCGCCATGACTTTCATATAGGCCGACAGACTGACGACGGCGTTCAGATCGTCTTCGGGAATGCCAAGCGTCTTGGCGTTCGCGATCTGCTCCCTGAGGTTCGCGACACAATTAACGGCGAAGGCAGCGCCGATGGATACGAGCGCCTCGATACGTTGGTGGTCATCGTCAACCGGCTGAAGTTTGGGTTCCCCGGTTTCCGCGAAACCTTCGGATACGAAGTGCGCGATGCTGTGCGTCGCCGCTTCGCGCATGCGGATCGCAGTGGAAATCGAGTCGTCGATATCCTTTTGCGGGACATGGAGCTGGCGCGCTACCGTGGCGCTTTCCTGCAGGGTACCTTTACAGCCGCTGGCGACCGAGATACCGATGATAACCAGTTCCCTTTCTTGAGGTGTGATAGCCATAGTAATTCTCCGGGGGCACGTTGGGGATTATAAACCGCAATCTCCGCCGGTCGATATTCGGTATACCCCTATATTGCCAAGGGGACTGGCTCGTTTTCGCAAAAGGGGCAAACCGCTTTTGCGAAAAGGTGCCTGTCCCCATCAATCTATGGGGACATGAATAATGGGGACAGAATAATGGGGACAGTCCCCATTATTCATTATTCGAGCTGCATGCGCGCGATGATTCTCGCTAGCTCGCCGGATTTCCGCAACGCTTCGATTTCTTCGCGTAATTTGGCGGCGTCCGCTGGATCTTCTGCGGGCACCACGTAACGCGTCGGCTCGTCGCGGAATACCGCGTCATCGGCGATATCCAGTTGGTTGACACGAATAATGCCCTTCAAGGTATCGACATAGGCCTGGCCGCGTTCGGAGTAGCGAATCAGCCCATCGGCGAGCGCCAGGGAGGTCACCGGTTTACCGGCCGCCTTGAGCTCGGCGCGCAGGCGGCGCAGCTCCGCGTAGGCCGGGTGCGAACTCAAATTGATGAAGTAGGCACGCACGCTGTCGAAAGGCCACTCGAAGCTCGCAATCCGGTGATCACCGAGCTGGCTGCGTTGCTTGCCCGGCACCATGCCCTTGCCACCGAAGGCCCATTGGCCGAACAGCGCATTGCCTTCGGCGGCAAATCGTGAAGTGCCGTAACCACTCTCATAGGCGGCCTGGCCAAGCACCAGCCCGGCCGGGATCACGTCGAGGCGATTCAAAGCCTGGCCAATAATGTCCTGCAGTTCTGTGGGCGACTCGCCGAGCGCCGCGGCGGCCTCCTCATCCATGATGCGCAGCAGGACGGCCAGTTCGCGCAGCCAGGCAACGTCAGCCACCTGCGGGTTGCGGCCGCCCGCAAGGTCAAGGGACATGCGCCTGAGCCGCGCGCGCCGATCCAGCACCATGGTGTTGGCGTGCATGACCAACGGCAGCATGAAGCGGTAGAAGATTTCCTTCTTCTGCGGCACCGGCATCTTTTGCGCGTTCGCGCGCCAACGGTCAGAGATGCCGGTAATGATCGCGTTGGGCACCTGCAATTGGTCGCCGTGCTGCTCCTCGCCCCACCAGTTCTCGGCCCGCATCCAGTCGACCACGTCATCGACACTGCCGAACACGACGACTTCCTGGGCGACGGCGGGCCCGTGCAAAAGCACGAAAACCGATGCACAACAAAAGATGCGGACAACGTTTTTCAACCAGGACAGCATCCGCGAATTGTATCTGAGATAGCCGGGAGAAAGGGACCGGTGTCAAACGGAACAAGCGCTATGCGCGAAAACGGGCAGGCACCCTTTTCATGCGCACCCGGGCCGGCAACTGCACGCGGCTCGGAAAAATGGGGACATTCCTCATTATTCCTGCAAGTGGTTTAACGACCGCGTTTCCCACGGCAAGGGAAGAACGAGGAATGTCCTCTTGATGCGGATGCTAGCGCAGATACGTCCCGCAGCGCGGATCGCCGTCCGGCACGTCCGGATCGGTGCCGGCACCGCGCGGGTAACGCTCGCGGTCGCAGAGCGCCGCCAGCAGATCGAGCAATGTTGCCGTCTGCTCGGCCGCGCTGAGATTAAGTGACGCTTCCGCGCCCATCTCCGAACCGGGCTCGCCGGACAGGGTAATCATCGCCACCGCATAGCCGTAGTAGCGCGCGTGCTGGCCGAGGCTCTGCTCGCCGTTGTCGAAGATAATTTTAGTGGCATCGGCGCCGTGGCATTCGGCACACTCTGCGTCGTAGAACTGGCGGCCGCGCTCGGCATCGCCGCCGGGCGCAAGGACAAACCCATTCGGCGCATCGCTGGCCAGCTGATAGAGGCCGGCGGGACGCGGCAAGCGGCCTTCACGCACGGCCAGAATAAAGTCGACCAGCGCCTCGATCTCGGCCGGGCTCATCACACTGCCGTAGGCCGGGAGCCGACCTTCGCCCTTCGTCACGCGCGCAATCCACTGGCTGCGAGACGCGCGTGCGTGCTTGGGACTCAGCGGCCCGGTCGGCAGAACCCATGGCTTGGCCTGGTAATCATGTCCGTAAATGCCGGCATCGCCACGCATGTCCCAGCCGTATAGATTCTTAAAGCGGTAATCGTGCCCGGTGTTCGCGATCCGTTTGCCATCGGCGCCGTTCAGCGTGCCGTTGCCGTTCGGTCCGCCACGTCCGTCGACCTCGGGCGTTTCCGGGTTGTCCGGCACGAAGTCCGCCGCGACGTCGTCGTACCACATGTCGAAGAGCCGGCCGCCAAATGTAATGCGCTCGAATTCCTGAGCTGACATGTCGCCCTCATCAGGGCCGTTGTCCGGCGCGCAAGCGCATAATCCGCCAACGATCAAAATAAAACCAATTCGCCACATCCGCCGCATCGTCGTCTCCTGATACATTGGGTTCGAACCGACATTTCTATTCAAAAACCGTATCCCTTCTAAATAAAAATGTCGGGTCGAACCCGGGTTCAAAAAAGGATCGGGGTTAATTTTTACCAAAGTATATAGTGCTGATAATAAGCGTCTAGCAAAAATAGACCCGGCGCCACTGCTGCCCGGTAAACGCGGGGCATAACCAGTTCAATCGTTTACGCGGCAATAAGGGGACAGGCACCTTTTTCCGCATAGACTCATAGGATATTGTTGATTGTCGCTAAAAAAGGAGCCAGTCCCCTTATTGCCATTCCCTTTTTGCTGCTCTCCGCACACTAAATCTTCCGGGCGGCAAGCTGCTAACAAGTCCATCTGTCCGGACCCTTTTTCGTTCGATGCGTCGAAGCATGCGAATACATGGCTACCGCGCCTTCATCGGCCCCGGTGACAGAATTCGCACGGCGATCGCCGCCAGAAATACCATCCCATTGAATATCCCGACCAGCACGAACGGTGCCGACGGACCGATAGAATCGAACAGGCGCCCGCCGATACTGGACGCAACCAGGATGCCGATCGCGCCGCAGCTATTGAAGACCCCGACGACCGAACCGCGCTTTGCGTGCGGGGCCTCCTGGCCGATCAATGTTGCCGAACCCAGGAACGCGCTGATCTGCCCGACGCCGAGTAAAACGAATATCGGGATCGCGCTGCGCGCGGTCGGGTCGTCGACGAACATCGTGCCGAGATAACCGGCGGTGGCCAGGCCCATACAAACCGACAGGCCCGTGACCCGGTTGACGCGATCGAGGAGCACGCCCAGCACCGGGATCCAGAGCAACGCCGCCGTCTGGGTCGTGACGAACACGATCGTACCGATGGTCATCGCCTCGGCCGGTGCCATGCCCTGGCTCATGCCGAAGGTCTTGCCCCAGAGGATGGCGAACGTGCCGAGAATGACGAAGTCGCCCCGCGAGACGAATGCCGAGGCATAGGCCAGCGAGATCCGCGGGTTCCTGCCCTCCCGGAGTCCGCTGCGAACCAGTTCCATGACCGGTGGTCGTTCTTCGTGTTGCACCGGGGTGCCCTTTTTGAGCCCAAAACCCAGAACCAGGGCCGTGACCGCGCAGCCGATGGCCGCCACCGCGTGCGTATAGCGACCGGCCGTAATCGCCGTATAGCCGGCTGCAACGAGTATGTCGGGTAGATTGCCCAACAGCGCGATGAACAGGATGACGCCGAGACCGTTCAGGAATCCCACGAGGGCGAGCATTTTGCCGCGTGAATTTTCCCGCGGGTAATCCGCGACGACGGTCGCTAGCATCCCCGTGGATGTGCCAAGGCCGATCGCGTAAATCACCCGGTAAATCGTCAGTTCGCCGACTGACTCGGCGAACGGGTAAAACAGATAGGACGCCCCCATGGCTAACAAGCCCATCGCGTACAACCAGTTGCGCCCGATCCGGTCGGCGGCCACGCCAACCAAGCCGAAAATCAGAATCTGCGTGATCTCCGCCCAGAACACCAGATCGCCGGTGATGGTGCCCTGCTCGGCCTCGGGAATCCTGAGGTTGACGGTCAGCACGTACGGCGTGGCGACCGCAACGAACGTCAACAGGCCGATCGTCATGAATGCCCCCCACATTAGCGAGAACGCATTGCCGCGTGAAATGCCCGGCATCAGGTCGACCGGGCCGAACTTGACCCCGTCAGAATCGACGTCAGCGTAGTCTGTCATGGCCATTAAGTGCTGGAAAGAAAAGTCATATGCCAAATTAGCTTGATTATTTCTTTTTTATTAGCCGTTCTGTGCACGCTACCCGAGTCAATGTGCGCAGACAAGACCTCAAAAAATCATGCGGACATTCTGGCTCTTCTAAAAAACCGGAATGTCCCCATTTTCTCATCCGGAAAATGGGGAAGGTTACCTTCCCTGCCCAGGTATGGCCGCGACGGTCTCTATTTCGACGAGCGTGTCCGAATTTTGCCTTTCGATCGAGAATTACGCAGTCTGATCGGTTGGCGAGCGCTACAAGCCGACAGCGCTGATGAACAGAGACATCAGCGCCCGAGCGAGTAGAATTTTGAGAATTACCGGGGCATTCTCATTTTTATAAGAAACCAGAATGCCCCATTTTCTGAATTTTTTGGCAAGGTTACGGTGATGGTCAGCAGTCCGGCACGAAAGAACGGACGACTTAGCATTTGCGGTATCGTAATAGGGCGCGCCCAAACAGAAGGACAACCGACTATGACTATTTTGCTTTTGCGCGGAGGCCGTGCCGCCGCAGTGCTGCTACTGATCGTTGGTATAACCCACGCGCAAGACACTGAGCGTGCCGCAGCACCGTTGCTGGCCCCCGACGGCATGGTGCTGATTCCGGCCGGCCCATTTCTGATGGGCAACAATAACGAGTATTTCGATAACGACAATGATGAAAAGCCGCGCCACGCCGTCAATCTGCACCCTTTCTTTATCGATATCTATCCGGTCACGAATGATGACTACAAGATCTTTGTCGAGGCGACCGGTCATCGCTATCCGCAGTACTGGTCGGACGCCGGGGAAATCCCGCCGGGTCAGCAGAAACATCCGGTCACCGGCGTCAACTACATGGATGCGACGGCATTTGCCGCCTGGAAGGGGCGGCGCCTGCCCACCGAACAGGAATGGGAGAAGGCGTCGCGCGGCGCCGGCGGCTTGCGTTGGCCGTGGGGCAATGTTTTCGACAAGGCTAAAGCCAACGTCGGACAGCGCACCACGACGCCGGTCGGGTCGTATCCGGAGGGCTGCAATGCCTATGGCGTCTGCGATATGGCGGGCAATGTCTTTGAATGGACCAGCACCCGGTATGCGCCTTATCCCGATGCGCCTCCGAACCGGGCCATCCTGCGCTTCCTGAATGATCGCTATCTGTCGGTGCGTGGCGGTTCGTATGGCAGCGATATCGGCAGTGCGCGCGGCGCCGACCGCGGTGTGCAGGAGCCCGACGAACCCAGCCCGGCACTGGGCTTCAGAACCGTCATGGACATCCCCGGTTACGCGGGTTACCGCGCAGCCTGGCAAACCATGGAGCTGGCGAGGGAGACTAGCCGAACCGCGGCGTCGGATATTTCCGAGTACGAAGAACATACAGACGCGCGTGCGTTGCTGGCCGAGGCCGCGGAAGAGTTATCGCGGGCCGAGGACGCATTTATCGAGGAACAATTTGTGGAGAGCGGCCTGCTGGCGCAAGCCTCGATCAGCAAGGCCAGCAAGGCGCAACAATTGGCGCTCGACTACAAGCGAGACTACCTGGCGAAACAGCAAGCTGGGACGGCCGAGGTGTTGGGCCGCCTCGAAGCGCGTTTGGCAAAGTTACCGCCCCCCGCGGATCGCGGCCAGCAGGCACTGGTCCGGGAAGCGGAAGATCATTTGCAGCAGGGACGTCAGTTTGAAGCAGAGGGCGGTTGGGGTTACGCACAGATGCACGGTTATATCGGCCTCGCTAAGCTCCAACGCATCAGCCGCTGACGGATAATGGGGACATTCCTGGTTTATTGCCGTAAACATCGCGATGCTGTCCTACACGCTGTTCGTGAAAATAATGAGGAATGTCCCCATTTCCACTACACGCAGCTGCCGAAAATAATGAGGAATGTCCCCATTATCAGCTGCTATAGTTTCGTCAAAAATAAACTCGCGCATTATCTGAATAAATCCGCGACCTGTTTCGGGACTTGGGGGAAAGATCATGGTCAAGAAAATCATCGCCGCCGTGCTTGCTATTTTTGTGATCGCAATCGGCTGGTTCTTCTTCCGGTTTACCGTGCTGCTACCGCGGGACATTCCGGTGCCGGAGATAACGTTGCCGACTTCTGCGGCAGAGATCGAGCGTGGTCGCTACCTGGCCAACCACGTGGCCGTCTGCATGGACTGTCATTCCACGCGCAACTGGGCGTATTTTTCCGGGCCGATCACACCGGGCACGCTGGGCAAGGGCGGTGAGGTGTACGATGAGAGCAGCGGGCTGCCAGGCGTCGTGGTTTCCACGAACATAACGCCACATAACCTTGGTGACTGGTCCGACGGCGAACTGTTCCGGGTCATTACCGGTGGGCTGCAGAAAGACGGCGACGCGCTGTTCCCGCTAATGCCCTATGACGCTTACCGTACGATGGATGAACGGGACGTGTTCGCAATCATGGCGTATCTGCGCACCCTCGCACCGATCGAGAATGATACCCCAAAGCACCAGCTTAATTTCCCACTGAACCTGATTGTCAATTCCATACCGCGGGAGGCCGAACTGCTCACCGTCAACCGCGCCGACCCTGTCGAATACGGGGAGTACCTCTCGACCGTGGCCGGCTGCACGTGGTGCCATACACCGACCAACGCGACCCAGCAGGTCATTCGTGAACAGAGCCTGGCGGGCGGACACGAGTTCTTCGTCGAGGGTGCCGTGGTCCGGGCGACGAATATTTCTCCGGATCCGGAAACCGGCATCGGTGACTGGTCGCTGGAACAGTTCATCGCCCGGTTTCGCGCATATCAGGGCGAAGCGGCCCGCACAATGCCGGTCGGTGAGGATGGGCGCAATACGATTATGTCCTGGACCATGTTCGCGGACATGACCGATCAAGACCTCGGCGCCATTTACGCCTTTCTGATGCAGTCGGAACCGCGGCGCAACGAGGTGAAAGTTTACGACTGAATTGGGGGGAAATGGCGACCGTTCTCATATTCTCCGGAAACGATGTGGCTATTCCTGATTTTTTTCCGAAGCAATGCGGACATTCCTCATTATTCTTTGGAAAAAGAGAAAAAGGGGACTGGCTCCTTTTTATTTCAGTTGCTCAAGATTATCCCGCTATCAATGGAGAAAAGGTGCCTGTCCCCTTTTTCGCGGGTAAGAATGGGGACATTCCTCATTATTGCCTCGCCGTGGGCTTGCTG
>Ga0224512_10004499_pt1 | contig 11739 bp, 10 predicted proteins | sample SF_May12_sed_USG_4_FD_169103 | JGI IMG/M metagenome (GOLD analysis project Ga0224512, IMG submission 169103) | Sediment microbial communities from San Francisco Bay, California, United States - SF_May12_sed_USGS_13 | ecosystem: Environmental > Aquatic > Marine > Sediment | place: USA... | reverse complement strand
CCGCACTACGACGCGCTCGCCGAACACAAGCTTGCTCCGCCGAGATAGCTCACCGGTGACGAGTGCGGTGCCGCCGTGCGGATCGCCGGGCACGTCACCGTGACCCGGCTCAGGCGGCCGTCCCGCGCTGGACGATCCAGCGGGGTCGGTGAGATCGGCTCGGGAAGCCACTATTGAGGTTGTGCCATGTAACGTGCCCCGCCATGACCTTTGACTCCGCTGCTGCACCGATCTACGAATTCCTGGGCCTCGACGTCGAGATCCCCGAGCCCGGCAAGGCGGTCGGCACCATGACCGTCACGAGACAGCACTACTCCGGCGTTGAGCGGATGCACGGAGGGCTCGTATTCGTTGTGTTCGACACCGTTATGGGCCACGCCATCCACTCCGTGATCGACCCGGCGATCGACATCGCCACGATCGAGATCTCGCAACGATTCATCCGGATGGTCGGAGTGGGCCCGTTGCGGGTCGAAGCCGACGTGATCCACCCGGGCCGCAAGGTTGTCCAGGTCCAGGGCCAGGCATGGGAGTCGAGAGGAAAGCTCGCTGCCACGGCGTCCGGCGCCTTCATCGTTCTCGGCAAGAAGCCGGTTCGACCACAGAATCAGCGGACAGGTAACGGATAGGACTTCGTCGGAAGGCGTCTAATCCGCGGGTCGGTAAACCTGTACAGCGAATGGACGCCCCGGTGCGGTGCGGCCTGCGGGGGCGGGTCGGACCGGAGCAGCACTCATCCATCTGCAAGCCTCCGGGGAGATCGGCACGCTGCGCCCGGCGCACTAAGTTGCGCTCCCATGCCAACGACGACAGTCCGCGCCGCGGTCAGCCGTGCCTTTCGGGCACCGGTCGCGATCGAGGAAGTTGAGCTCTCTTCACCGCTCCGCGACGAAGTCCGTGTGCGGCTCGGTGCGGTGGCGATTTGCCATTCGGACATCGCCTATCTGGACGATTACTGGGGTGGTGACCTGCCGGCAGTGTGGGGTCACGAAGCGTCCGGCACTGTCACCGAGATCGGCGCAGCCGTTTCCACAGCGGTACCCGGCGATCGCGTCGTGGTGAGCCTGGTTCGCTCGTGTGGGACCTGCCATCGCTGTGCCCAAGGTCGATCCGTGGCGTGTACGGGTTCGTTCGAACGGGGATCCGATTCGCCTCTGCGCGCGGCCGACGGCGCACCGATCACACACGGCCTCCGAACCGCCGCGTTCGCCGAGGAAGTCGTCGTGCACGCATCTCAGGTCGTACGGATCCCCGACGACCTCGCCTTCGGCCCGGCGGCGCTACTCAGCTGCGGGGTTGTGACCGGATTCGGAGCAGTGGCGAACACGGCAGGCGTTGAGCCCGGCAGCTCGGTCGTGGTGATCGGCACCGGAGGAGTCGGGCTCCACTCGGTCCAGGGAGCGCGCCTGGCCGGCGCGTCGACGATCATCGCGGTCGACGTCAGCGGCTCGAAGCTGGATTGGGCTCGGCGGCTCGGCGCCACCCTTGTCGCGAGTCCATTGGATGCCGACGTGCCGGCATTTGTCGCGGACGCGACTGGCGGGGCTATGGCCGATTATGTGTTCGTGACGACCGGCGCCCCACCTGCCCTTCAATCCAGCCACGAGTTGGTGGCGTCGACCGGGGCATTGGTGCTCGTCGGCATGCCGGCAACGGGTGTCACGATGAATCTGGACGTGGGCACCTTCGCAGCCCTCAACCAGCGGGTGCTCGGTTCCAGAATGGGAACCACCACGCTCGCTCGAGACGTTCCGAAGCTCGTCGCGCTGTATCAGCGCGGCGACCTCGAACTCGATGCCCTCATCAGCGGCACCTATCCGTTCAGTGCCATCAATGACGGCATCGACGACGCACGCGAGGGTCGGTCCATCCGCAACGTCATCACCTTCGAGCAGGCATCGTGAAGATCGCCGGAATCGAGACCTTCGTCGTTGGGAACCCTCCTCCATCGTTTGGGGGCCGGTACTTCACATTCGTGAAGCTCACGACCGACGACGGCATCGCCGGATACGGCGAAGCCTATGCCGCCACCTTCCACCCCGACGTCGTGTCGGCCATGCTCGTGGACGTCGCCGACCGCCACCTCGTCGGGCGCAGCCCCTTCGACATCGAACGCTTCTGGCGCCGGGCCTACGGACGCGGGTTCAGCCAACGTCCGGACATCTCATTGCAAGGGGTGATGAGCGGGCTCGAGATGGCGTGCTGGGACATCATCGGCAAAGCGCTCGACCAGCCGGTGTACAACCTGCTCGGAGGTCAGGTGCACGACCGCCTTCGCTCCTACACCTATCTCTATCCCGAGCCCGGGGACACGACCGACGTCTACCTGGACCCGGACCTGGGCGCGACGCGAGCGGCCGAGGAGGTGGCGCGCGGGTTCACGGCGGTGAAGTTCGACCCGGCGGGCCCGTACACGGCGATGGGAGGCCACCAGCCATCGCTCGCGCGCATCGAGCTATCGGTGCAGTACGTGGCCCGGGTACGCGAGGCGGTGGGAATCGATGCCGACATATTGTTCGGGACGCACGGCCAGTTCACTCCATCGGGAGCGGTACGACTGGCGCGCAAGCTGGAGCCGTACGATCCGTTGTGGTTCGAAGAGCCGACTCCCCCAGATGACATCGCAGGCATGGCGAGGGTCGCGCGCCAGACGTCGATACCGATCGCGACTGGAGAACGTCTCACTACCAAGGTGGAATTTGCGCGCGTGCTCGAAGCCGGCGCTGCCTCCATCGCCCAATTCAACCTCGGGCGCGTCGGCGGGATTCTCGAGGCGAAGAAGGTGGCGTCCATCGCCGAAGCCCACAACGCCCAGATCGCGCCGCACCTGTACTGCGGTCCGATCGTCGGCGCGGCCAACATCCAGCTCGCCACGTGCTCGCCGAACTTCCTGATCCTCGAGAGCATTCGGGATTGGAGCGGCATCCACGCCGACCTGTTGACCACGCCGATCAGCTGGGAGGACGGCTACGTGATCCCACCGACAACCCCTGGCCTGGGTGTCGAGCTGAACGAGGACGTGGCTCGCGCGCACCCATACGACGGAGATGAGCTGCACCTGCAGATGGCCGATGATCCGATCGGGGTGGCCGACCCCCTCAACGAGCTGCCCTGACCTAGGTCGAGACGCCCGCACGGACGATCGGTACGCGCCGGCGGCTCAGAGCCCGGTATTGGTCTCGCCGGTCTCGATGCGCCGTACGCCATCCCAGTGCTGATCCGAATGCTCGCCGGCGTGTCCGCGGTGTGCGTCCAACTGGCTGAGCACCTGTCCGCTGACGTCCTGGTAGATGGAACTTCCGTGCGACGGCGGCACCCGGGCGGCGAATCTCCGCAGAAGGACGGCGGCCACAAGACCAGACACCAGAAGCAGGCCGATCAAGAGCAACACGAGCTGCGTTGCTGACAGAGACACATTGATTATCGGCATGTACAGATTGTACAAAACCTCGGCAGGGGGAGGAAGCGGTTTCCAACGTCTGGCGGGCGCCCGGGTCCCGGGAACCCCGTGCTTTGACAACGATACGGTACCGTCTGCGACCAACCTTGACTGGAGTGACCGTGACCTATTTCCTGTGTCTGCGCTACCCGCTGCGGCCGCGCGACGGCTGGTCGGCGAGCCTGCAGGACCACCTCGACTGGATGAAATCCATGCACGACGCGGGGTCGGTATACATGTCGGGCCCGGCTCGGGACCACAGCGTGAGCATCTACGTCATTCGCGCGGGATCTCTACGAGACGCCACGGCGATCGCGGCAGCCGATCCCTTCACGGCGAGCGGCGACTGCCGTTTCGAGATCATCGATTGGGACGTGCACCAACTCGCCGGCGTCGGGTCATTCATCCCTGCGGTCTAGCGGGGCGCCGCGGGCCGGCGCCGACGGGCTCAGAGGACCCGGTGCCGGCGCCCGCCTGGCCGCCTCACCAGCCAGGGTTACCTCGGCACGCCAGCAGCATGGCGAGGGCAACATGGCGGCCCGGCTCTCGCGACGCCGCGAGGCCTTCGACGTACCGCACGATCCGCAGGTCAGCAAACGACGTCAACAGCTCGCCGGGCGCAACCCGGAATTCGTCGCCGGGAGGCCCGTCGACATCGAGATACGTCCGCAGATGCTGCTCCATCAGCAACCATCCATCGGGCGTTAGCGCGGAGACGACGTTGCGCCACAGCGCCCGGTTCACGTATCGAACCATGGTCACGAGACCGTAGGTACCCGGGTTGATCTCGAACTCATCGAGATCGGCAGCGATCCAACGTACGGACAGGCCCCGTGCTTCCGCCGCTTCCTTTCCTTTCGCAACGGCCACCGCAGAGATGTCGACCGCGTCGACGTAGAAACCGTGCTCTGCCAACCAGAGGGCGTTGCGCCCGGTTCCGGCCGCGAGCACGAGGGCGCGGCCCACTGGTATCAGTGGAGCCGACGATTCAAGGAAGGGCGATGGGACGTCGCGCGGCCGGTAGTCGCTACTCGAATACCGCTCGTCCCACTTGATCTTCTCGAACTCACTCACGGATTCTTCCTCACGGTCATGCCAACGTAGCGTCGCCGCAGCGCTGCAGCAGCCGGCCATGACGGGTCTGACTAGCTCGTGAGGTTCCCACGGTGCCCGCCCCTGCGATCCGGGACTAGTAGCGTTGCCGTGCCCTCGGTCGTCCTGATAGCTTGAGCGGAGTCTGCAGACCCGGTGTCATCGCGGCTCGTCGTTGAACGACGTGCCAGGACAAACCAGGTCTGCCGCCACCGGACGCCCGAGAAAGGGGCCCTCGTGCACATCGCCGATGCTCTCGCCAACACACCGGTTTCCACAGTCGACCTGACCCGGTTTGTCGAGGTGCCGGCTGACGCAACCGTTGCCGAGACGGTGCGATCGATGTGTTCCGCTCGACGGTCGTGCGCGTGCATCGTCGAAGACGGCCGCCTCGCAGGGGTCTTTACGCAGCGCGATGTCCTCCTGCGCGCGATCGGACGCCCGAGCACGTGGGATCGGCCGATCGCAGAAGAGATGACGACGGCCGTGCGGACGATCACCGTCGAGCAATCCGTGTCGGACGGTCTGAAGGTCATGAACGACTGGTGGGTACGCAGCGTCCCGGTCGTGGACAACGGCACCCGGCTGGTTGGCAACCTCTCCTACTACATCGTCATGGCGGCGATCGCCGACCTGGTGCGGGCACACGCAGGCGAATCTCCGGCCGAGGTGGCCGTGGAACACGGATTGACACTCATTGATTTCACCGGCCTGAACACGAGCCACCCCGTCACCGTCGGTAGCGAAGACACTGCTGACATCGCCGCCCATCACATGCGGGCTCGGGCCATCGGCTCCGTCCTCGTGGTCGACGAACGCGAACATTTGATCGGGGTGCTGAGCGAATTCGACCTGCAGATGAAGGTGGGCTGTGACCAAGCCGATCTCTCGACCATCCAGGTCAAGGACATCATGACGCCGGACCCGGTCGCCCTGGCGGCCCGGTCCTCGATCGCGTCTGCGATTCAGCAGATGGCCGATCGTGAGTTCTCGCACGTGCCGTTGCTCGGCGAGTCGGGGCGGTTGGTTGGCATCGCCTCGTTCCGCGACGTGGCGGCCTACTTCGAGGCGAGCCTCCAGGCGCTGAGCTGATCCGGATTCTGCCGCCGGAATGGCCCCACCCGCACCGGAATGATTGTCCGTTACGGCACAGGGGCTGAGCTGAGGTTCGGCTCAGCCTGACGACCTCGGACGTGTTCCCGCGCCAAGAGAGACGGCGGGGAGGCACGCGGATTGAAAGGGGCGCCATGCGCACGGTACCGACCGTGACGCTGCCTGCGCCCGGTCCCGACACCCCAACGAAGGCTGCCGATCAGCCAGAGAGGGCCCCGACGAGCGGTCGTCCTTTGTGTCGTGGATGTCAGAGTGTGCCATCCGACGCGGCCGCGGTCGAGGAATGGCTTCTGGCGACCGAGGGAACCCAGCCGTCCGAGATTCCGAACTTTTCGGCCGGCGAGATGGACCTCCCCTCAGTATGCGCCGGCGAGCGTCGGTGTGAGCACCCGCTACAGCTTCAACGAGGACGAGCCGGTGCTCGTCGTGATCACGTTCGTGTGGCCCGGACGGTGAGCATCTGTCGGCGATGCCGCCAGCGACGCGCCGTGTGAGTTCTCGTATTCGGAGCGACGCAGCCGGCTCCCGTAGGGACATCGTGCTGGACATTCATCAGTCGAAACGCTCACAGATACCGCCGTCGGGGCGCCCGCCGGACGGGTACGCTCCGCGCATGGAGTTGCTCGACCGGGCCGGCGAACTCCGGGAGCTGGAAACAGCTCTCGCGAATGCGCGCGGCGGGCAGGGTGGCGCAATCTTCGTCACGGGTGAGGCCGGCATCGGAAAGACGCGCCTCATCACGGCATTCCTCGATCGAGCTGGGAAGGTTCGGCCGCTCTTCGGCCTCTGCGACGATCTCCTCGCGCCGCGAGCATTCGGGCCGTTCCGGGAAATCGCCCGCACATCAGGGGAGCTGCCGTCGGCCGTGGCGACCGAGCCTGAGCGCGACCACCTCCTGGCCGCACTGGTCGATGCGATGGATTCGAAGATGCACCCCGCCATCCTGGTCATCGAAGATGCGCAGTGGGCAGACGAAGCATCACTCGACGTCATTCGATATCTCAGCCGCCGGATGACTCAGCTGGCTGCCCTGCTCATCGTGAGTTTCCGCGACGATGCGCTCGAGGCACACCACCCGCTGATCGAGATGGCGGCGGGTACGGCGAACCGAGCGGTCGTCCGGCTGCGGCTCGGTGGCCTCTCCGAAGCATCCGTGGCGGAGCTAGCAGCCGGGACCGGCTACGACCCGGCCGATCTGCTGGCCATGTCGGGTGGGAATCCGTTCTACCTCGGCGAGGTCCTTGCGGCCGCGCCAAACGAGCTCCCGCAAACGATCCGCGACACGGTGGCGGCCCGTGCGGCTCGGCTCAGCGACGCCGGTCGATCGGCGCTCGAAGTCCTAGCGGTGGTTCCGAATGGTGCAAGCCCGACCCTCGCCCGAGCCCTGTTCAACGGTGACACCGCGGTGATCGAGGAAGCAGAGGCGTCCGGCTTGCTCGACACGACACACGGTCGTCTCCGGTTCCGCCACGAACTCGGTCGCCGTGCGATCGACAGCTCATTGTCGTTCGCGCGCCGGATGGCGTGCAACCGGATCGTCCTCGATGCACTCGAGGCGACCGGAGCTGACCCGGCGACGCTCGTCCACTTCGCAGTCGGTGCCGGCGAGGGTGAGCGCGCCGCCGCATTTGCCCGTGCGGCGATCCCTGAAGCGGACCGGGTCGCCAGCCACCGCGAGGTGTGGACACTGTGCCGGATCGCGCTCGAACATACCGCTACCCGCCCCCCGCTCGAATCGGCGGAGCTGCATCTCATCGCCTGCCGGGCAGGAAACGCGATCAACAGCCACATGCAGGCAAAGCAACATGCGGACCATGCGCTCTCCCTGATCAGGTCGGCCGAGGGGGCAGCGCCCCAACAGCTCGCCGAGGCGCTGCTGTCGGCCGCGTTGACGAGTCACGTCCTGGGCCGAAACGACGACGCCCGCCGTGAGTTGCGTGAGGCAGTCGACATTCTCAGACCGTTGCCGGTGTCTGAGACCCTGGGGCGGTGTTATGCGGCCCTCGGCGGCAATGCGATGGTGATAGGCAGCAATGTCGAGGCGATCGCCTGGGCAAATCTCGCGATCGAGATGGGCGAGAAGCACGGGTGGTTCGACCCGCAGGTCCGCGGCCTCGGTGTCCGCGGCGTTGCGAAGATCAGCCTCGCCGACGAGAGCGGATTCGAAGACCTTGACCGAGCCTGCGACCTGGGCGCCACCCACGGACCCGTGGACCGGCTGCTCGTGAGCATCTACAACACTGCCGTCTGCCACATTCGGCTGGGCAAGCCCCGCGATGCCGAGCCCTACCTCGAGGAATCCGAACGCATCGCCCGCGAACATGGGTTTGACAACAAGCTGTATCACACTCGGGTCCAGCAGGCCCTGATGTTGACACTGCGCGGCCAGTTCGACGAGGCCGAGCACATTCTCGACGAGCTCATCGCCCCGACGGACCGCGACCCGGGAGCCATCGTATCGACGGCCTATGCCGTCCTCGGCCGGATCCTGAGTAGGCGTGGCGACCCTCGCGCGACCGACATGGTCGAACGGGGGTGGCGTATCGCCTGCGACAGCGGCGAGCACCAAAAGATCGCCATCGCCGGAATCTCCAAGCTGGAGCACGCCTGGCTCGAGGGCGACACCGCCACCCTGCGCGAGCTGAGTCACGAGTTGACCAGCCTCGCCGAAGACATAGGGCACCTCTGGCTTCGCGCCGAAGTGATGCGCCACCTCGCACGGCTGGGCGATGATGTGAAGCCGTTCGACGGCTGTCCACCCGGATACGCGCTCGGAATGCGGGGCGACTGGAGTGCAGCTGCCCGGGCATGGGATCAGGCCGGCCAGCCGTATGAGCAGGCGTTAGAGCTGGTCGAGTCGCCGGAGAAGGCAGTCGCGTTCGAGGGTCTTCGGATACTCGATCGCCTCGGTGCGGCCCGGACCGCAGATGTCGTGCGCCAGAGACTCCGGGGCCTTGGGCTCCAAGGTGTGCCACGCGGTCCGCGCCAAGACACCGTGGCTGCTGGCGGCCTGACCAGCCGCCAGATCGACGTCGTCGGGCTCATCGCCGAGGGCCTCACGAACGCCGAGATCGCTGATCGATTGTTCGTGTCGCGACGCACGGTCGACAATCACGTATCGGCGATTCTGACCCGCCTGGGAGTCGAATCCCGCCACGACGCCGTCGAGCATGCGACATCGCAGGGGTTGCTCACGTCACGGTCCTGACAGCCCTGCTTACCAGGCATTTCGCGAAATCATCCCGTGGCCGACGATCCGGACGCAGTGGTCGACAGAATCGCAATGTAGGTATCACGGCGCGGATCTGAGCATCACCTACTCATGCCGGCGGCAACCTCGTTTCATATGTTGAGAACACAGGCTCGGACCGCATCTGAAGGGGCGTCAATGCAGCACAACAACCGGAGTTCGATTCCAATGAGTGTCCCGCTGGCGCAGTTCTTGGCACTCGAGCAGCAACGGCAGAGCCGAGCAAGGGCGCCGCGCCGGAAGGCTCGGTCCGTTTCGAAGCCGACGCGGTATCGGGTCATCGTCCGGGGGCCGGTCCGGCTGCCCGTGCACCCGAATGAGTGGCCGAGGGCGAAACCAGCCCGCCACGTGATGCCCGGGATTCCGCACCCAGCCCACTGATCTGTAGCGGGCCGGCCCCGGCGCGGCGCTACGAAAGGCGGCCCTCCGGCCCGTCAGCTAACCACGATGGCGTCGAGCATCGCCTCCGGGTGCCGCTCCATCGCGGCCTCGAGCCGGTAGCGGCTCTTGAACAAGGCAAGGAGCGTGCCGTCGCGGCGCTCGAGGATCTCACAATCACGCTCCCCGGCAAGCGTTGCCGCACCTTCAGCGTCGGTGCGCCGGGCGATCGTGAATGGCGTTGGCGCGAGTTCGAGAGTCGCGCCGTACTCGGTCTCCAGTCGGGCTACCGCAACCTCGTACTGGAGCCGCCCGACCGCCGCGAGCACGGGCTGCTGCTCTCCCCAGTGCGGATGATGCAGAACTTGAATCGCGCCTTCTTCGTCGAGCTCCGCCATTCCGCGGCGGAACTGCTTGTACCGGGACGTGTCGAGGTTCATGGCTTTCATGAAGTGCTCCGGAGCAAACGTCGGAATCGGCGGATACTGCACCTTGCCGGACTGGGACAGGGTGTCGCCGATGTGGAGGTCCCCGGAGCTGATGAGCCCGACGATATCGCCCGGAAGCGCAGTTTCCACCGTGTCGCGATCGCGCCCAAACAGTTGGTGTGCGTATTTCGCGGTGAACGAGCGGTGCGAACGGTGGTTCGTCAGTTGGATTCCCCGCTCGAATTGACCGGAGTTGACGCGCAGGTACGCGATGCGATCACGATGGCGTGGATCCAGATTCGCCTGAATCTTGAATACAAAACCGGAAAACTGCCCGTCGAGCGGATGCAGCTCACCTTTGACGTCGGCCCGCGGGCCGGGGGCGGGAGCAAGCTCACCGATCCCGTCGAGCAGCAGCCGAATACCAAAATTCCAGACCGCCGATCCAAAAAACACCGGCGTCGTCACGCCGGCGAGGAACAACTCGAGATCGTGATCAGCGCCGACGCCATCGAGCAGCTCCACCTCACCCGCCGCCGCGATCCCGGCGTCGCCATGGTCGATCAGGTCCTCGCCGTCGAGCCGCTCCTCATCGACCGCGGTCGCGCCGTGAGCGGTCCGGCCAAACTTCCAAAAAGAGCCGTCCCGACGATCCACCACACCCTGGAAATCCTGACCCATCCCCACCGGCCAGGTCAGTGGCGTTGGCACAATGCCGAGTTCTTCCTCGATGTCGTCGAGGAGTTCGAGCGGTGCGAGGCCCGGCCGGTCACATTTGTTGATGAGCGTGATGAGCGGAATCTTGCGGGTTTTCGCAACCTCGAACAGCTTCTTGGTCTGGCTCTCGATGCCTTTGGCGGCGTCGAGGACGATGATCGCGGCGTCAACTGCTGACAACACCCGGTAGGTGTCTTCCGAGAAGTCACGGTGCCCTGGCGTGTCCAACAGGTTGTAGACGATGCCGTCGTGCTGAAACTGGAGGACGGTCGAGGTGATCGAGATGCCGCGCTGCCGCTCCATCTCCATCCAGTCGGACGTCACGTCGCGCTGGCGTCCGGCCCGGGCTTTGACCGCACCCGCTTCGGCGATCGCACCCGAATACAGAAGCAGCTTCTCGGTGAGCGTCGTCTTCCCGGCGTCCGGATGCGAGATGATGGCGAACGTACGCCGTTGGGTGCTCATCGGTGGACCCGTTCAGGCGCGCAGGATGAATTGATCGCAATCATTCGAGAGCCTCGAGGTCGAGCGGGCTGGCACCGATAGCCGAGCGGTCGTCGACAGTGTATCCGCGCCCAGGCCCATTCCCGATTCTGCCATCGGTAGTGTCATCCACTCGCGGGAAAGGTGGAGAGCGATGGCGTTCCAGCACATCAACCCGGACGGCGCGTTCGACCCATCGTCCATCTATAGCCACATCGTGATCGCTCCGCCCGGCCGTATGGTGTTCTTCGCCGGCCAGTGGGGCGGGGACCCCACCGGCGAACTGGTTGCTGGCGGCTTCGCGAACCAGGTGACGCAGGCGTTTGCCAACGTCCGGACTCAGCTGGCTGCGGCCGGAATCGGTCCCGGCGAGGTGACGAAGCTGACCCACTACGTCGTCGACCTCGACCAGGAAAAGCGAGCGGCGCTCCACGGTGTTGTAGGGTCGATCTGGCCGGACCACAAACCGGCGGCAACACTGCTCGGGATAGCCCGCCTCGCCCGCGAAGGGATGTTCTACGAGGTCGACGTCCAGGCCGTCATACCCGACGCTTGACGATACGTCCACACCGCCGAGCGGCTCTCTCACCTGAGGCGCGTTCCCACCGACCCTCATCAGCGGCGAAGCCGGCGTACGTGGCTCGGGGCACACGGACGCGGAACCAGCCGCTAGAAGCCAATGCGCGCTGCAAGGTACATTCAACGCGTGACCACCCAACCCCGAGCACCGACGGCACCACGGATCGTCGCTCCCGACATCTTCCGCGCGCTCGCGGCTTTGTGATGGCGGCGGTCGCGGCATCGATGTGGGTGGTGGCGTGGCCGCCCGGACGGGTCTA
>Ga0224512_10004498_pt1 | contig 11739 bp, 10 predicted proteins | sample SF_May12_sed_USG_4_FD_169103 | JGI IMG/M metagenome (GOLD analysis project Ga0224512, IMG submission 169103) | Sediment microbial communities from San Francisco Bay, California, United States - SF_May12_sed_USGS_13 | ecosystem: Environmental > Aquatic > Marine > Sediment | place: USA... | reverse complement strand
GATGAGCACGCCCTGCGTCCCGATCGAAGCCGCAATATTGCCGCCGACGCCTAACAGTACATGCAGACCATCAGCTACACGCTGAGACGTGATCGGCGTATTGCGGATGGCTTCGTCCAAGTTGTCGAGTTGTGCCAGAGCCGGCGCGGAACACAAGCAAGCCAAAAACAGCGGGATGGATCTCATGGAATCTTTCCTCGGTCCGATTGGCCTAGCGAGTCATGCTCGTATAGGCGCGATTGATGAACGATGCGGGATCGCCGTGGGTCTCGTCCCATTCCGCGGTCGGCCGCGCTGCGACGACTTGCTCCAAGCTCGCCCCACTCGCAATGAGGGCGCGAATCCGGTCGCGAATCGTGCCCAACATCTCGATGTAGTCGGCAAGGCCTTGGTAGTTGGAAACCGGACCATGCCCAGGAATCACGCTAGTATTACGATCGATTTCCTCGAGCACGGCCTCACAAAACGCCACGACTCCGGGCAGACTCCCGCCATTGTCAGCGTCGATGAAGGGGTACCCGGACGTGTTGAATACGTCGCCAAGGTGCACGACGTTGTGTTCCCGGAATATCACGGCGCTGTCACTGGTCGTGTGCGCCGGTCCGGCATGCAGCAGATCAATTTGCTCGTCGTTGAAGTGCAAGCTCATCCTGCGTTGGTAGGTCATCACCGGCAACGCGTCGGCAGCAAACGCCGGCTGATCGACGGTCGTGCTGACCAAATTGATGACGTTGTCCTTGAGCAGCATCTCGCGCACATTCTCGTGCGCGACCACCCACACGCCCTCCGGGCCCAACAATTTATTGCCGTCGGCATGATCGAAATGCCAATGGGTATTGATCGTGAAATCGATATCGCCGCCCCCGAGCTCGCGGATCGCCGCCTTGTACTTCGGCGCCATCTCAGGGAATTGGTTGTCGACGATCAAAACGCCCTGCCGGCCGATGGAAACGCCGATATTGCCGGCAATCACACCTTCGCCGACCCCAAATAGGACGTGGAAACCGTCCGCGATCGTCTGGGTTTCGATTCTTGCCGCCGCGAAATCCTGCGCGACGGATATCGCCGGCAGCCAGAGTACGAAGCCTGCTGTAAGCACAGGTAGACGCATTGCCCCCTCCTTTAGTCAGCCCGTCAACATTTTCGAGCTACAACACCTTCTCGACTTGGTGCGTACTCGCCGAGCGAATAATCGCCTCGGTCACGGCGGCACCATGAATCATCTCTTCGGTAGGGATGAGAAACTTCTCACCGCCCGCAGCCGCAATCGCGAAACTCTCCAGTGTCGCGCGCGTCACGTCCAGGCGCTCGGCCTCCCAAGTCTCGGCTGGCCCTTTGATGGGCTTGAACACGCAATTGCCAAATAGGCGCGTGCGCCGCTCCTCGGAAGGGGCACCGGCGATGTGCGTCATGCCCTCGAGCCTCACATAACCCTTCGAGCCGTAGACTTGAAAGCTGAACCCGCCCCCAGTCGCCGTCATCGTGCCCAGATAACCCGACATGCCTTCCTTCATGCGAAACAGTATCGAGGTCGTGTCGTCGGCGTCGACCTCGACCACGCGGCGAAAGCTTTGGCAATAGACCTCGTCGATCGGACCGCACAGGTCGATCATGCCGTCCACAGCATGCACGCCCATGGGAGTGAGGCCGCCGCAAGGCGTCTCTTCCCGGCTTGCCCGCCAAGCATCGGGCTTCAGCATCAACGCATTCGGAAACGTCATGGTCGCCTCGATGTGGAGGATAACGCCAAGCTCTCCGGCGGAGATTCGCTCGCGTAGCTTGGCCATCTCGGGATGCCAGCGGCGGTTGTAACCGAGTCCGAGCGTCACACCAGCCTTTACGGTAGCTGCAACCGCCCGCTCGGCGTCGGCTTTGCTCAAGGCAAAAGGCTTTTCGCAGAACACATGCTTACCGGCCGCGGCGGCCGCCGTCACTTGATCGACGTGCATGGAATGGGGCGTCGCCAACACGACGGCATCGATGTTCGGATCCGCCAGTAACTCCTCGTAGCTCGCTTTCAGCTCAAAGCCGTGCTCGCCCGCGAACTCGCGCACATCGTCTCTGATCGTGCGCGTAGTCCCGGCCACGAATTCCAACGTGCCACTCTGCCCGGACATGGCTTCGACGAGTGTCTTGCCCCACCAACCCAGACCGACCACACCTGCCTTGATCATGCCACGCTCTCCTGCCTCCTAATCAATCGAGTCCGCTGGCGCGTGCCTGATCGCGCGCCATAACGGCCCAGTCACACTCGGCGTCACCATGCGCGATGGCACCGAGCAGGCGATCGCGATACACGTTACAACTCGGCAGCGGCACACTAGCCGCCTGGCCCGCGGCCAGCATGAGATTCGCATCTTTGAGTCCGAGCAGGGTCGTAAAGCCAGCCTGATCATAGCTCTGCTTGGCAATGATGCCGCCGTAGACCTTGTATGCCGGCGCCGCAAATAGGCCGTCGGTCAACACCTCGTTGAAGACTTCCGGATCGACATCGAACTTTCGCGTCAAAGCAAAGCCTTCACCCATGGCCTCGATCGCACAACCAAGGACCATGTTGTTTGCCAGCTTCACGGCGGCCGCGCCGGCCGGGTTAGTCCCCGCGTTAAAAGTCCTGCGGCCGAGGATGTCGAACAGCGGCGCAAGCTTTTCGATGGCAGCGGCAGGCCCGGCCGGAACGATGCTGATTTGCGCAGCGGCGGCGGCGTCGGGGCGACCGAGCACGGGCGCCGCAACCAACACTTGCCCAGCCGCTTTGTGGGCTGCGTCGAGCTCAAGCAAAGCCGTCACGCTGTGCGTACCCATCGGTACGTGAATGGCGCCTTTGGGCAGTCGTTCGAGCAGGCCGCCCTGCGCTACCTCATGCAATGCCGCATCGTCGGTCAGCATGCTCATGACCACTTCACGCCCCTCACAGGCAGCGGCGATGGTAGCGGCGACGTCGGCGCCGGCCGCCTCGAGCTCGCTCGCCTTGGCGCGCGTGCGGTTGTAAACGATCAGATCGTGACCGCCCTTCAAGACGTTGCCGGCAATCGCCTGTCCCATACGTCCCAATCCGATGAACCCTACCTGCATGATGTCTTTCTCCCAATCTTCCTTGCAGTCAGTTTGCGCCTCAGTCGAGCAATTGGCCGCGGACCCACTCGAGCTCCATCTCGACATAGTCGACGATGTCGCCGGTCTTTAGATGCTCGGGCAGCACGTCCCAGGTATACGTCTCTATCTCGAGCTGAGGAGACAGTTTGTTTTGCTTGTGAAACTTGAGCGCATCCTCGATCGCGAAGCGCGTGGTCTTGAAATCGCCGAGATCTTCGAGAAACACAGGCACATGAAAGTGCGTGCGCCACTCACGGCTATCGGTATCGCGGTCCCAAGCCTCGAAGGCATCCTCGAGGTTCAAGAAGCGCTTCAAATCACCGCCGCGCTGCTCGACGGTCTGTGTCAAATAGACCGTGTCGGCAAAGCGATGCAAGGCGTCCACAGCTCCTTGCGTCACGTCGGGCACGCGCACAGCCGCGGCTTCCTGAAGCTTGAACACGGGTATGTCGGCGTCCGCGAGCTTCTGCAGCGACGCAGCAATATCCTCGAATTCGACGGCCTGATGACAGATATCGTAGACCATGCCGAGATGATTGCGCAGCGCGCTCCCGGCTTCGGCATCACTCAAGCCGGTATGGTTGGCGAGGGTCGTCACGGCCGACGGGGCATATAGATGACCCGTAAAGTACGCGATGGCCTCATCGGTCGTTTCCAGAAAACAGCAGGGTTCCGGCTCCAGCGCGAGCCGCACCGTGCGGCCCGTTTGCTGCTCGAGCTTGACCAGATGCGCCACGACTCGCAGCACCTGGCGCGTAAAGGCATCGACTACATCGGGTCCCGTGACCCTGGGCTTGAAACCCAACGGCGGGCTCTGGATGGTCGGCTGGACTCCGGCCGGAGCGACCTCGGCCAACAGATCCGCGACTTGCATAGTGTAAATCGCGCGCTGGTCGGTGCGCCAGTCCGGCTCATAGACTTGCTCTTTGACGAGCGTATTCTTGAACGCCCCATACGGGAATGCATTGACCGTATACAGATACATGTCGTTGTCGGTCAAGAACGCGCGCAGTTTTTCGCGCTCATGCGCATCGTTGGTCAAGGTCTGGGCAGAGGCTGCCGACAAGCGCAGCGAGACCCCGAAAGGATCGCTGGGACAAACGCGGCGCTTCACCTGCGGCACGTAGGTCGTCAGGCTATGCCACATTTCCTCCCAGGTGTCGCCGGGGTGAACCAGAGTCGAATAGGTCAAATGACCGAGGCCATGGCCTAAATCCATGTCATGCTCCTTAAACTAGATTGCCGCAACGCGAACTGAGATTGATACGGCTCGCCCGGCGTGCCCATCCCTCGTTAGGGTTGTAGGTCAATGGGATCTGCAATATTGTAGCCAATCTTCACCAATCATTCGCGGAGTATAAGAAAAAATGCTGCAAGCCACGTCCGGTAAGGTATTACCGACAACAATAACAGGGTCTCTGCCACGACCGAGCTGGTACACGGAAAACCTAGGCGGCCGCTCGTTTCTGGCGGCTATGGTCGAGACGCGCTTCCGCGAGCAGTATGAAGACGCACTGGCGGTATATCTGAATCAGCAGCAGATCGCCGGACTGGACATATTTAGCGACGGGGACGTGCGCTTCACGGCCGATATCGGGGGCCAAAGCTGGACCAGCTACCCGGCCTTTCATATGGAAGGCTTCGACGGCATCCCCAAGGCTGCGCCCGTAGGCGGCGGGGGCATTGCCTTTCCGCGCGGGCACATCCTGCATGACTATATCGAGGCACGGGTCATGCCGAGCATCGTCGGGCCCGTTGGACGCGGTAACCTGCAATACGCGGAGATGTGGAAAGCCGCGCAGCGCATGACCGATAAGCCCGTCAAGTTCGGCACAGTGACGCCCGAGCTGGTGGCATTCGCGGTGCAGGATTTCCATTATAAGGATATCCGGGAGCGCATCTGGGCCATCAGCGACGCCTTCAACGAGGAGCTGCATGCCTTAGCCGATGCAGGCTGCCCGGTCATCCAGATGGAGGAACCGCAGGTTCACCTGCTGGCCGCGCGCGGCATCGTCGACGACGTCATCAACCCCGAGTACATGCTCACAGTCTTTAACAATACCGTTCGCGGTCTGCGCGATAAGACCGAGGTTTGGTGTCATACCTGCTGGGGCAATCCGTCACAGCAGCGCATGTTTGCCGAAGTGCAAAGTTATAAGCCCGCGCTGGAGATCTTAAACCGTGTGGATGCCGACGTGATCACGTTCGAATCGGTGAGCTCTAACGGTATCGATCTAGAAGCCATCGGCCAGTTCATCACCGACATGAAAGTCACGATCGGTGTCATCGACCACCATTCCTTGCAGGTCGAGCGGGTCGAAGCGGTCGCCGAGCATATCCGCACGGCGCTGAAGTACATCCCCGCCGAAAGGCTGGTCGTCTCGTCTGACTGCGGCATGGGCCGCGAAGGCATGAGCCGTCGCCATGCGATGTACAAAATCGCCGCCCTGGTACAAGGAACCAACGTCGTGCGCCGCGAGCTCGGTGCGCCTGAGGCCGAGTGTCGCTTGGCCGATCCCAAGCTCTCGCTCGTCCCTGGGGCGAGCTGAGCCAAGGCTCGGGCCAAGCTGGGAATCTCAAAGAAGGGGGATCACTGTCATGTCCAACACAACCAATCGCCGCGACTTCATGGCCCTCATGTCGGTGCTCGGCGCAGCGAGCTTCAGCACCGCCGCGAGCTTCGCGCAGCAGTCCATGCCGCGCCGCACCATCCCATCGACCGGGGAGGAATTGCCCGTCATTGGTCTCGGCTCGAGTAAGCCCGTCTCGGAAATCGCCACGCGCGGTCCGGGGCCGTTGGCCAGCGTGCTACGTGAGCTGGTCGCGCATGGCGGCAAGCTCGTCGATACCTGGCCGCGCAATGCCGAAAACGACGCCGGCTTCGGCCGCGTCATCAACGAGCCCGATCTGCGTGACGCCTTGTTCGTGACGACCAAGATCGACCAAGTAGGCGCAGCGGCCGGCACGCGACAGTTTCGGGACACGCAGCGCCTGTACGGGCGCGACACGCTGGACCTGACGCAGATTTTCAGCCTTACGGACCTCGACACGCATTGGCCAAATCTCAAAGAGTGGAAGGCCGCGGGAGACACCCGCTATATCGGTGTCACGGTGGCCGAGTACGGGCTCTACGATCAGCTCAAGTCGTTCCTAGGCCGCGAGAACCCGGACTTCGTGCAAATCAATTACTCGATCACGGAACGCCGCGCCGAAGACGAGTTGCTGCCCATGCTCCAAGACCGCGGGATCGCCGTGATCATCAACCGACCCTTCATGAACGGCAGCTATTTCGATCGCCTCGAGAACGAGCCACTACCCGCCTGGACGGCGGAATTCGACTGCGAGACCTGGGCTCACTTTTCGCTGAAGTACATACTGGCTAATCCAGCCGTTACCTGCGTACTGACCGAAACGAGCAACCCCGTGCATATGGCCGAAAACTCGATGGCGGCTTTTGGCGCCACGCCAAGCGCCGCCGCAAGAGCCCGTATGCGCGAGTTTATCGACCGGGTCTGAGGCCGGCGGCCCGATCGCAGAGATCTCTAGCGCACCGCCGCGGGCCGCTCAGGTCGCGGCGGGCTAGATCGCGATCACGACCTTGCCCATGTGCTTAGCCGACTTCAGATAAGCGTAGGCCTCAACGGCTTGGTCGAATTTGAACACGCTGTCGATGACCGGCTTGATGCCGTTGACCTCGATGGCGCGGGCAAGACCCTCGAAATGCGGCCGGTCGCCGACGAAGATGCCGCGCAAAGTCGCGCCCTTGAACATGAGCGGATGCGGCGCCAGATTGCCGTCAGGCGGCGTCATGACGCCAATGAGGCTGATCGCGCCACCCTGCGCCACGGCCAGATAAGAATGCGGCAAGGTGCCCGCGCCGCCTAGCTCGACGACGTGGTCAGCGCCGCGCCCGACCGTGAGCTTCATGACTTCCTGTTCCCAATCCGGATGCGTCAGGTAGTTGATCGTATCGTCGGCACCAAGCGCACGGGCGCGTTCGAGCTTGGTGTCGCTCGACGAAGTAATGATGACATGCGCACCAGCCGCTTTGGCCAGTTGCAATGCGAATAAAGACACGCCGCCGGTACCCAGTGTCAGCACCGTATCTCCGGGCTTCACGACCTTCCCGCCGGTCAAGGCGTTCCAAGCCGTGACGCCCGCGCAAGGTAGCGTCGCGGCTTCCTCGAAGGACAGGTCGCCGGGTATCGGCAGCAGCCCGTCCGCTTCGAACAACGCGTATTCGGTCAACATCCCGTCGAGCGGCGAACCGAGCGGCGCCGGCGGACGCCCTTGCGTGAAGGTCGCGACGACCCGGTCACCCGGCGCAAACGCCTGCACAAGAGCGCCCACGGCCTCGACTTCTCCAGCGCCATCGGAGAGCGGAATCGTGTTCTTGGTCACGGCCCCGCCGATGTATTTGCCCGTGACGATGGCCAGATCGCGAAAATTCAGCGATGCGGCCCGGACTTTGACTAACACTTGGTTCGGACCCGGCTCGGGCTTGGCTCGTTCCGCGGCGACGAGACCTTCGAGACCCCTGCTTCCTGCGGTCACTTCATAAACATGCATGGACTTCTTCTTGCTGCTAATTGGAGTAAAGTTGAGTTTAGCGTCTAGCTCAAAGCAGTGCACAGGAGAACATCCATGCCGAGGGACCGACTCACCGCCGCCGCATTATGCGCTGCCATTGCTGCTACGCTCATGGCAACGGGCGCGTTCGGCGCAAGCTGCGACATGCTGGAGGGCCTCGACCTCGAGCAGGTCGAAATCACCCTGAGCGAGGCCGTCGCCGCAGGCGCCTTTCGACTATCCACGGCGCCGGCTCCTGCAGCCACCGAGGCCACGAATCGCGCCTTCGAGCGCTTGCCCGCGTTTTGCCGTGTCGCGGCCACGGCCCGCCCTAGCCGGGATTCCGAAATCAAACTAGAAGTCTGGATGCCGACCGACGGCTGGAACGGCAAGCTGCAATCAGTCGGCAACGGTGGCTGGGCCGGGAGTATCCGGTATGCGGCGCTAGCCGACGCGCTCGCGAATGGCTACGCCACAACCAGCACGGATACGGGCCACGAAGGCTCGAATGCGGATTTCGTCCCCGGCCATCCCGAGAAGCTCATCGACTTCGCGTCGCGCGCCGTGCATGTCATGACGGTGGCAGCCAAAGCCATTATTGCCGCGCATTACGAAACGGCACCCAGTCAATCCTATTTCGTCGGCTGCTCGACGGGAGGACGCCAAGCTCTGTCCGAAGCCCAACGCTACCCCGACGACTACGATGGGATCATCGCTGGAGCAGCGGCGAATTATCCGACCAACCTACAAGGGGCCCAAGTCTGGACGGCGCGCGTCGGCTACAGGCAGGCCGACGCGACACTGCAGGCGGGGCAACTTCCCGCGCTCAATGCGGCCGTGCTGAAGGCCTGCGACACGCTGGACGGCGTCGAGGATGGAGTCATAGAGAACCCATCCGCTTGCCACTTCGATCCGACCGAGCTGATCTGCAGCACGGATAACGGCGGGTCTTGCCTGTCGGACGCGCAGGCCGAGACCGTGCGAAGAATCTATGCGGGACCGATGACGAGCGCGGGTCAATCTCTGTTTCCGGGCCTGGCCCGCGGCAGTGAGCTCGGCTGGGATGTCGGGCCGGAACCGATGTCACTCGCCGTGGACACTTACCGGATCTTGGTTTTCAACAACCCGGATTGGGACTATCGCAACTTCGATGCCGAAAAGGACATTGCCACGGCCCACGACAGAATCGGCGCCATCATGAATTCCACGGATACCGATCTAAGGCCGTTCTTCAGCCGTGGCGGCAAACTACTGCTTTATCATGGCTGGAATGATCCCGGCATATCGCCATTCAACACTGTCGCTTATTACCAGGGTGTGCGCGAAACCGTCGGTGCCGAGCAAAGTGACGCCTCCATGAGGCTATTCATGGTGCCCGGCATGAATCATTGCCGCGGCGGCGTCGGCACGGACAGCTTCGACGCGGTAGCAGCGCTCGACAGCTGGGTAGTCTCGGACCAGGCACCGGATCAGTTACCTGCCGCGCGCGAGCGGGACGGGCGCGTGGATAAGACGCGTCCCCTGTGTCCGTATCCGCAAGTCGCCGTCTATTCGGGCAACGGCAGCACCAACGACGCAGCTAATTTCAGCTGCGCGCTACGCTGAGCGTCACGCCCGTCAACTCAGAGAAAAGCCTATGTCCGACAACGTACTGGTGATCCCCGCCACCTTCAAGGTAGGCAGCAACTTTCCGCCTTACTTGCCACTTGCCGACGGATCGCTGAAGCCGACGAATGAATGCTCGCAAGACGACGTGTCGCAGGCCGTTCAAGAATGCCGAGCAGCGGCCCAGGCCAGCCGCGCGCGGCTCGAGCAAGCTTATCAAGATCATCTCAAGGACCTCGAAGTCTATGCGCACCTTTGCGCTTATCAGGAACGCTACGAACAGTGGGTGGCGGTTCGTGACGGTGGCGAAGTCAACGAGTTGCTCTGGCACGTCGACGCCGGCGGCGAGTGAGCCTGCCGCCAAGCCAGTCGTTTGCCATTAGCTGCGGTTGCTCCAGCGCGACTAGACATCTGCTGGTCGCTCTATAGTATTCGCCGCTTCGCCACGAGACCGAAGCGCGTGCATGCAGGCTGATCCGCAACCGTATCGCTGGGCCCTTTTGGCCGGTGTTTGGCTAGTGTATACCTGCTTCGGCATGGCCGTGTATTCGACGGCGCCACTGGTCGGTCCGATCACCCGCGAGCTCGGTATGAGCCTCGGCGCCATGGGCGCGGTCATGGGCGCCTGGCCGCTGGTTTATATCGTTATGGCCGTGCCTGCCGGCGCCCTGCTCGATCGTATCGGCGTGCGACCGTCGCTCGCGATCGCAACGGCGATCATCGCAATTTCGCTGGCGCTGCGGGCTGCGGCGACCGGCTTCCCGATGCTGTTCATGGCCGTCGCGCTGTTCGGCGTCGGCGGACCGCTGGTATCGGTCGGCGCCCCGAAACTCATCGCATCCTGGTTCGAAGGCAAGGAACGTGGCCTGGCGGTCGGCATCTACTCGACGGGACCGACGCTCGGCGCCGTGACCGTGTTGTCCCTGACCAATAGCGTCTTGATGCCGGCGACCGACCAGAATTGGCGGCTCACTTTGCTGTTCTTCGCATCCGTCACGGCGCTCGCCGGCGTCATTTGGTTCGCAATCGCAAGCCATGCAGCGGCGCGAACTCGAGAAATCGCCGGACGCGGCTCGTTGCGTGAGCAATTCGCGGTGTTTGCCAAGCTGCTCGCGCTGTGGCCGGTGCGCATCGTGCTGCTGATTGCCGTCGGCGTGTTCATGTTCAACCACGCCTTCAACAACTGGCTCCCCGAGATACTCATCGCTACGGGCATGGATGCCGTGGGCGCGGGGTTTTGGGCGTCCATACCGAGTCTCATCGGCGCGGGTGCCTCGCTGCTCTTGCCGCGCTACGCAGTCGCGGGCCGGCGTATCCCGATGTTGGTCGGCGCGATATTGCTGGGGGCCGCGGCAGCAGTCTTGATCGCGCTGTCCGACGGCGCATGGCTGGCACTCGGCCTCGGTCTGCAGGGCATCGCGCGCGGCTCGATGATCCCGATCACCATGTTGACGCTCATGGCAACCAAGCAAGTCGATTCCAAGGTCATGGGCGCCGCGGGCGGTTTGTTTTTTGCGGCTGCCGAAACCGGCGGCGTCATGGGCCCGCTGGCGACGGGCTGGCTGGCCGATGCGACCGGCGGCTTCGAGGCTGCGCTACTGACTCTATTCCTTGTGTGTCTCGTATGTGCGAGCTTGGCGCTATGGCTGCAGCGCGTGGTAGAAGCCAGATAGCCGAAAAAGAGCACACTCAACCTCTCTATGAACGGGTAATCGGCCGGCGGCCACTGCCCAAGATCGACCGAAGCGCATTAATCGCTGACTTTACAGGCGATATCCCCCCACCCCATACTTATTGGCGGTTGCACCTATTGAAGTGGTCGACAATGAAATATGCGAACGCCTTGATCGTATGTATCGCGCTAGTTGCCGCCGGTCAAAGCGCTCGCGTAGCTGCTCAGAGTGCCGACGGTTCGTTGAGTGCGGCGAGGATGGCTGCCGCCGCGACGGACTTGCTGGCCAGCCTTGACGCCGGCCAGCGGGACACCGTGCTGTTTCCGCTGCAAGGCGAGGCGCGTACCAATTGGTCGAACACGCCGCCCCATGTGCATCCGCGGCCGGGCCTGCGAATCGGCGCGCTGAGCGACGCCCAACGTGTCCGCGTGCATGATCTGCTGCGCGCGTCCCTATCGAGCCAGGGCTATCAAAAAGTCGCGGGCGTCATGCGGCTCGATGACGTGCACCGGGCGCGCACGCTCGAAACCCTGCCTGCCGACGCCTCCGCATACACGCGCGCCGTCTCAGAAAGCTTCGGATCGGCCAGCTACGCGCTGGCTATCTTTGGCGACCCGCGGACGCATGCCGAGTGGGCGTGGCTGCTGCAAGGCCATCACCTCGGCGCCAGCTTCACGGTTTCCGGGGAGCGGGTGGGATTCACGCCACTGTTCCTTGGCGCGGGCCCCTTGGAGGTGGACAGGGGACCCGACATCGGCTGGTCGGCCATGTCCTACGAACTTTCGCTGGGCGCAGACTT
>Ga0224512_10004497_pt1 | contig 11741 bp, 8 predicted proteins | sample SF_May12_sed_USG_4_FD_169103 | JGI IMG/M metagenome (GOLD analysis project Ga0224512, IMG submission 169103) | Sediment microbial communities from San Francisco Bay, California, United States - SF_May12_sed_USGS_13 | ecosystem: Environmental > Aquatic > Marine > Sediment | place: USA: California... | reverse complement strand
ACCCACCGGCTTCTGGTGGCGACACCGACCTTGTGGTTGGCCCTACAGTTCGAACTCGCCGGGGCTGACACCACGGACGACCAGCTGGGGCCCGGTCGGCCTCCCAAGGCCGGTTTCTGCTGTGCCGTATTCGGCCTGCCGGCGGCTCCCGACCAGCCGGTGGTGATCAGCGCCCTTGACATCGGAGTTGGCCGGGACTGGGAGTTGCGCACCTCGGGACTGTGGACCGAGCAGACCTGCGAGCAGCCGTTTGTCCACTGGAGCTATGGTCTCGAGGCCTTTGCCCTGGCCATCGATCAGCCCGACGAACTCCTCCGACGGGGCTATGGCCATCGGATACCGCTCGGCTGGGAACTCGACTTTGTCGCCGCCGATGAGCCGCCGGCCATCGATGATCGTGGTGGCCACCACGGTGGTCGTCAGGTGACCCAGAACGGCACGGTCGAGGGAATACTCCTCGATGCCGAGGGGCAAACCCCGCTAGCGGGTCGGGCCCTACGAGCCTTCTGGATGGCAGACCCACCCGTGGTCAGCCACGTCGACAAACTTCGCCACCACGAGCGCTCTCGCGCCGCGACAAGCGAACCGGCAGTGGTTCTGCCGACGATGGCCGGTCCCTGGGTGGTCAGACGGTCATGACACATTGGCGGAGCAGACCGTGCTCCGCAGCTCGTGACGTGGGTGTCAGTGGCGGGACGCCATCTTGCGGTTGGCGACCTTGGACGTGATGTAATCGCGGTTCATGTAGGCGATGAAGTCCTGGCTGATTTCCTTGGGGCAGGCCTCGGTGCACTCACCGTGGTTGGTACAGGAGCCGAAGAACTGCTCCATGGTCTCGACCATCGCCTCGGTTCGGCGGAACCGCTCGGGCTGACCCTGGGGCAGCGAGTTCAAGTGCCACAACTTGGCCGAGGTGAACAGCTGAGCCGCCGAGTTGGGGCAGGCGGCAACGCAGGCTCCGCACCCGATGCAGGCCGCGGCGTCCATGGACGATTCGGCCACCTCTTTCGGGATCGGGATCTCGTTGGCGTCCGGGGCGGTACCAGTGGGAGCCGTGACGTAACCCCCGGCCTCGACGATTCGGTCGAGGGGGGAGCGGTCGACCACGAGATCTCGGACCACCGGGAAGGCGGCGGCCCGCCAGGGCTCGATCACGATGGTGTCGCCGTCGCTGAACTTGCGCATGTGGAGCTGGCAGGTGGCGGTGCCCTTTTCCTGACCGTGGGCCCGGCCGTTGATCATGACCCCACAGGTGCCACAGATGCCCTCCCGGCAATCGTGGGGGAACTCGATCGGCAGTTCGCCCTGGGTGATCAGGCCCTCGTTCACGATGTCGAGCATCTCCAGGAACGAGGCGTCATCGGGAATGCCGCTGGCCTTGTAGGTCTCGAACCGACCCGGGGCCTCGGACCCCGCCTGGCGCCACACGTTGAGTGTGAGATTAAGCTGCTTGCTCATCCTGTTGGCCTCTCCCTACTTGTAGCTGCGCTGGGTCAGCTCGACTTCGTTGAACTCGAGTTCTTCCCGGTGTTTGGTCTGGGGGGTGTCGGGTCCGTTCCATTCCCAGGCCGACACGTGGGCGAAGTTCTCGTCGTCACGTTTGGCCTCCCCCTCGGGGGTCTGGGACTCGGCTCGGAAGTGACCGCCGCAGGACTCGGTCCGATCGAGGGCGTCTCGAGCCATCAGCTCACCCAACTCGAAGAAGTCGGCAATACGGCCGGCCTTCTCCAGCGAACTGTTGAGCGACTCGTTGTTGCCCAGGACCCTGACGTCTTTCCAGAACTCGCCCCGGAGAGCCTGGATCTCGCCGATGGCCTTCTCGAGGCCCTCAGCGTTGCGCTCCATCCCGATGTGTTCCCAGATGATCTTGCCCAGCTCCCGGTGGAAGTACTCGGGTGAGCGGGATCCGCCGATCGACAGGAACTGCTGGACCCGCCCCTGGACGCCGGCCTCGCCTTCGATGAAGGCCGGGTCGTCGATCGACAACGGATCCTCGCCCAGGAGGGGAGCCAGGTAGTTCCCGATGGTGTAGGGGAGGACGAAGTAGCCGTCGGCCAGACCCTGCATGAGGGCCGACGCACCAAGGCGGTTGGCTCCGTGATCGGAGAAGTTGGCCTCACCGGCGCAGAACAGGCCGGGAATGGTGGTTTGCAGGTTGTAGTCGACCCACAGGCCACCCATGGTGTAGTGGGTCGCGGGGTAGATCCGCATCGGGGTGCTGTAGGGATCCTCGCCGGTGATCCGCTCGTACATGTCGAACAGGTTCCCGTAGCGTTCCTCGATTGCCTGTCGGCCGTCCCGGTTGATGGCATCGGCAAAGTCGAGGTAGACCCCGTTCTTGAGCGGTCCGACGCCCAGACCCTGATCGACGACGGTCTTGGCGTTGCGGGAGGCCACGTCTCGGGGAACCAGGTTGCCGAATGATGGGTACTTCTCTTCCAGATAGTAGAAACGCTCCGCCTCGGGAATGTCGCGGGCCCGGCGGGTCTCGTCGTGGTTGCGAGGCACCCAGATACGGCCGTCGTTGCGCAGCGATTCCGACATCAGGGTCAGCTTGGACTGGAACTCGTCGGAAGCCGGAATACAGGTCGGATGGATTTGGGTGTAACAGGGGTTGGCGAAGTAGGCACCCTTGCGGTGGGCCCGCCAGATCGCCGTCACGTTGCAGGCCATGGCGTTGGTGCTCAGGTAGAACACATTTCCGTAGCCGCCGGTGGCCAGCACCACGGCGTGGCCGGAGTGGGAGCTGATCTCGCCCGTGGTCAGATCCCGGCAGATGATGCCTCGGGCTGCCCCGTCCTTGACGACCAGATCAAGCATCTCGGTTTCGGTGTGGAGCTTGACCTTGCCGGTCGCCACTTGACCCATCATCTGCTGGTAGGCGCCGAGCAGCAGCTGCTGGCCGGTCTGGCCCCGGGCGTAGAAGGTCCGGGAGACCTGGGCCCCGCCGAAGGACCGGTTGGCCAGGAGGCCACCGTATTCGCGGGCAAAAGGCACACCCTGGGCCACCATTTGATCGATGATGTCGACCGACACCTGGGCCAAGCGGTAGACATTGGCCTCGCGGGAGCGGTAGTCGCCGCCCTTGATGGTGTCGTAGAACAGGCGGAAGATGCTGTCGCCGTCGGAGCGGTAGTTCTTGGCCGCGTTGATACCCCCCTGGGCCGCAATCGAATGGGCCCGCCGAGGGCTGTCGTGGTAGGTGAAGGCCTCGACGTCGTAGCCGAGTTCGCCGAAGGTGGCGGCGGCCGAAGCGCCGGCCAGGCCGGTGCCGACGACCAGAATCTTGAACTTCCGTTTGTTGGCCGGGTTGACCAGTTTGATGTCGAAGCGGTGGTTGTCCCATTGATCGGCCAGGGGCCCACCGGGTACGTGAGAATCGGGAAGCATGGTGTCTTTGGTCCTCCTAGTGGCCTGCGGTGACCAGGCTGGGATCGAAGTCGATCACCCCGGCCAGGACGGCGATCGGGAAGCTGACGTTGCCGATGAGAATGACCAGGGCCAGGACCCGGGCGGCACCCCGGCGCAACCAGTTGTAGCTCGGGTTGTTGATACCGAGCGACTGGAACATCGAATACACGCCGTGGAAGATGTGGACCGCCAGCAGGATGTTGGCCACGATGTAGATCAGGGCCACAATCGGGTTCGACAACGAGTTGACGACGTTGGACTGGACGGCCCCGTGCTCCCATTCGGTGTTGGGGATCCAGCCCCAGGTCAGGTCGGCCAGGTGGAACACGAGGTACGCCAACACGATGATGCCGGTGTAGCGCATGCTCCGGGACGCGAAGTTGACGGCCAGCCAGTCCCGTTTTGACTCGTAGGCCCGGTTGGCCGCTGTGTTCATCCGAGTAAGGCTGTAGGCCGAATGGATGTGGAGGCCGAAGGCGGCGATCAGGCCCAGCCGCATCAGCCAGAGCACCACGCCGCGAGGCATGATCGGCACCAGCAGAGTGCGCAGCGCTTCGGCGTAGGCGTCGGCGTCGTAGATCATCTCTCCGCTGTGTTCCACCACACCGAGGTAGAGCTTCAGGTTGCCGATCATGTGGGCCACAACAAAGCCAACCAGCATCACCCCGGTGACGGCCATGACCCATTTCTTCCCCACAGCGTTTTGATACAGATTCAGGGGGAACGGCAAAGCTTTCCTGGTGGCTCGGATCGGACGATCGGCACTCCGGACCCTTGTCTTCTTGGCAGCAGCTGGCGCAGCCATATCGGGCAACCTCCGCGGAAGTAGTTGTTCAGCGGTCGCTGTGACCGCTGGAGACAAACATCATCGGGCCTGTGGCGGACCATACGGTTCGGGGCCCGATCTCCAGATGTCATCGACTCAGGCCCGACGATAGCGCCCACCAATAGGCCAAGCCCATCCCGGTCCACAAATAGCAATACAAACAGCGACGACTCCCACCTATCGTCTTGTTCCCGTGTTCGAGGTTGGCCCGGTTCGGTGTCATGGCGGCCCCCCGGAGCGCCAACCTGATGACCACCCGAGCCCCGGATGGCGGTGTCTGTGGTTTCAGGCGGTGAGGGATTCGGCTCGGGGGATGGCGATCGTGCGGTAGGTCGCCGTAACGGTCAAAGGCATGCCGGCCTGGGCGGTCTCGAGACGGACCCGAACCAGCAAGGGGCCGTACCGGTCGGGCACGATGAGCTCGAGATCGGCCACCTTCTGGCAGGAGTCGCCTTCGATGGACCCGGCCCAACGGCGACACCACAGCGGAACCGGCGTTTCGGCATCGGACTCAGCCAGGACTTCGGCGGTCATGGTGGCCGGACCCAGATCGCCGGCCAGGTCGTTGACGACGTGTACGGCGGCGGTAAGAGACTGGCCCGGGACGACCGTCGCCGGAAGAGGTTCGAGCAGCACCACCACTGGTCGCAGGGCGGCGTGGACCCGCTCCCACGCCGGCTTGGGACGCCGCTCGGTGTCGATCAGGCCGAATCCGCCGTCGGGATGGTTGTCGACCAGGGCGAACAGGCAGAAGCCGCCGGTCGGTCGGTACTTGAGGCGACGGAGAATCTGGATGTGGGTCTCCAGCAGCTCGGACTGGTAGGCCCTGGTCGCCCGGGCCCACGATGGACCGTCCGGGTAGGCCCTTCGAGGCGAATACTGTTCGAAAGAGGCCCGCTCCGACCCGGGCCAGGTGGGCGAGTCGAGGGGCCAATCACCGACGGCCACGCTCTGGCTGCCGATTCCGCCGGGGAAGGCGGCCAACCGTGGCCAGCGGCGAACCATGTCGGCGAAGTCGGCGGGACGGCCGATACGCCAACCGAACCACAGGAAGGCGTCGGAGCCGGCGGGATCGGTCGGGCTGGGCAGGGACGCCGAGCGGGTGATGACCGGTCGTGACCGATCGGCTTGGCGGAGCTCACGGCCGACGATGGCATCCAGCACGCCTCGGTTCCAACTTGGGGTGACATGGCGGGCCAGGCGTTTGACCATACGTTTTGCCGACTCCCCCGCTGGCTCAGCCGACGGCGTCGGTAGCTCGATGGCGTCGCCGTTGGGAAGCACGTGGCCGCCCCAGGCCACCACCGACGGATGGTGGCCGAGCTGATTGACGGCCTGGTGAATCATGATCTTCACCGCTCGTCGAACCTTCGACGAATAACCCCCGATGAGCGGGAGGTCCTGCCAGAGAAGGACACCGAGCCGGTCGGCGGCCCGATAGATCTCCGGCCGGGAGATATGGGCGAAGATCCGCATCATGTTGAATCCGGCCTGGTGGGCCAGTTCGACATCGCCGGCGAGGCGCTCCGGGGCCAGTTCGCCGAGAAACGGAGTGGTCGGCCCGTAGGCCACCGCTTTCAGGAACAACCGGTGGCCGTTGATCGACCACTGGAAGTTCTTCATGTCGACCTGACGCAGCCCGGTCCGCACACGCCGCTGGTCGGCTTCGACCCCCTGGTGGACAACGGAGAGGTTGAGATCGTAGAGCGGCTGATCGCCGATCGACGCCGGCCACCACAGGTCCGGGTGGTCGATCACGATCTCCCAGTCGAGGCGGTTCTCGCCGGCGGCCAGCGAATGGGTCTTGTCGAGACCGGCCACCGTTCGATCCGCCGCTGGGGCCCGGTGGTCCGAATCCTGATTCGTGATGTATCGATCTCCTGGTCGGCTGTCGTCGACCCCGCCGCGGGAAACCCTGGTCAGAATCGAAACGTCGGTTGGCTCGATGCTGTCGAGGGTGAGCCGGATCCGCAGCCTGGCCTGCCTGTCGTTGGCCTCGGTACACAGCACCCTGGCATGGCGGATAGCCACTGGACCGGTGGCTCGGATCGACACCGGTCGCCAGATGCCGCCGGGGTTGTGGTCAACGGCGAACAGACCGGTTTGGAAGGCCCCGGTCAAGGAGGTGTTGGACCGGTTCTCGGCCAGACGGCCACCGCCGGGCGGACAGGCCACGTCGACGGCCAGGAGGTGGTCGGAGCGGGCCGCCACGGTTTCGGTGATCTCGAACCGATGCTCGGCGAAGTACCCGATGACGTCACCAAGGAACCGCCCGTCGAGCCACACCTCGGCGCTGCTCATGATCCCGTCAAACTGCAGCCAGTATCGGGTGGCCGGTTCCTGGCCAAGATCGTCGGTCTCGAATCGGTGACGGTAAAGGTAGGGTCCACCGGTGGCTGCTGGACGATGAGGCGTCCAATGTCCGGGTACGGGGATCTGGGGCCAGTGGGTGTGGTCGAGCCCGGGATCGGCTCCGGTTCGCCGCAGCTCATTGTCGACCGGCACGGCGTGCCAAAGCCCGCCGAGGTCTCGGACAGTTCCTCGGTCCCGGTGACTGCCGCGGTCCGCTTGATCCAGGATGCTCACTGTGATTCGAGACTACTTTCACTTGGTGAGAGGAACGGTACGGGATCACCAAGTTTCCCGGTCCACGCAGCTCTTGGCCGTGGGTGTCACCGTTCGCCGGCTCGTGCCTGGCCGGGTCGGACCGGTAGTGTCGTGATGTGGAACATACAGCTGATTCCGGAAACCGACCGGCCACCATCGGTGAGCTTCGCTCTTCGGGCTGGCGGTCCCGTTCGGTCAAACAAGAGCTGAGGGCCAACGCCATGGCCTTGATCCGCCATGGTCGGGCCATGTTTCCCGGCGTGCTCGGCTACGAGAAGACGGTTCTCCCTCAGCTCGAACACGCTGTGCTGGCCGGCCACGACGTGATCTTCCTCGGTGAGCGGGGTCAGGCCAAAACCAGGATGATAAGGGCTCTGACCGGTCTGCTCGACGAGTGGATGCCGATCGTCGCCGGCTCGGAGATCAACGACAATCCCTACAACCCGATCTCCCGCTACGCCATCGACCTGGTGGCCTCCGATGGTGACGACACCCGGATCGACTGGGTCCATCGGGACCGCCGCTTCGGCGAGAAGCTGGCCACTCCCGACACGTCCATCGCCGATCTCATCGGCGAGGTCGACCCGATCAAGGTGGCCGAGGGTCGGTACCTGTCCGATGAACTCACCCTCCACTACGGCCTGGTACCCCGGACCAATCGCGGGGTGTTTGCCATCAACGAGCTGCCCGATCTGGCCGAGCGGATTCAGGTCGGTCTGCTGAACGTTCTTGAGGAACGCGACGTCCAGATCCGGGGCTACAAGGTTCGGCTACCACTTGACGTGCTGCTGGTTGCGTCGGCCAACCCCGAGGACTACACGAACCGGGGCAGGTTGATCACTCCCCTCAAGGACCGCTTCGGCGCCCAGATCCGGACCCACTACCCGTTGGAGATCGGAACCGAGGTCGAGATCGCCCGCCAGGAGGCGGTCTTGCCCGACGAATCGGGCGGGGTGTCGGTCACCGTACCGTCCTTCATGGAGGAGCTGGTGGCCACGTTCACCCACCTGGCCCGCCAGAGCAGTCATATCAACCAGCGCTCGGGGGTGTCGGTCCGATTGACGGTGGCCAACCTCGAGACCCTGGTCGCCGCCGCCCTTCGTCGAGCCCTTCGGCTCGGAGAGGACGAGGCGGTTCCCCGGATCAGCGACCTCGATGCCCTGATCGCCTCCACCGCCGGCAAGATCGAGGTCGAGACCTTGGACGAGGATCGGGATGCCGAGGTGATCGATCATCTTCTGCGGGGAGCGGTGCTCGCCGTCTTCAAGAGGCATGTGGCCGGTGAAGAGATTCGCCGGATCATCGACGAGTTCGAGGGTGACCTCACGGCCAACGCCGGTGACGACCTTCCGGTTTCGGCCTACATCGAGTTGCTGGGCGAGAGCCCGGCCCTGGCCGCGTCGGTGGCCGGTCTGGTCGGGGAAGCGACCTCCCCCGGGGCTCAGGCGTCGGCCATGGAGCTGATCCTGGAGGGCCTGCACCTGACGAAACGGCTGAACAAGGACACGGTCACGGGTATCGGCGGCCAGGCCACCTATCGCGCTCGGAGGTAGTTGTGCGGGTTTGGAGCGGATGGGTCCCCGTTCTTTTCGTCACGCTGGCCGATCAGTGGCGTTGAGACTGGCGAGGGTGTGGTCCCGCCTGACTGCGAGACGAGGCGAGACCAGCGAAGATCAACCGGAACGGAGGTTGTTGGCGATATGGCCCGCATAAAGCTGAGACCGCACGATCTAGCGCTGCTGGCCCAGCGTTTCGACGCCGCCTCCGAAGAGTTGCGGCGCTCGGCTCGACGTCTGGAGGTCGAGCCCGACCACGTCGCCGTCAACCCCGAGGATGAGCAGTTCCCTTTCGCTCGATTCAAGGACCGCACCACACTGGTTCAGGCTCGGTTGAGACGGCTGTCGGACGAGTTCGGCGTCGACGCCGGCTTGTTGTCGGCGGCCGCTGACGGCGGCGAGTTCGGCTGGGATTATCAGTGGCTGAGGTCACTCCAGGTTCTGGTCTCCGGCTGGGATCCGGTGGCCTCACTCGGATCGGCCTGGACCGGCGTGGCCCGTGGTCTGGTCTCGATGGTCGGAGCGATCGTTGCCCCATTGAAGTCCGGCTCGCCCGAGCCGGTCTCCCAGGTCTGGGGCGGCCGGCCCGACACCTCGCCACCGGTCATGGTCGACGACAGCCTGGCCGGGCACAGTGGCGGGCTCTTTGTGACCGTGTCGGCCGGGGGGGACGGCGATGTCGCCCTCCTTGGTGGCCAGTTCGGTGGCCTGGCCCGTTCCGATGGGGATCGACCCGATCCCGAATGGTCATTGATCTGGGATCGAATAAGCGATGAACTTCCGTCCGACTGAGCCTCGTGGCCATCGCCGGTTCCTGGGCTGACAACCGGGAGCCGGTCGCCGGAGACGGACCCGGGGAGACGGCGAACCGGCGATCAGGCCGGAACGCCGAGCCGGTCATACACCGGGGCCAAGGCCTTCAGATCGGGCATGACCTCGGCTGCGAACAGGTGAGCGTTGCGCTCGGCCTCCTCGGGCGGCATTCCGGCATAACTGAACACGGCCATGAACCCGTCCATGTAGGTGTTGTCCTGCAGGTAGAGGATCTTGTCCTTGACCTGGTCGGGGGTACCCCATATCTGCAGGTCGACAAAGAAGTCGGTCATCTTCTCGTAGCCGCCGGGAGCGGTCAGCATGTCGTACATCTGGCCGTGGAACTCATAGCCGGGAGTGTGTTTCAGGTGATCCTGGTCGAACTCATAATGTTTGATAACCGAGTCCCAGTAGCCACCGATGTACTGCCGGGCCATCTCCTCGGCCCGGTCGGCCGATTCATCGACAAAGGTCCATCCGGCCACGTAGGGCGGCGGAGCCTCCTGGCCCGTGGCGTCACGGAACGTGTGACGGTAGGTGGCCAGTTCGGCCCGGACCGTCCTCCAGGGTTTCTGGGGCACGATCAGGATGCCCACCCCCATTCGGGCCATGATGGCGGCCGACTCGGTGGAGACGGCGGCGGCGTAGGTCCGGCCCCGGAAAGTCTTGGCCGGGCGGGGGCGGATGTCCTTGCGGGGCTGTCGGATGTAGGTGCCGTCGTATTCGACGTAGCCCCGCTCCAAGCCGGTGAGGATCATCTCAGCCGACTCGGCGAACCGGTCCCGGGCTTCGGGCATATCGACCCGGAAGCCTTCGAACTCGACCCGTCCGGTCCCCCGACCGATGCCGACGATGACCCGGCCCCCTGAGGTGACGTCGAGCATGGCGATCTCTTCGGCCACCCGCACCGGATCATGCCAGGGAAGGACACAGACCATGGAACCCAGCTGGATGTGTTGGGTGCAGCCGGCCATGTAGCTGAGGAACTGGAAGACGTCGGGGCACATCGTGTAGTCGGTGAAGTGATGCTCGACGCTCCAGATCGACTCGAAGCCGAGGGGTTCGGCCTGACGGGCCAGGGCCAGATCTTGAGCGTAGATCTGGCTGTCGGGGATTGCTCCGCCCGGATTCTGGAAGATGACGGACATGCCTACGTGCATCTGCCCACGCTACTGGTGGGGGAGTCGTGGCCAAAATCGCTGACGAGCTCGGTTTGGCCCCTCGGGCGCCGGTTGGCGTGATCAGCCCCGACCGGTGACGTTGTCACCGACGGCGATGGTTCCCCCGCCGGCCGAATCGGCCGGGCCACCACGGTAGGGCGGCGACGACGTCAACGGCCGGTCCAGTTCGGGGCCCGCTTCTCGGCGAAGGCCAGGGGCCCCTCGATGAAGTCCTCGGAGTCGAGCATGGCCCTGACCGCCGGATAGCGCCCTTCGTAGGCGTCCCTAAGACGTGCGATGTCGATGCCCTTGTAGGCGGCCTCCTTGGTGGCCCGGATCGACATCGGAGAGCAGGACAGGATCAGGTCGGCCCACTCCCGGGCCCGGTTCAGGGCCTCACCGTGGGGCACCACATCGTTGACGAAGCCGAGTTCCTTGCCCTCGGCCGCGGTGACGTGACGACCGGTGAGCATCATGCCCATGGCCCGCTTCATCCCGATCTGGCGGGGCAGGCGGTGGATCCCTCCGGCCAGGGCGGCCAGACCGACCTTCGGTTCGGGCAGGGCGAACAGGGCGTTCTCGGAAGCGATGATCAGATCACAGGCCAGAGCGATTTCGAACCCGCCTCCCATGGCCACCCCATTGACGGCGGCAATGACCGGCTTGTTGAGATCCCATCGGGAGGTCAGGCCGGCGAATCCGGTGTCGGGATGCTTCGACCGTTGCCCGGCCACGACCTGGAACTTGAGGTCGTTGCCGGCGGAGAAGGCCCGGTCGCCGGCTCCGGTGATGATGGCCACCCACAGCTCGGGATCGGCCTGGAACTCGTCCATGAGATCGGCCAGCTCCTGGTTGGCCATCGGATGCAGGGCGTTCATCACCTCTGGTCGGTTGATGGTGACGATGAACAGGTTCCCGTCCCGTTCCGAGGTCGAATATTCGCCCGGTCGTTCACTCATGGCTTCTCCTTGCTCGATGACGGGGTTACTCGATGACAGATTCTGACCGTTTGACGCGGACGGTATCGGGAGGGTTGTTCAGCGGGACCTCGGTGGTCGGGGTAGGAGCACCGGCGTGTTGGCCTTGTAGCGTTCGTAGTCGTCCTGGCCGCCCCACCGTCGGTCGGCCCGGGCCTCGAGGGCGGGCACACCACTGACCCTGGTCAACAGGACGATGACAAACACCGGTGACAGCAGGGTGAGGTACTGCCAGCTCGACAACACCGGGACGGCGATGATGGCCACCCCGATCCACAGCACGATCTCGCCGAAGTAGTTGGGATGGCGGGACCAGGCCCACAGGCCCTCTCCGATGAAGCGACCCTCGTTGGTCGGATCGGCTTTGAACGCCGATTTCTGACGATCCGAC
>Ga0224512_10004496_pt1 | contig 11743 bp, 10 predicted proteins | sample SF_May12_sed_USG_4_FD_169103 | JGI IMG/M metagenome (GOLD analysis project Ga0224512, IMG submission 169103) | Sediment microbial communities from San Francisco Bay, California, United States - SF_May12_sed_USGS_13 | ecosystem: Environmental > Aquatic > Marine > Sediment | place: USA... | reverse complement strand
GCCGGGTCGGTCTCGGAGAGCACGCGCAGCTCGCGCCCACCCACCTTGATGCCGGTCTCGGTGGGCGACACGTTTCCGGGAAAGCGCCCGTGCACCGAATCGTACTTGAGCAGGTGCGCCAGTATCTCCGGGCTCGTGAGATCGTTGACGGCGGCGATCTCGAAGCGCTCGTCGGCGTGTGCGTGGCGGTAGACCAGGCGGCCGATGCGGCCGAAACCGTTGATTGCTACTCGGATGGGCATGTCATCCTCCTTCTGGGCGGTCGATCATTAGCGTCGCTCTCGCTCCCCCCCAAAAAAACGCGTTCCGGAGCCGGCCGCTTCTCCCGCGCACCGCGCCCGCCCGGCGACCGGCCTGCGCGGCCGCTCACGGGCCAATTCTGCTTCTAGGGTACGAGAACGGATTCACAAAAAAAGAGGGAGCCGGCAACCTCCGCAATGATACCCGCGCCGGAAGTGGCGGTCAAGGCAAAGCGTTACGCCGCCCGGCCGACGCCGATGACCGCCACCTCCCGCGCCCCGGCGGCGAGCAGGACGCTGGTGCACGCGGCCGCCGTGCAACCCGTCGTGATCAGGTCGTCGACGAGCAGCACGCTCTGCCCGGCGACGTCCTCGCGGCCCGCACGAAACCCGGCGCGCGCGTTGGCCGCGCGGTCGTCGCGGGGGGTGAGCGACTGGGGACGCCTGCCCCGGGGCCGCGCCAGGGCCCCGGGTGCCACCGGCCAGCCCGTGGCCAGGGCGAGGCCTCGGGCGATCTCCTCCGACTGGTTGAACCCGCGCCGGCGCCGGGAGATCCCATCCATGGGCACGGGGACGAGGGTGGCCGTGTGGGGGCGCCCCTGCCAGTCGGCCAGCGCCAGGGCGGCGGCCGCCGCCAGGCCGTCGAGGAGGGCGCGCACCCCGGCGAACTTGACGCGGTGGATGGCCTCCAGCAGAACGGGGTTGGTCCGAAACGGCGCCACGGCGACCAGCGGATGCGTTCCCTCGGGACCGCCGCCGAACGCCTCGCCCGAGGCGAGGACCACACGCCCGGCGGCGCCGTAGCGGCCGATCACCGCCGGGGCGCCGTCGGTCTCCAGGTCGCGCAGGCAGCACGCGCAGAGCGGGTGGCTCTGCAACCGGATCCACCCGCCCGCGCGCCCCGCCGGCGCCAGGGCGGCGGCGGCGAAGCGCGCTGGCGGGAACAGGCCGGCGCGGGAGGGGTCGTAGCGGCGGCCGCAGAGGTGGCACGCATCGGGCACGACGGCGCCGACGAGCGCCTGAACCGCCGCCCCGGCCAGTCTTCCCAGCAGCCTCGACACCCCACCCATCCCCCACGTCCGCGACCCGACCCCGGGCGCTCAGGAGCGGCCGGCCCCGGCGCTCGCCGGGCGTTGGACCATTAGGAACACGCCCAGCGCGAAGAGCGCGATGCTGATCAGCTGGTTGAAGGTGAGACCGAAGACCACCCGCGCGTTCGCCTCGTAAGAGCGCACGAAATCCACCGCAAAACGCGCCACGCCGTACAGGACGAGGAGCAGGCCCAGGGTGGCACCCCGGCGCGCCCGGAGCCGCGGCTCCAGGGCGAGCAGCGCCGCGAGAATCACCAGGCCGTAAGCGGAGGCGTAGAGCTGTGCCGGGTGGAGGGCGACCGTCGTCAGCCCCAGCGCGTGCGCCGCCTCCGCAGCGGACTGCCCCGCGGCCGAATCGGGGGGAAAGGTCACGCCCCAGGCGAGTGTGGTCGGCTTGCCATAGCAGCAGCCGCTCATGAAGCAGCCCACTCGCGTGATGGCCACGCCCAGCGCGACGGAGGGTGCCGTGATGTCGGCCACGCGCAGGAACGAGAGCCGCTTGCGGGCGAGAAAGGCGTACGAGACGAGCATGGCGGCGAGCATGCCCCCGTAGAAGGTCGCCCCACCCCGCCACAAAGCGAAGAACTCGACGGGGCTGGAGAACTCGTCGAGGTGGAAGACGACGTAGAGCAGGCGCGAGCCGACCACCGCGGCGAGGATGATGTACACGCTGAGGTCGAGGATGTGCTGCGGCTCGACGCCGGCGCGCTTGGCCCGCCGCGCGGCCAGGTACATGCCGGCGAGGAAGCTCAGGGCGAGCATGAAGCCGTACGAGCGGATCTGCAGGGGGCCGATGTCGATCAGGACGGGATGCACGTGTCGTCTCCTTGTCGCGCGTCGATCTGCCGGGAATATAGCCCCCCGGGGACGCTTTGTCAGCGGGCGTGGTGCGCGCGCCGTCACGGCGCTAGTACTCGTACCACCTTGCCCCGCAGTTCAGGAGGACCCCCACGAGGAAGCAGCTCACGATCATGGAGCTGCCCCCGTAGCTAATGAAGGGCAGCGGGATACCGGTCACGGGGGCCATGCCGGTGGTCATCGCCACGCTCACCACGGCCTGGAAGAACAGATAGGCGCCCACGCCGACGGCCACCGCCGAGGCGAACTCCCCCTTGGCCTTCTGCGCAATGGCCAGCGCCTTGACGATGATGACCATGAAGAGCAGAAGCACGATGAAGGCGCCGAAGAAGCCCAGCTCTTCGCCCAGCACGGAAAAGATGAAGTCGGTGTGCTTGGCGGGGAGGAACTCCAGCGCCTTCTGCGTCCCCTCCAGATAGCCCTTGCCGCCGAAGCCGCCGGAGCCGATGGCGATCTTCGATTGGATCACCTGCCACCCCGCGCCCAGCTTGTCGGCGCCGGGGTCGAGGAAGTTGACGATGCGCTTCTGCTGGTAGGGCTTGAGGTCGTTCCAGAGGATCGGCACCAGGAGGCCGACGCCGAGGTTGGACACGACCAGGGCCACGCTCTCGGCCAGGTGGCGGCGCCGCACGTACGCCACCACCATGACGCTCACGATGAACACGCCGAAGGGCCATGGGTTGTGGGCAACGTTGTCTCCGTAGATCACGAGCAGCGCGCACACCAGCGGCGAGAGACCGAAGAAGATGTGGATCCCGCGGAAGCCGCGCCAGTAGAGCACGGGGATCACGAGGCCCAGGAAGACGAGCGCCGTACCCAGGTCCGGCTGCTCGAGCACCAGCAGGAAGGGCAAGGCGAACGAGACACCCACCAGGGCGAGGTTCCGCGGTCGGCGCGGATCCCCGCGGTACCCGGACAGGATCCTCGCCCAGGCGAAGATCACCGCGATTTTCATGAACTCGGACGGCTGCACCCGCAGCGGCCCCAGCGACAGCCAGCGCTGCGTCTCCCCGCGGCTGGGCAGCGCGAGAACGACGACGAGGAGGATGGCGCCGATCGCATAAATCAGGTAGGCGAGCGATTCGAACACCCGCATCGGAACGGCGAACCCGATGACCAGGGCCACCGCACCCAGGATCACCCAGAGGAGTTGCCGTTGCAGATAGAGGTGCTCCGTCTCGACGGTGTAGCCGGCGCCCACCGCCGGGTGAAAGACCGAGTAGATCATTCCCAGCCCGACGGCGCACAGCATGGCCACGGTGAACAGGAGCACCCAATCGAAATCGCGCGTGGCCGTCATCGAGGACCCCCGTCCGCGACCGCGTTCGCCGCGTCGACGCCGCGCTCCACCCGCGCCGTTTCGTCCTGGAGCGACTCGAAGAAGCGCGCGAAGAAGTCGCGGGCGATGGGCGCGGCGAACTCGCCGCCGTGCCCGCTGTTTTCCACGAGGATCGCGATCGCGATCTCCGGCGCGTCGGCCGGCGCGTAGGCCGTGTACCACGCGTGCGCCTCGCCGTGCGGGTTCTGCGCCGTGCCCGTCTTGCCCGCCGAACGCAGCCAGGCCAGCCGCGTCCAGTACGCCGTGCCGCCGGGGTTCTGCACCACGCCCTCCATGGCGCGCCTGAGGAAGGCGAGCGTGGCGCCGTCGAGTCCCGGCACCCGCTTCTTGGGGTACGCGATCGGCGCCTCTCCCTCGACGTGGTCGACGAAGTGCGGGCGCACCAGGTAGCCGCCGTTGGCCACGGCCGCGCACATCCGCGCCACCTGGAGCACGGTGGTCAGATACTCGCCCTGGCCGATCACGTTGTTCAGCATGTGGCCTTGTGTCCACCCGCCGCGGCCGAACTTGCGGTCGTAGTACTCGCGGTCGGGGATGTTGCCCAGCATTTCCCCGGGAATGTCGAGGCCCGTCCTCTCGCCGAAGCCGAAGGCGCGCGCCGCGGCGGCCAGGAGGTCGGCGTCCATGATCTCGCCCACGCGGTAGAAGTAGACGTCGCACGACTGCACGAGCGCGCTCATGAGATTCATTCCTCCGTGCCCGCCCTCCTGCCAGCACCGAAAGACGCGGTTACCGAAACGTCGCGCGCCGGTGCAATACACGAGCACTTCGCCGGGGTCGATCAATTCGTTAATGAGGATCGCGAACGCGGACACGACCTTGAACGTCGAGGCGGGCGGGTAGCGGGCCTGGCTCAACCGGTTGAACAGCGGCCGTCCTTCGGCCTCGAGCAGCGCGGTGAGGCTGGCCTGCGAGAGACCCGTGGCGAAGCGGTTAGGGTCGTAGGAGGGGATGCTCGCCGCGGCAATGATCGCGCCGTCGTCTACGTCCAGCACGACCGCCGCACCCGCGCTGTACGTGGCCAGCATTCCTTCGAGGTGGCGCTGGAGGTCGACGTCGAGGGTGAGGAAGACGTCGCGGCCGGGGCGCGGCGGCGCGGAAAGTTCCTTGTTCTCCCCCAGGACGGTGCCGGCGGCGTTCACTTCGAGCACGCGCACGCCGTCCTCTCCGCGCAGCCAATCCTCGCACTGCAGCTCCAGGCCGATCTTGCCCACCATGTCGCCCGGGTAGTAGCGCTTCGGAGCCGCCGCGGCCAGCTCCGACTCTCCCACCTCTCCCACGTATCCGAGCATGTGCGCGGCCAACGCGTGTTCCCGGTAGCGGCGCCTCCCCCGCGAGGCGACGCGCATCGGCGGCAGCACGTCCGCGTTCTCGCGCACGAAGGAGATCATGAACTTGTCCGCGTCGGGCACCAGCGGGAAGGGCACGTGCGCGGCCCGCCCGCGCCACGCGTCGAAGCGGCCGAGAATCTTCGCCGTGTCGACGGGCAGGTACGCCGCCAGGGAGGCCGCGGCCGTCTCGACGTCTTGCCGCGAGCGCCACGGCGTGGTCACCTCGAAGTGGAGCACGTTGTCCACCAGCGGCGTGCCCTTGCGATCGCGCAAGAAACCACGCGGTGCCGTCGCCCGCTCGCGCAGGAGCTGGTTGTCGCGGGCGAAACGGTCGTAGCGCTCGTGTCGAACGACCTGCAGCGTGAACAGACGGACGACGACCACCGCGAAGAGCACGACGACGAGCGCGCTCATCGCACGCTGGCGGTCGCGTCCCTGGCGAAGGCTGCGGCTATCCCTCTTTCCCAAACACCCCCACCACCTTGGCGCCCGCGAGCGCGAACACCCTGTCCACGAGCACGCCGAAGAGCGCGGTGTAGACCGCCGACGGAATCGCCGCCGTGACAACGGTGACGAAGGCGCTGCCCACGCGGGGCCAGTGGAAGATCGTCAGGTAGATGACGTCGTGTCCCAGCGCCGACACCGCGAACAGCCCGAAGAGAATCGTGACGCTCTCGGGGAACGTCTTCGTCCCCGCGTCGCCCACGAAGTAGCCCAACAGCGACTTCGTGAGCGCGTTGAGGCCGAGGTGGTCCGGGTTGCCGAGGTCCTGGAGGAGTCCGACGGCGAATCCGAGGAGAGCGCCTCGCACGGAGCCACGGTAGAGCGCAAAGAAGACAACGACGAGGAGCAAGAAGTCCGGGGCGATGGAGCCGAGCGCAATGCGCGGGGCCAGCACCGCCTGCAGGACCAGGAACACGAGCAGCGCGAGCAGGAGGTAGAAATTCCTCACGGCGCGACCTCGAGGATCTCGCGCATGAGCAAGGTATCGGCCTCTTCGTAGAAGATGCTGCGGTCCCAGGGCACCCGCTCGGTCATCACGAACACCTCTTCCAGCGAGGCGAACTTGACCGGGCTGCGCGCGTCGACGCGCAGGCTCAGCCCGTCGTCGTCGGGAGCCGCCCGGGTGACCACGGCGACGGGAAAGCCTTTGGGCACCACGCCCCCGAAGCCGCTCGTCACCAGCGTATCTCCCGGCTGGACGTCCTCCACCGAGTTCACGCCGGTGAGCTCGAAGACGTTGCGTTGGCGCCACTCCAGCACGCCCACTACGCGGCTGCGGCGGTCGACACAGCTCACCGGGCTGTTGCGGCTCGCGATCACGCGGACCCACGAGGTGCCCGAAAACACGCGGTCCAGCCGGCCCACCAGCCCCTGGTAGGAGAACACCGGCATCCGCTCGGCCAGGCCGTCGTCGCTGCCCTTGTCTATCACCAGCACGGTCTGCAGCCGGTCGAGGTTCCGGCCGACGACCTCGGCCGGCACGAGCTGGTAGGACTGGCCCTCCTTGAAATCCGCCAGGCGTCGCAACCGCTCGCGCTCGTCCCGATACTGGAGCAGGTGCTCGCGCTCGAGCATGAGGGTGGCAACCATGCGTTTGAGCCGCAAGTTCTCATCGCGCATCGCCACTACCCCCTCGGCGAACGCCGTCCACTTTTCGATGGGGAGATAGATCGCGCCGAGGGCGCGGCTGGCGACGTCCAATCTCGTTGCACGAGGCAGAGCGAGGAGCGCGATCGATGCGGAGATCAGAACGGCGAGGACGGTCTTGTCCCGATGTTTCCGGATAACCGTCTCGACTAGTTGCATACGTCAGTCGTGACTGCCGTGCATGAGGATGCGATCATACATGTGAAGGTCGTCGAGGACCCGGCCCGCACCCAACACCACGCACAGCAGCGGATCGTCCACCACGTTGATGGGCAGGTTCGTCTCTTCCTTGAGCAGCTTGTCCAGTCCCCGCAGCATCGCTCCCCCGCCCGTCATCACTATGCCGCGGTCGACGATGTCGGCGGCGAGCTCGGGCGGGGTCTTGAGCGCGTCGACGATCTGCGAGATGGGCTCGGAGATCGCATCCCGGATCTCGTTGCTGGTGAGCTTGACGTTCTTGGGGATGCCCGCCACCAGGTCGCGGCCCTTGACCTCCATCTCCAGCTGGGGGTCGACCTTGGTGGCGGTGCCGATCTTGATCTTGATCTGCTCGGCGGTCTGCTCGCCGATGAGCAGGTTGTAGGAACGCTTCACGTAGCTGACGATGGCCTCGTCCAGCTCGTCGCCCCCGACGCGGATGGAGCTGTTGGCGACGATACCGTCCAGCGCGATGACGGCTATCTCCGTCGTCCCGCCGCCGATGTCGATGATCATGTTGCCCGAGGGCTTGTCCACGGGGAGACCTACGCCAATGGCGGCCGCGATGGGCTCGGCGATGAGGAAGACCTCGCGCGCGCCCGCGTGCTCGGCGCTGTCGCGCACGGCGCGCTTCTCTACCTCGGTGATGCCGGAGGGCACGGCGATGACGATGCGCGGTCGCATGAACAGCTTCTTCTTCTGTGACTTCCGAATGAACTCGCGCAGCATCATCTCCGTGATCTGGAAGTCGGCGATCACGCCGTCCTTCATGGGGCGAATGGCCGTTATGTGGTCCGGCGTCTTGCCCAGCATGGCCTTGGCCTCGAGCCCGACGGCGTAGACCTTCTTGGTCGTCTGGTCGATGGCCACCACGGAAGGCTCGTTGAGGACGATGCCGCTGCCCTTGACGAACACGAGCGTGTTCGCCGTGCCCAGGTCGATGGCAACGTCGTTGGCGAAGAAGTTGGCGAGTTTGTAAAACACTGCGCTTTCTTTCCTTTCTAATGCGCTACGGCGGCCGCTCGCTCAGAAGTAACCGCCTTCCTTGAGGCTCTCCCATCGTTCCGCGCCGATGATCACGTGATCCAGCAGCTCGATGCCGATGAGCTCTCCACACCGGGCGAAACGGCGGGTGAACTCGATGTCCTCACGGCTCGGGGTCGGATCCCCTGTGGGATGGTTGTGGACCAGCACGATGGAGGCTGCGCTCGCGGAGATCGCTGGTTTGAGGATCTCCCTCGGATGCACGATCGACGCGTTGAGCGAACCGATCGACACGGTGACGGTTCTGATGATCTGGTTCTTCGTGTTCAGGAAGGCGGCCTTGAAATGCTCCTTGTCGTAATGCTTCATCTCGTCCATGAAGACGCGAGCGACGTCGCCCGGGCTCCGCACCGGCCCACCGTTGCCGCGCGACTCCCTCGCGAAGCGCTTGCCCAGCTCGAACGCCGCCACCAGCTGGCAGGCCCGGGCCAGTCCGACCCCGGGCACGCGCCGCAGTTCGTCGACACCGGCGCGACCCAAGGCGACGAGGTCGCCGAACTCACCCAGCACGCGCAACGAGAGAAAGAGCGATCCCGCGCCGCGCGATCCGCCGCCGAGCACGATCGCCACGAGCTCCTGCAGCGACAGATCCTTCGCGCCCACATGATAGAGCCGCTCGCGCGGCCGGTCATTGGACGGAAGCCCGCCCATCGAGAATGGCGTCGTCACCCCACACACCTCCGCGCGTCACCACCCAAACCCCACGCCGCGGGCAGGCTACCACCGCAGCGGCGGACGTGGCAAGGAGTTTAGCGCTCGGGTGCGAGCCCGGGCAAGGGCTCTTTGCGCGGTTGCCGGCGCCCCGCGACGCTAAGCGAGGAGCCGCACCTGCTCGCGCGCGAAGTCGACCCAGGCGTCTTCCGGGTAGCGCTCGATAAGAACCTCGTAGCATTGGCGCGCCGCGGTCGCCTCTCCGCGCTCGCGCAAGTGGAGGTTCGCCGCCCGCAGGAGGGCAAAGGGCGCCTCCTGGTGGCGCGGGTTGCGGCGCGCGAACAACGCGTAGGCGGTGAGTGCGGCGTCGTGCTTGAGGTTTCGCTCCAGGCCGAAGGCCAGCTCCAGGTGCGGCTCCGGCGAGAGCGTGAAGTCCGGGAATCCGCGCAGCGCTTCCTGGTAGACGTCCTCCGCGCGGCCGCGGTGGCCCTGCCGCAAGAGCAGCTCGCACGCCTTCATGTAGTTGGCCATCGCGCCCACGTGGTCGCCCGTCTGCACCATGACGCGGGCCAGCGCGGCGTGCGCCTCCCCGTCGTCGGGGCGGTGGGCGACGAAGCGGGAGAGCTCGTCCTGCGCGCCGAAGGCCTCGCCCCTGCGCAGGTACCCCCGGGCTTTCATCCAGTGCGACTCGATGCGCCCGGCCCTGAATCCACCCGTCGCCACCACCAGCACGATACCGAAGGCGAAGCCGGCCAGGTGGGTGACGTGGGCGACGTTGGCCGAGGCGCCCTCGAACTGCAGGAGGCTGCGCGAGACCTGGAGCAGCACCCACAGGGCGAGCGCGAAGACCACCGGCACCTCCACGCGCCCCGCCCGCGTGTAGGCCAAAAGCGGCATGAACACCCAGTACGCGATGCGCACGCGGGCCCGGTACAGGCGCACGAGGAAGGCTCCGAGTACGCCCGAGACCGCTCCCGAGGCCCCGATGATGCCGCTCCCAATGGCGAGGACGTGGATATTGTAGGCGCCCTGCACCACGTTGCCCACGAATGCCGAGCCGAGGAAGAGCAGGGCGAAGAGGAAGGGACCGAGCCGGTCTTCGAGGTAGACGCCGAAGAGGAGCAGGTAGACCAGGTTCCCGATCAGGTGCACCCAGCCGAAGTGGAGGAAGGCGGCGGCCACGGCCTCCCGCCACCCGGAGTAGCCGGGGAAATAGATGAAGTTGGTGAAATCGAACGCCGTGGCGCCGCGGAAGTACTTGTTCAGGAGGAAAACGAGGAGGCACACCAGCGAGAAACACACCGTGAGCACGGGAAAGCGGCGCCTCTCCGCGTCGATGCCAACGGGAACGTAGTAGAAGAAGTACATGTATCAACCGCGTTAACGGGCCGGCCGGGGTCGGGGAGGCGGTTGCAAGATTCGCGCCCGCGGGGGCGAAAGAACGAGGGGCCCCCTCCGCGAGGAGGGGGCCCGTCGGTATCAGGCAGGATATGGGTCCGGTCTCGGGCTAGTAGTTGTATGTGGCAGCGATGCGCCCAACCGGTCCCTCATCCTCCGCCGAGAAGGCGCTGTAGCCGGTCAGCCAGTATCCGATGCTGAACGGCGTCTCGTGGGCGAGCTCCATGTCGATGGTCCACTCGGCCACGTTGAAGCCCACGCCCAGGAACCACTCGAACGCGGCGGGGGGCGTCTCGGACAGAACCCACGGAACGAAATAGGCTATGTCGCTCGCACCGTCGGTCTGCTTGATCTCCTTGCCGTCGGCCGACTTCTGCGTGGTCTTTATCATGTGGCGGGCCGCACCGACGCGCGTCGTGAGCCACGAGTTGATCGACGACTCGAGGGCCAACCGAAACGTCGGTAGGTAGGTCCAGGAGATCTCGGCCAGGTCGGTCGGCGCGGGATCCGTGGTGTCGGGCCGCGAGTACTCCCACTTGGCGTTGGCGAACTCGATGGCGAAGATGAGCATGTGGTCCTGGTTGACGTCCATGTTGATGCCCACGCCCAGTTGGAACGCGCTCAACTTGTCACCCTCGGGAGCCGTGAAGTTCCCCGGCGTTCCCGCCCGCTTGAGGCTGTAGTCCGCGGTGATGAACTCGGCCTTCACCGGCACGGTGACCTCGTCGGTCCAGTCATAGAAGAGCCGCCCCGCGATATCGATGGCGTTCTTGCTGTCCCACTCCACGAGCCTCGTCGCGGCCGCGCCCAGCTTGTCCTCGCCACCGGCCATCCCGAAGTTGAACAGGAGATCGGCGGTGATGTCCTCGTTGTTCGTCCAGGTGAAGCCGGCGCCGATCGTCGTCCACGTCCGCGTGCGCGACGAATCCGGCGCGCCGGTCGACTCCCAGCTCGCACGCGAGCGCGTGAAGGCCACGCCGAGCGCCATGTTCTCTCCGATTTCCCATCCGCCGGCCAAGTCGTACGTGTTGATCGGCGTGACCTCGAACGAGCCGTCGCCCAAGTTGCTGGCCCCCGCGCCCGGCGAGATCTCGTTCTGGAACGGATTGATCATCCAGAAACCGTTGTGATCGAGCGCGTTCTCGTTGAGGGTGATGCGGTAGGTGCCCCACTTGCCCTCGTCGCCGCAGGCGTGGTTCCAGCCCAGGCCGCGGCTGTCCGAAAGCGAGCCAGAGCCGGTGTATGTGCCGACCTCGGCGTTCACCTGGTTGGCGTACTGCGGGAGCACGCTGTACCAGCGATAGGCGTTCGAATCGTCGCTCATGTAGTCGCCGGTGTGGGCCAGCGACCGGACGCGGGCCGTCGTCGCAAACGACAACGACGCCGCGACCATCAACACGAGCGTGGAAACAAGAATGATCTTGCTCCAATTCCTAAACATTTCTGACCTCCTCTGGTGGGAACGGATCTTTGGATCAGCCGGAGGTTCCGGCCCATTCCCGTGTCTCTTGTTGTCTCAAGTACAAACGGCCCTCGACCGTTCGGCGAGGCCCGCGTCGCCCCCATCGGGGCGACCCCTATCCTAGCCCGATACCATCACCTCCTTTGCGACAGGAAAACCGATTGGCAACCGGACAGTAGCCTTTCAAATATCTCGAAACTCGGTGCCGCGCCCCGCCTATTCCGGCGCCCGGGCCCGGCCAAAAACCGCCTAAAATAGCTGATTAAAAGGTCTTGAAACTTTGATGGTGGACGTTAGCGCCTCCGGGAAAACCTTGTCAACCGTTTTTCGGCCCGGTCGAGAAGCCCTTCACAAGGGGTCCGGCGATGTCAAGGGCCTCCCTCCGGGGCCAGCGGATCCCGCGTCAGCCGCCAGATGCGGTGCAGGTCGGGCTCGAAGAGGCGGTGCCTGGGGTCCAGCGAGGCGACCCTGACTTGGCCGTG
>Ga0224512_10004495_pt1 | contig 11743 bp, 12 predicted proteins | sample SF_May12_sed_USG_4_FD_169103 | JGI IMG/M metagenome (GOLD analysis project Ga0224512, IMG submission 169103) | Sediment microbial communities from San Francisco Bay, California, United States - SF_May12_sed_USGS_13 | ecosystem: Environmental > Aquatic > Marine > Sediment | place: USA... | reverse complement strand
TGTCTCGGCCACGTCCGGAATGCGCTTGAGTTCGGCTGCTAGTTCGACAGCCTGTTGGCGCAGCAGATAGCCGTCACCGGCGTCACTCCCGCCCGAGAGCGTGAGCGTGAGAATGGGAACCTCGTTGATGCCGTGGAGTGTCACGAACGGCGGTGTCGCCCCATGCGGCACCTTGTCCATGTTCGCCATGAGTTTGCCGTACAGCCTGGTGAGCGCGATTTCTGGTTCAGTCCCTACTTTGAAACGCGCCGTCACCATCGCGCCGTCCGACTGGGCGGCACTGTACACGTAGTCCACATCGCGGACTTCCCAGATCGCTCGCTCGAGTGGCTCGACCAGGCGGCGCTCGACCTCGCGCGGGCTCGCACCCGGCAAGCCGACCGCGACGTCAATCATCGGGACGCGGATCTGCGGCTCTTCCTCCCGAGGTGTCGACATCACCGCCCCGATGCCGACCACCAGCGCGAACGCCGTGAGGAGCGGCGTCAGCTTCGAGTTGAGAAAGCGTTGCGCAATAGCGCCGGACGGACCCGTCTTCATAGCACGATCCGGTCGCCACTCTCGAGACCGCTCAAGACGTGCACACGATTGTCACCGTCGACGCTGCGGCCCAACCGGACCCACCGAACGACGACCCCGTCGGCAGTGACCACCCGCACCCCGGTGAGCGCCCCCCGCCGCAGCACGGCGGACGCCGGAATGGCAACTCCCTGGAAGGTGCCGGTCGGCACGAACGCGGTTACAGAAATCCCGGTGGACCAGTCCGCGGGTAGTTCGGCTTTGACCTCGACCGTGCGTGTCCAGGGATCTGCGCCGCCCGCAATGGCCCGCACTGGCGCCTCGATCACGCCACCGTCGGCGGCACGCACACGGATGGTGTGGCCGACGGCGAGCCCGGTTGCCACGTCGGGCGGTACGGCGAGGACGGCGTCACGTGGGCCTTCCGACTCGACAACGACGATCGACATGCCTGGCGACGCGACGTCACCCACATCGTGGTACCGTGCGACCACCACGCCATTGAACGGCGCCCGAATGGTCGCGTAGCTGGCGGCGGCGTCCACCTCCCGCCTCGACGCCTCGGCCAACTGCAGCTGCGATGCGGCCTGCGTGAGCTGGAGGCGAGCCTGGTCCCGCTGGACCTGCGCGACGGCGTCCTGAGCGAGCAGCGTGTCCATCCGGGCAGCATGCCTTGCGGCCTCGTCCCGAGCGGCGGTGGCCGCTGCCACGGCCGCGTCGACCTTGGCACGATTGGCCGCAATGTCGTCCGAGCCGAGTCGGACCAGTACGTGGCCCTGACGGACACGCGTCCCCACGTCCACAGGAAGGCTCGTAATCCGTGCCATCATCCGCGTGGTCACCTCGGCGCGCTGACGGGCGACGACCGTGCCCTCCACGGGCATTGTCGCCGTGAGCGATTCAGCCTGCACGGTCAACGTGTTGGGCGGGATCGCTCGCGGCGGGGTGGCTTCGTGAGACTCGCCGCCGCACGCGAGTGCCGCAGCGGAAAGGATGACGAGCGGGAGACGACGAATCATTGATCATTCACTCCATATGCGAGGTCCAGGGCGGCGCTGGCGACAAACAGATCGCGGCGCGCCGCGAGGTAATGCAGGGTTGTAGTGGTCGTTGCCGCTTGGACGTCGAGCAGTTCGGTGATGGGGGCTGCACCGGTGCGGTAGCGGAGGCGCGCCTGCTCCAAGGCTTCCCGGGCCTCCACTTCGGCCCGTGCTGCGACGTCGACACGCTGCCGCGCGGCCTCTAGCATGTCGCTGGCTTGCGTGATCTCGAGTGCCGCCTGCCGCTCGGCAGCCTCACGGCGCGCCGAGGCCGCACGATGTTCGGCTTTGGCCGCGCGCACGGCGCCGACACCGGCCAACCCGCGGAGGATCGGCCAAGTGACCCCGACGCCGACGGTCCAATCACCACTTCCGGCGCTGAACGGTGCGCTCGCGGTCCGGTGTGCGAGCGTCCCGAACACTGCGACGGCAGGGAGTTGCGAGGCCCAGGCGCGTTTGACACCAAGACGGGCAGCGGCCTCCCCGAGGCGGAACGCTTCGAGGTCGCCCCGTTGATCGATGACGCATGTCGCGTCGGCGGCGGCACACGTTCCTCCCGGCGCGGCCAGGCGAAGCGAGTCGGTCAGCACAATGACGTCACCTTCGGGGAGCACCAGCATGGCTCGAACGACGCCCACCGCGTTGGCCGCGAGCGCCGCCGTCGCCAACCGCTGTACTTCGAGCTCGGATGCCTTCAATCCGGCGAGCCGCTCATCCAGTCCGGTGACCAGCCCTTGCTCACGCATTGCCTGTGCGCGACGGCGGTGGGCGCGTACCGCCGTGAGGGCGCTGTCGAGCGCCTCCACCTGCCGGGCCGCGAGCTGCGCGTCCCAATACGCCCGAATAACCAGGAATTGGCTTGCCCCAGCTGCCCGGCTTGCCGCAGCGCTCTGGGCCCGCGCGGCCTTCCGTGCCGCCGCGAACCCGAACAGCCCTTCCGGTGCCAAGATGGGCATTTGCACCGTGACAGCCGCGTCCCATCCACCCGACGGATTCGGGTTGTTCAACGCGCCGATGTCGAAATCGGACATGGCAAACGTGGCCTGGCGCAGCTTGAGGCCAAAGACCGCGACGGGATCGTTGGTCCGGACGCCGGTCAACCCGAGATCAATAGTTGGCAAGAATGCCTGGCTTGCCTGAGTCGGGAGGGCGCCGGCTGCGTCGGCGGTGGCCCGCGCGGCACGCAGTGCCGGGTTCGCCTCGAGCGCGCGTTCGATGGCCGTCTCGATGGACAGGTATGTCGTGTCCGGTGTGGTTCCCTGCAGACCGGCAATTAATAGTAGTATAGCTATTTTCATATGTTAGAGATCAAAAAAAGAGGACGTTACATGTCACAGGAGCGGATGCAACGCAGAATGTGGTGCACCTTTGGCTCCATGATCCGATAGTACACATGGTTTCCCTCGCGTCGCGCCGATACGATGTCACAGCCACGCATCTTTGCCAGATGCTGTGAGACGATGGCCTGGGGCAAATCCACCGCGTCCTGGATCTCACCGACCGTCGCCTCACGCCGCTCGAGCACCTCCACGATCTTCAATCGCTCTGGGTGTCCCAGCAGCTTGATGACTTCGGCTGCCCGAGCCAGGACCGTCGGCTTGATGGAGCGCACCAGTTGTAAGCGCGGCATAAGACATAGATTAATAGCTATGTTAATATGTGTCAAGGGGGGGCGAATGACATGGGACGGACGGGATGGTCAAAGATGGTCATGACAACTGTGACGACAACGACGACCCAGACGACTGCCGGGCTCCGTAGTCGTCCACGTCGCCTCAGTCGTCAGAGTCGTCTACTGCTTCTCCTGTCCCGCTGCCCTACTCCCCCTCCTCCCTACACATCCAGATTCTTCACGTACTTGGCATTGGCCTCGATGAAGGCGCGGCGGGGCTCGACCTCGTCGCCCATGAGGGTTTCGAACAGTTGGGCGGCGTCGACCGCGTCCTCGAGCTCGACGCGGAGCACGGTGCGGGTCGCCGGGTCCATGGTCGTCCGCCAGAGTTGGTCCGGGTTCATCTCACCGAGACCCTTGTAGCGCTGGATACCGATGGTGCCTTTGGCGCTCGCCCCGTTGGTGAGCCGTTTGACGTAGCCGTCGCGCTCGTTGTCGTCGTAGGCGTAGAACTCTTCTTTGCCCTTGGCGACCCGGTAGAGCGGCGGCTGCGCGATGTAGATGTAGCCCGCCTCGATGAGCGGCCGCATCTCCTTATAGAAGAACGTGAGCAGCAGGGTGCGGATGTGCGCGCCGTCGACGTCGGCGTCAGTCATAATGATGATCTTGTGGTAGCGCGCCTCGTCGAGTCTGAACTCGTCTTCGCCAAAGCCGGTACCGACCGCCGTGACGATGGCGCGGATCTCCTCATTGGACAGTACCTTGTCGACGCGGGCCTTCTGCACGTTGAGGATCTTGCCCCTGAGCGGCAGGATCGCTTGGAACGAGCGGTCGCGGCCCTGCTTGGCCGATCCGCCGGCGCTATCGCCCTCGACGATGTACAGCTCGCACATGGTCGGGTCCGTGAGTGAGCAGTCGGCCAACTTGCCGGGGAGCACGCCGCTCTCGAGCGCGCTCTTCTTGCGGACCAGTTCGCGTGCCTTGCGTGCCGCTTCTCGCGCACGCGCCGCGCTCAACGCCTTGTCGATCACGGCCCGCGCGGCCGACGGCGTCTCCATCAGCCAATTGCCGAGGTGCTCGTAGACGACGGTTTTGACGACACCCTCGACCTCGGAGTTCCCGAGCTTCGTCTTGGTCTGTCCCTCGAACTGGGGTTCCTTGACCTTGACGTGCAGCACGGCCGTCAACCCTTCGCGCACGTCGTCGCCACTCAAGGAGATGGTGTCCTTCTTGAACATCCCCTTGTTCTTGGCGACCTCGTTGACGCAGCGGGTGAGCGCCGCTTTGAAGCCGGTGAGGTGGGTACCGCCTTCGTGCGTGTTGATGTTGTTGACGAACGTGAAGGTGTTCTCTTGGTAGCCGCTGTCCCACTGAATCGCGATGTCGATTTCGACGTCGTCCTTCGACGTCGTGACGTGGAACGGTTTGGGGTGAAGCGGCTTTCGATTTCCACGGAGGAACTCGACGAACTCCGAGATGCCCTTCTTATAAAGGAATGACTCGGTCGTCTTCTCCTCTTCGCGCTCATCGGTGAGCACGAGGTTGATTCCAGAGTTGAGGAACGCCAACTCTCGCAGCCGATTCACGATCGTGCCGAGATCGAACACCCGTTCGCTGAAGATCTGCGGGTCGGCGGTAAAGGTGACCTTGGTGCCGGTTCGCTTGGTCTTGCCCGTCACGTCGAGACCTTGCACCGTCTTGCCACGCTCGAAGGCCATGTGATGTTCTTTGCCGTCGCGCCACACCCACACGTCGAGCTGCTCGGACAGGGCGTTGACCACGGACACGCCGACTCCATGCAGGCCGCCCGACACCTTGTAGCTGCTCTTGTCGAACTTCCCGCCGGCGTGCAGCATCGTCATCGCCACTTCCAGGCCGGGTTTCTGCTCCGTCTTGTGAAGATCCACCGGAATGCCACGGCCGTTGTCGATAACCGTGACCGAACCGTTGGTGTGGAGCATGAGCTCGATCTTGTCGCAATAGCCCGCCATCGCCTCGTCGATCGCGTTGTCGAGCACTTCGTAGACGAGGTGATGGAGCCCTCGTGCCGCAGTCGAGCCGATGTACATGCCGGGTCGCCGGCGCACGGCCTCGAGGCCCTTGAGGACTTGAATCGAGTCCGAACTATACGCGTCGCCTGATTGTGGATTTGCCATGGTTGTCCGTGTGGGCGATACAAAAAAATGGGGGCCATATGACCCCCGCAGAGGTCTATCCAATATAGCCAGTCGAGGGGGGGAAGGCAATTGGGGTGGGGCGTTCTAAGCTTTTGGAGGGCAAGGTCTTAGGGACAGCGGCAAGGGGGGCAGGAACTGAAACGGCGGCAGGGCGGCAGGAACTGAAACGGCCGCAGCGCGGCAGCGCGGTTGGAGCCCACCGGAAGTGAGTCAGGGGCCCTTTCGGCTCTGCTTCAGCATCGTGAAGACGCCTCGATTTATGTCCCGACGAAGCTGTTCAAAACCGGTGGTGATGTTGGATTCGAGGGGATAGAGATGGGCCAGCGTCGCAAGCATCGAGTCGATCTCAGCGAGACTGCCAAGGGCCGTGTCGAAGAACCGCCGCATCTCGGCGCGTCCGAGTTTCCCGTTTCCCTCGGCGATGTTGTTGACCACCGACCACGCCGCCCGCCGTAGCTGAGCGCTGGCAACGTATTTCTCTTCAACGGGAAGCGCCTCGGTGACCTTGTAGATCAGCCGAACAAGCTCGCGCGCAGACTGCCATGTCCGAAGCCTTCGGTGGCGATTCACGCATCAATCTGCGTGTGTGCCTGATGTCTGACGTTACCAGAACACTGCGCCTCATCGCATTTCCTGCCGCCCTGCCGCCGTCTCTATATCTGCCGCCGTTTCCGTCCCTGCCGCCGTCCCAATCACTCCCCCCTCCACACGATCCGCTTAATCTTCTTCCCCCGTTTCCCCAGCTTCTTGAGAATCTCCGGCGACATGAGTTGGAGTTCCTGCATCCACGCGGATGACGACACGCTCACCACCAACACGCCGTCCTGCGAGACGTAGTGTGGGGTGGTGACGGCGGCGATCTGCGGACCCACGAGGTCAGCCCACTCCGGGATCACACTTGCCTGATCCAACCGCCGCTTGAGACCGGCACGTTTGATGTAACCGGCAAGTGCGTCGCCCAGGGGTTCGCTGCCGCCGTTGCCTTTATTGCGCAAGACGTCCCTCCGCGATGCGCCAGCGGGGCCGGTCGAGGAGTGCCGCCGGGATTTCGTCGTCACGCGGTGCGGTGATGATGGCCTGTCCCGGCAGCGTCTCTCGAATGAGCGCCAGCAGACGTTCCTGCCGACCCGTGTCCAACTCGGCGAACACGTCGTCGTACAGCGCGATGGGCGCGGCACCCCGCGCCTGACGCAGGGTCTCGGCCTCCAAGAGTCGGAGGGCCACGGCCGCGGTGCGTTGCTGTCCCGCGGACCCGTAGAGTCGTAGAGCCCTACCGTTCAGCATCAACGTGACGTCGTCCCGGTGGGGTCCCACCGTCGTCACACCGCGGCGCACGTCGCGCGGGCGTGCAGCATCGAGCGCTTCGCGAATGCGTTGCGCTGCATCGTCCGCACGATGATGATCGGGCGCGTAGTCGAGCGTCGCGTCACCCAGTTCACCCAGTGCGGCACACGTCTCCTGGTACTGAGCAGCCCATCGCATCACCCAGCGACGGCGTGCCGCCGCCACGACTGCCGCGCTCGTGGCGAACGGGTGATCGAACGCGCGCGCAGCGTCTTCGCGCCCTTGGCGCAGCGCAGCGTTTCGTTGTTTGAGCGATTGGCGCATAGTGGTGAGGGCGCCCAGGTAGCCTGACACGCTGAGCGAGAGCAGAATGTCGAGGTAGCGTCGTCGCCCGGCAGGCCCACCCGCCACGAGCGCCTGGTCGGCCGGCGCGAACGCTACCGCCGTGATGAGTCCGACACCATCGGACAGTTTCTTCACCTCGCCGTGATCGACCGTGACCTTCTTGCGACGGCCGTGCACTTCGTAGCCCACCGCGACGCGTTGCATCGCACGCCCGGCAAGAAAGAACCCGGCCTCTCCGAAACGCACGAGCTCCCGGTCTTTGGCTCCCCGGAGCGAGCGAAACAGCACCAGATAGTAGATCGCCTCCAGGAAATTCGTCTTGCCGTGCCCATTGGCACCGATGATGACGGCTCCGTCACCGGGCAACTCCACGTCGAGTGACGCCAGGTTGCGAAAATTCCGGACCGTGAGCTCCTGCACGCGCACGGGGTCGTCGCCACCCGGGGCTTGCACGGCGCTCAACTCACTGGATGACAAAGGCACGGTCTGCCGACGAGCGGTTGAAGAGGGTGTCGGTCGCGACCACGCGCAACACGATCTGGCCCGTCGGAACGACAGGAGGGACCGAAATCTGGTATCCCGTGACCGTTACCGTATCGTCGGGAAAGATCGACGGATACGAGAACGTGAAGACGCCGAGCACGCCGGCCGCGATGGACTGGATCGGAGAGGTGTCGGACACGCGCACTTGCACCAGCACGTTTTGGCCGACCGACAGGATCGTGTCGTCCGGTGGTGGCGCTAGAAACGTGATGGTCGGCGGAAAGGTGTCGGCTGCCGAGGGATCAGGACCGAAGCGCGGTCGCGTAGGGTCGGCGCAGGACACGGTGGACACGAGCGTCACCAGGGTCAGGGCAAGCAGGGCCAGACCGGTCGTCGGCTTTGCGCGCCCTTCGAGGTCCAGCAACCGACGCTTGAGAGGCAGACCTCCGCCGTAGCCACCCAGCTTGCCGCCGGTCGCGACGACGCGATGACAGGGGATGACGATGGGCACCGGGTTGCGGCCGTTGGCGGTGCCCACGGCACGTGCCGCGGCGGGCTTCCCGATGCGCCGCGCGATCTCGCCATAGGTCGCCGTCGCGCCGTAGGGAACTGCCGCGACCGCGTCCCACACCGCGTGGTCGAACGTGGTGCCGTGGGGAGCCGTGCGAAACGTGAACGCCGTGCGGGCCCCCGTCGAGTATTCGCGGAGCTCGCTGGCGACCTGACGCTCTACGGCAGTCCGCGGGCGCCGCTCGCACTTGGCATTCAGCTCGATCGACACCACTGCCCCGTTCTCCACCGTGACGGCGAGCGGTGCCACGACCGTGGACACTCCGAACCGACTGCGCATCGACACTGCCGTATGACCCCCTGTTCTCTCGGTTCAAGTATACCGTCATGAACCGCCCTTCACGGAAGCTTCATGAAGTCTGCGACGTGGGTGCCCCACCGTATCCCATTGGTCGGTACGGACGTATCGGCAGATCATGGCTCGAACGCGAGCGGATTTCCCCATGCCGCATCAGGTCCCGCGCCTCCTCGCGGTGTTCGCCGTAGCGGTGATCGGGCTCGTAGTAGCCCGAGGCCTCTTGGTCCCCGAGACGTTTGGGGACCGGGGCCACTACCGGGCGGCAGCCGTTGATTCGATCTCCGCTCGCGAACAGCGGTACGCGGGCCATCACGAGTGTGCTCTGTGCCACTCCGACGTGGCCGAGACCCGCCTCGACGGCAACCACCGAAACGTGTCGTGCGAAGTGTGCCATGAGCCCGCTGCCCGCCATGTCGCGGCGCCAATGGATGTGAAGCCGGTCGTTGCGCAGAACCGCGGGCTGTGTGTGCTGTGTCACGCATACAATCCGTCCCGGCCGACTGGGTTTCCGCAGATCGACTCCGTCATGCACAACCCGCGCGTACCGTGCATGAGATGTCACCAGCCCCACGCACCGGAGACGCCGGTCCCACCGACATCGTGCAGCGCCTGCCATGGGCAGATCGCGAGCCAACTCACGGTGTCGCATCACGCCGCGCTCCCGTGCTCGACGTGCCACGAAGCGCCGGATGAACACCGCATGAATCCGCGGGCCGTCCGGCCCACCAAGCCGACGGCACGCGCGTTCTGCGGGACGTGCCACGCCGGAGGCCTTGCCGGCATCCCCCAAATCGACTTGCGCAACCACGGCGAACCGTACGTGTGCTGGCAATGCCACTATCCCCATTATCCGGAGGCCCGGTGATGGCCGACTCCGCTGATCAGTCGGGCCACCCCCCGTCCCCGTCAGGTTCGGTGGACCGACGCGAGTTCCTCAACGACATACTCGGTGTATGCTGCGCCGGCGCGCCACTGCTCCTTGGGATCGTGCGGCTCCCAGCCCAGGGGACGTCGCGCGCGTATGATCCCTCCGAACACCTGTACGGCATGGGGCTCGACCCACAGAAGTGCATCGGCTGTGCGCGCTGCGTGGTGGCATGCAAAGCCGAGAACGATGTTCCCCAGGAGCCGCATTACTTCAACACGTGGATCGAACGCTACATCATTCGCGAGGACGGCGAAGTCGAAGTCGATAGCCCGAACGGCGGCATCGACGGGTTCGGCCGGATCGAGAATCCGGCGCAGGTCCGCCGCACGTTCTTCGTCCCGAAGTTGTGCAATCACTGCGACAGTCCACCGTGCGTGCAAGTTTGCCCGGTCGGGGCCACGTTCATCACGGAAGACGGCGTGATCCTCGTCGACGAGGAATACTGCATTGGGTGCCGCTACTGCATTCAGGCGTGTCCCTATGGCGCCCGCTACATGCATCCAGAACGACACGTCGCAGGCAAGTGCACGTTCTGTTACCACCGCGTGGTCAAGGGGAAGGTACCGGCCTGCGTCGAAGTCTGTCCCACCGGGGCGCGGATATTCGGTGAGCTAACGAATCGCGCGACACCACTCGCGCGGTTCCGGCGGTTCAACGATCTCCAGGTGCTCAAGCCGCATCTCAATACGAGACCCAAGATGTACTACGCGAACTTGGACGCCGAGGTGAGTTAGTCAGTGCAAGGGTACATCTATCCGAACGAGTTCGAGCTCCAGTGGGGTCTTCTGGTGGTGCTCTATCCGTACCTCACGGGGCTCGTGGCCGGCGCGTTCATCCTCGCTTCGCTCGAGCGGGTCTTCAATGTGAAGGAGGTGGAGCCGACCTACCGCCTATCGATGCTCACGGCCCTTGCCTTCCTACTCGTGGCGCCCCTTCCGCTGCTGGCCCACCTCGGGCACCCGGAGCGCTCCTACGAGATTTTTCTCACGCCGAACCGGCAGTCGGCGATGGCGATGTTCGGCTTTGTGTACGCGTGGTATCTGGCCGTCGTCTTGTTGCTGGAGATCTGGTTCGACTACCGCAAGGACTTGGTGCTGTGGGCGCGGCAAGAGCGGGGATTCATGCGGTGGCTGCACTATGCGCTCACCCTCGGCGCCACCGACCTCTCCGAACGGTCGCTCAAGTTCGACGACTCCGCCGGGCGATGGATCACGGTCATCGGGATTCCATCGGCGTTTCTGCTGCACGGATACGTCGGATTCATCTTCGGGTCCATCAAAGCCAATCCATGGTGGAGCAGCGTGTTGATGCCGGTCGTGTTTCTGTTTTCGGCCATGGTGTCCGGGATCGCGCTGGTGCTCGTGTTGTACATGATCACGACGATGTTCCGCTGGCGGAAGATCGACATGAGGTGCCTGGACAAGCTTGCGCAGTTCTTGTTCTACGCGCTCATCGTGGACTTTTCGCTCGAGATGTTGGATTTCATCCACCGGCTCTACGAGGCGGAGGAATCGATCGAGATTCTCTCACAGATGATCGAGAATCGGCTCTTCCTCAGTCTCATTGTGCTGCAGATTCTGCTCGGCACGGTGATCCCGCTGATCACCCTGGCGCTGGTGTCTCCGGGGCTCCGCAAGCAGGGGTTCCTCAGGCTGCCACCCGAGCTGCGGCAGCTGGTGTATCTCGTTGCCGCTGTGTTGATCCAGATCGGGATCTTCAGCATCCGCTGGAACGTCGTGATCGGCGGTCAGTTGTTCTCGAAGAGCCTGAAGGGACTCACAGTCTACAAAGTCGATGTGTTCGGTCTCGAGGGACTCATGATGACCATCGGTCTGTTGATGCTGCCCTTCGTCATCCTCTGGGCGCTCGTCAAGGTATTGCCGCCGTGGGGTGAGACGGAGTCAGTGAGGGAGCAAGAGGCATAATGCGAATCAGCGAGCGAATCAGTGCGAGAATCACAGGCGTCAAGTGCCCTGGATGTGGTGGATTCGTGACGCCAATCCTGCCCGACATGGGTGAGTCCGCCGGAGAGGCAGCCGCCAAACCGGGCGGACGGTGGTCATTCGTCTGGCGCCCTCCATCGGGAGAAGTTTGCCCCGAATGCGGCTTTCCTCTGGCGCGTTTCGCACGACGGCTCAAGTGGATGTGGATGTTCCGCCTCGGCGTCATGTTGCTCACCGCGGCGTTCGTACTGGTCCTCGTGCAGCGGTTCGCCGGTGTTGGCGCGGGCGCTGGCATGTGGTGGGTGCTGGTGAGTCTCGGTGGGGTGGGGCTCCTGGCAACGGTGATCGGCATTGCCGGATTGGTGGTCGGCGGTCGCCGCGAACCGTGATGTGGGCCTGCGGGGAACGAGAGCACTGGACCCGCGGGGGTATCTGCGGTATCCTGGTGCACACTTTTGCTCATTTTTCTTTGGCGATGCAGCTTGGTGCACACGTCCGACCCCGAGGGCTCGACGGGACAAGAGAGCGGGACGCCACGTTCCGC
>Ga0224512_10004494_pt1 | contig 11744 bp, 10 predicted proteins | sample SF_May12_sed_USG_4_FD_169103 | JGI IMG/M metagenome (GOLD analysis project Ga0224512, IMG submission 169103) | Sediment microbial communities from San Francisco Bay, California, United States - SF_May12_sed_USGS_13 | ecosystem: Environmental > Aquatic > Marine > Sediment | place: USA... | reverse complement strand
GATGCCGTTCCCGCGGATCATCCCGAGTCGCTTTGTTTAGCACGTCAACCAGGTTTCCGGCCCATGGAAGCTGTCGCATCGCATGGGGAAGTTCTGCGAGAGGTCGGTTCGCCATAAACTTCGGCGTTTCACCGGTAATCAGCACATAGGCAGTCTTTGCAAGTGAGTAAATGTCGGCCGCCGGAGTCAGGACAGAATACTTCAAACTCGAGGTATGTCCTGCCATCAGCGGAGAATGTTCAGGTGGAGCGTAGATGTTCGTCCCGACCCTTGTGATCGGTGATTCGGAATAACCTGCACGCGCGACCCCGAAATCCGCGATTTTTACGATCTTGAGTTCCTCTGTCAGCAGGAGGTTTTGCGGTTTGATGTCGCGGTGTATGACTTCGTTACGGTGCGCCCTGGAGAGCCCGGCACACACCTGTTCGAGATAATCGAAAGCCCTGGCGATTCCTAGCGTTTCTTTTCTGCAATACTTTGCAAGATCCCCTCCGGGCATATACTCGAGGACGAGATAGTGAAAAACGGTCCCGCGTAGGTCTTTTGCGGTACCGTGGCCAAGGCGGCTGATGATATTGGGGTGTCTCACGCGGTCAAGCGCGATCGCCTCATTCTGAAAATTCTCAACAAGCGTCTTTTCGAGGTCGGGATCGAGGTCGTTTTGAAGAAAAACGTTAAGCGCCTTTATCACCACTCTCTTGTGAGGCGACTGCGATGAGGCAAGGGTATCTTCAGCCAAAAAAATCTCGGCGTAACTCCCTCTGCCGAGCCTTTCCCGAACATCGTACCTGCCGCTCAAGCGGCAATTTTGCAAGACAAGATCCTTCATCAAAACCCATGGACAGTATAGCAAAGAACACTCCCGCCATTTTATACGAGACGGTGTTCCTAAAGTTCGCGAGGGGCGGCTGAATCATTTCCTAAGCCGCAAATTTTCGGTTAACATGGCACCATCTTTGCCGCACATGGTTGAAACGGACAAAAAGGACAAACGAAGCGGGCTCTCACTGGATTGGCTCGTAAGCGGAGTGTTGTCGAAGATCGGCGACACGGTCGATCGCGTCACCGGGCGCGGCTGGAATCCCTCAAGCAGTCTCGCCACCAGTAAACTGATTGAGAAAATAAAGTTCTTGCTGGACGAAGAAGTTCGCGACCTTGGCCCGGAGGGGAAATTCGCGCCCCATGTTCTTACCTTAAAGATGCAATGGAACAAGTTTGACGCCGACTCCGAAGAAGAGCTGGAAAAACTCAAAAACGAACTCCACGCGGCCACGATAGATCACATAAACGACAGGTTATACCACACCTTTGCTCCGATTGAGATAAATGTAAAAACGGACTATTTCACAGAGGGCGTGCGTCTGATCGGGAGTTTCGGTGAGTTCGGCGAAAGCGAAGACGAAGCCGCAGTCAATGTCACACTTCCAAACATCGAGATCGAAGCCATCGGCGGAGGTTCGCGGGTTTCGATAAATCTGGAAGCAAAGGAAGCGGTTCCCGATACCGGAAAGATTTACACGGCAGAATTCGAGGCGGGAGGCAAGAGATTCACAAAGACCTTGGACTTCGCAAAATCGAAACGATTTTCAATCGGTCGCGGTAAAGAGAACGAGATATCGATCGACGATGCAAGCGTCTCAAAGGTCCACGCCGCGCTCGTCCTCGACGAGTCCGGACGTCTCTTGATCGCCGACACGGGTTCCACAAACGGAACATACATTGACGATATTCGTATTCAATACGGAAAAGCCGTCGAACTGACAAGAGATTCAGTTTTGCGCGTGGGCACGATTGGAGTTCGTATTGTCGGCCAGACGCCGACTTCGCCACCAGCCGTGGAGGCTCAAACTGAGGCTTTTTCAGCTTTCCCACCCGAAGCGGGAGCCGCAAAAACCGAACCTGCCGCTTTCGCTCCAACGCCTGCCGAGGCTTCTGCCGAGAGCGGTTCCAGCAAGGCAAGCGATCTGACTCAGGAGGATGTCGCTAGCCTAACAGAAACGAAGGTGGCTGAGAATCAGGCGACGATTGACGGAAAGGAGGACTGGGAGATCTAAGTCATGCTGTTTTTGTTGATGCAGATCGATTGGGAAAACCTCAAGCCGGAGAATCTGTTCGGTGCGCAGGTTCTCGAACGGACCCCGGCCGGCCTTTCAATTGCTTTTTTGATCGGCACCGCGATACTGCTTGGATTCCTTTTTGTCTCATTTATTGGAAACTTCAACCGGCCGCAATTCAACTTCGAAATCGGAATTCCCAAACCGGTGCGAAAGCGTCTCAGCTCCACTGCCACAAACCGGAGCCTGCGCATCTGGCAATCGGTTTTTGTGATACTCGCGTTGGTGGTCTTTGGCTATCATGTTTACTGGACCTACTATGCCGACGCCTATAACGATCAGTTTCAGGCCCTGAATTACAAGGATCTGCGCTACCGCCGGACCACGGCGGCCAACCTGCGCGGTTGGATGTTTGACCGTTCGGGCAAACTTGAAAAAGCGCTTGCCTATTACGAAAAGGATTCTGACGGGGATATCGTAAGGGCGTATTCGCTGAAAAGGGAAATGGCACATCTGCTCGGAACAGAACGCGGCACTCCGGGTTTAGAACGCACCCTCTATCAAAAGGCGACGGACCCGATGCCGGAGTCGTGGGAAGTGCTGACCCGTGTCAAAGTGGCGGATGAAGACAAAAGGGATGTGCGTGTCACGATCGACAGTGATTTGCAGGTGTATCTGGCCGAGAAATTGAAAGGCAGGAAAGGAGCGATCGTCGTGCTCGACCCGCAGACCGGGGACCTGCTCGGAATGTTCTCAAATCCGACATTTGATATCTCAAAAGCACAGGGAATCGACGAGTGGCTGCGCCTCGAGGGAAACGGGAGGGACAAACCGCTACTGAACCGCGCTCTCAGAGAGTATTATGTTCCCGGTTCGACATTCAAAACCTTTACCATGATCGCGGCATTCAGGGAAGGAAAACAACGTTCCACCTTCGTCGCCAAACCAGAGGGTTTCCTTGCGCCGCGTTCGGGTCGCCCGATCCGCGACTACGGCGGCAGCTGCAGCCGTTGCGGAATCCTTAATATTAACGAAGCCTACCAGTATTCGAGCAACCAGTACTTTGCGCAGCTCGCTATTTCGGTCGGGAAGAAAGGAATCGCGGATCTCGCAAAACTTGCGGGAATAAAGCCGGTCGATACGCCTCAGGATGCGACGCGTGCGGATTTCTTCCCGGAAATCTGGAATACAGGAAGTGAGAAGATCGCAAATTCAATCGCCCCGCGGCAGTCTACTATTGTGACGGGAAAAAACGTGACCGCCTATGACGTCGGACTCGAGGGGATCGGCCAGGGATACTCGGGTCAGATGACGCCGTTTCAAATGGCGCTGCTGGCCGCGATCCCTGCCAATTTGGGCGGTAGGCTGATGAAGCCCAAAATCGAGTACGGCCGGAAACCGGAGGTGTATTCGCAGGTGGTTTCCCCACAACAGGCGGCTCAAATGCGCGGGATAATGGCTCTTGTACCGTCCGCGGGAACAGCGCGGGGCGCGTTCGCAAAGGTAAATGCCGCAGGCATTAAGACCGGGGGCAAGACCGGATCGGCTGAGAAGCAGGCGCCGGTTTACGACGCCAAGACAGGAAAACTGCGAACGGTAACAAAAAAGCGCCGTGTTGCCGGAGGTGCCCTGGAAGAGTATAAGGCACCGCAGATGTACCTCCGAACTGACAGCTGGTATATCTCCGTTGCACCGATCGACCGCCCCCAGATTGTGATTGCGGTGGTGGTCGAGTCGGGTGGGGGAGGCAGCAGGACCGCCGCGCCGATCGCCGCGGATATCGTTCTCAAGGCGAGGGCGCTCGGGCTCCTTGATGTTGGTACGAAGGTAAAGCGTTGAACAATGAAAAGTAGAGCTTCATCACATTTTTTCATTCTCGTTCTGCTGCTGGGACTTTCGGCTATCGCCCATTATTCAGTCTATTACGGGGCGCTTATCCGAGGTTATGAGGCCTCGCCGATCACGGCGGCGCGAAACATCGCGCTGCTTGGACTCCTGACGCTTCTCCCGTTGGTTCTCGCAAAAATCCTGAAATATAGAGGGAACTGGACAATCTATACGAGTGCGATACTGCTCTTTTCCATCGGACTCACCGCGCAATACCGCCTTTTTAGCGACCCCGAATACACGTCCCGCAGCGACAAGGCCGAAGCGCGGCGCAGCAAGGTGCGGACGATTCAGGAACACTACATCCAGGAGAACTATTCCGCCGAAAAGAAAGCGATGATGGGTCTACCGGCGACCCCGCCGTCGCCTGTCGATCTTTCCTCCGAAACGCCCAGACAGTCGACAATCGATGTATTCGAGGTCGCAACCAGCGGAAAAACGCTGATCCCCTTATTCGCCATATTCTGTTTTCTGGCCGCATTTGTATTAACACGAAACGAAAAGATACTCGATGTATTACAAAAAAACGGTTTCTTGATTGTCCTTTTGACGCTCGGGCCGCTTTTGATTGCCGCAGTTACTTCAAGTGCGGGGAAGTCGATCGGGAACATGACTCCGTGGGAGTTGTCAAAAATACCGTTTCTAATAGGCTTTGCAGCAGTTCTTGCGGTCCTGTATCAGAATCTAGCGCGCACTTATTGGGGTATGCCGCGGGCCAGGGATGTGGTGCCGCTTGTCTTCATGGCCGTACTGCCGTTCTTCCCGTTTTTTGTACTGAAAGACTTTGGCCAAATGATGGTCTTTAGTTCGGTCTATGTGACCCTTTACTTTATTGCGGTAAGGCGGTTCCCGCAGCGCTTCCTGCTGATCGGAAGCGTCCTCTTGCTGCTCAGCGTGCTGGTGGTAAGCGCGCTACCTGAAAAGACCCAGGAGAATATTCCCCTGCTTCCGACCCTCGCGAAACCAGTCAAGAAGGTGCTCCCCGACAGGATCCAGCAGCGTTTCCATTTATGGCTCGATGGCTTCAACCCGCCGGACCCCAAAACAGATTGGTGGAAAGATAGTTATGACTCCTACTACGCGCGGCTTGTGAAACGGAACCCTGATCTGCCGCAAATGCTTGAAGAAGACCCCGATCTGAAGAGATCCATCAATATCGATGCGTGGTTCGATGTGCTTGCCTTCCAACCCGCGCAGGCGACTTTCGGCCTCGCTTCGGGCGGGACTACGGGAAGAGGATTGGGGCTCGGATACGTCGAGCTGATACCGGTGGCTGACTCCGATTATGTCTATGCCGCGTTAGCGGAAGAGCTTGGACTTTTGGGGGGTTTGTTGATAACCTTTGCCCTGATTATTTTCGTCAGTGCCGGGGTCCGGACTGCGTTGGATTCACGGGATATGTTTGGCAAACTCTGCTCGGTTGGCCTGACCGCCTTTATTGGATTCCAGGCTCTTGTCAACATCGGAGGCATAACGAGAGCGTTGCCGATGACAGGTATTACCCTGCCGTTCGTAAGCCATGGAGGGTTTAGCCTCATTACAAGTTTTATAATGCTCGGAATGTTGATGGCGTTTTCTCACCGTAACGCCGAGGACAGAAGCTTGATCCAGCATCGATAGCGATGCTAATTGTGAACTCTCGTAAAGGCAGTGTTTGATATACAGCTAAGCTTTCAATTTGGGGGAAGTCGATGACAGAGACTAGTACAAAGCTCCGTTCCGCAGCCGTTTCAGACAGAGGATTGAGTGAAAAGCGGCCGCAGAATGAAGATTCGCACCTGTGTTTGGAAGACAGTGGTCTTTTTGCTGTCGCGGACGGTGTCGGCGGTGCACAGGCCGGCGATGTCGCTTCCGAAATGGCGGTCGAAATCCTCGCCGAGGCTTTTATTAATCTCAACGAGGATGGCGATGCCGAGGACCGTATGCGGCAAGCAATCGAGAAAGCAAATTCGGCGATCTACCAGATGTCGAGGGATCTGCCGCAGCTCAGTACAATGGCGACGACGCTGGTTGCCGTTCATCTTAGTGGAAATATAGCTACGATCGGACATGTCGGTGATTCGCGCCTTTATCGGCTCGACACTGCAGGCTCGCTTTTCCGCGAGACCCAGGATCATTCTGTTGTAGAAGAAGAAGTTCGTGCCGGAAGAATGACCCGCGAGCAAGCGGCGACGCACCCCAGCAGGAATGTGATCAGCCGTGCGCTGGGAGCCGATGAAAGCGTCGAGATCGACATGAAGACGATCATGTTTGAGACGAATTCGACTTTTCTTGTGTGCTCGGACGGCGTGACGCGACATATATCCGAGGACGAGCTCCGCGAAATGTTGTTTCTCGAGGATGACCCTGTCGAGATTTGTCGAGTCATAAAAGAGACCTGTTATGCACGTGGCGCGGAGGATAATCTTACCGCTGTCGTTATAAAAGCAGCCGGAGCTTCCGTCGGACAATTCCAACCGGCTCCGGCAGTCGAAGAAGAAACCGTCGCTACCGCCCGCGCCGCTGCATCTTCCGGCCAGATTTTTGCGGATATTCCCGAGAAACGGGAGGGCGTTGCGGTAGATCCCGAATTCGAACTCGACGTGATCGAGGACCTCGAAGATGCCGAGGAAATCGTAATTCCGACGCGGAACGATGTTGAATTACCGAAGAGCCCGGAATCCCATGACGTGGCTCGCGAAAGCCTGTCGATCACACCCGACGAAGGCAAGGTCGAAGCAGTTGATGACTTACGAGCTTCCCGGGTCGATGACAGCAGTGGAGGCGGGCTGATTGGGCGCATGCTTTCGGGTGTGGTCTGGTTGTTCGTCGGACTTCTGATCGGTGCGCTGGGATATTTCCTTTTGGCGCCGACGTTAGGAGGCAGCGGAGAAGATACTGCCGCTCAACCGAACCAGAGTTTGGTGGCGTTCGAACAGCAGCGGCGGCAGGTTGACTCCGACCCGGCAAAATTCATTGCCGCGTATTCCACCAAAGAAAATAAAACCGCTGGTGATCACTATCTGATTGGACGGGCATACTTGCTGCAGAAGAACTATGGGGCGGCAAAAACATCGTTCGAAAACGGCTTTAAGCAGCTAAATGATGCCGATGTAAATAACCGGAAGGTCCTCGAGCATGATCTTGCTGCAGGGCTTTCGATTGCCGTCAACGAGGCCGCTCAGAAAAGCTACGAATCGGCAGGAGAAAGCCCGGAGGGTGGCCAGGAAGGACCAACCGGATCCCCTAAAGGAGATTAAGATCGACGGCGGCTCGCTGCCTCGTAAAGAAGAATACCGGCCGCAACGGAAAGATTGAGGCTTTCGACGTCTCCCTCAGTCGGTATGCAGTACTGCTCGGCCACGAGTGAGCGGTCTTTCTCGCTTATCCCATGACCTTCTGAACCCAATACAAAAAGGATCCTTCGATTCAAATCCGCATCCCGCAGGGGTGCTTCCGCGCCCCGATCGGCACATACGGAAGCAAGTCCGAGTTTTTCGCTCCAGTCGATCGCCGCCTTAAAACCAGCTCCCGACCAGACCGGCACCCTGAATGCAGAACCCATCGAACCGCGAAGCGAAGCCGCTGAAAATGGTGCCGCAGAACCCGGAGTTATTATTGCTCCCGCCGCGCCGAATGCTTCAGCCGAACGCAAGACCGCTCCAAGATTTCCGGGATTGCTGACGCCGTGTAGAAGTACAACAACCCCTGTACTACAGTCCGTTAAACCCTCTTCGATCCGCTGACGCCCATTCCCCGGTACCCTGCATACAGCGGCGACACCCTGGGGGGTCTTTGTGTCTGCGATCGAATCAAAAACCCCGTTCGTCAACAAAAAGAAATTTTGAAATCGTTGGGCGAGACTTTCCGTTTGGTCCGGATGACGTTCGGCGAAGCGGACGGATACGTAGACGGACTCGGGCATGATCGGCGAAGCAAGCAGATCGTCAAAGAGACGTTTTCCCTCGACGAAAAAAAAATCCGGCTCCTTTCCCTTCGAAACATTGCGGGCGCGCTTCACATTTTGATTCGCGCGGCTCTTTATCGTTTCCATCCGGCAGCCTATTTCCTCGGTTCTATTCTGATGCTTTTGATGACGATTCCATCGACGGGTTTTTCGCCCTGAACCGGCGCTCCGGCGATCGTTGAAACGTTGTTCATTCCTTCAATCACTTTTCCAAAGATGGTGTAGCGGTTGTCAAAATTCGCCTGTCGTTTACGCATGATGAAGAACTGGGAATTTGCCGAATTGAACTCGGGCCCTCTCGCTGCCCCAACGATTCCAGAGTCAAATTCAAGATCACTGAATTCCGCTTCTACATCCTGCTTGTCCGATCCGCCTTTTCCGTCATTCGAAGGATCATTGTCCTTTGTGTTCGGGTCTCCCGACTGAATCACATCCGTGCTTATACGGTGAAACGCAACGCCGTCGTAGAAGCGCTCATTCGCGAGTTCCTTGAACCTCGCGACCATTTTTGGCGCGATATTGGAATAAAGCTCGATCTTGATCGTCCCGAAGGCCGCGCCGTCTTCCATTTCGAGAACAGCTATCTCATTGTCAGGGATCGGTTTAACGCCCTTCTTAATGGTGGGTTCGTCGTTCGATGAAAGTGTCGAGGCCTCTGGACAGCCGGCGGCCAGGACCACGCAAAAAACAAGCGAAAACAATACTATTCTCATATCTCAAAACTCCCTGTTACTGTCGACAAGAATCGTGACGGGGCCGTCATTGACCAACTCAACATCCATCATCGCTCGAAAGGTGCCGGATGCGACCTCGGTAACCTCGTCCTTTGCCGCGTCCAGAAAATACCTGTAAAGAGCTTCGGCAGGGCCAGGCTCGGCAGCTTTTACAAAAGAGGGACGGAGGCCCTTTCTAGTGTCTCCAAACAGGGTGAACTGGGACACCACTAGAAGGCCTCCCCCGGTGTCTTTCAGAGAACGGTTCATGCGGCCGTCGGCATCTTCGAAAATCCGAAGATTGATCGTCTTGTTCAGGACGTAGTCCGCGTCGCTTTCTCCGTCATCGCGGCCGATCCCGAGCAGGACCAGTATTCCAGGTCCGATCTTACCCGCGATATCGTTCCCGACAGTCACCGAAGCACTTGAAACTCTCTGGATTACCGCTCTCATTAAAGGAAAATGCCGGCTCTCAGCCGGCGCGTACGAAACAGCTATCTTCAAAAACAATACCGAACTAAGGCTACTCTTCGATTCGAACGCTCGACATCACGACGGGTTCGAGGGGTTTATCGCTTGAATTTGTTTCTACGACGGCGATTTTATCGACAACGTCCTGGCCTTCGATCACCTTACCGAACTTCGTATAGCTTGCCGGAAGAGGGTAGTCGCTGTGCATGATAAAGAACTGCGAACCGTTTGTATTCGGCCCGGAATTTGCCATAGCCACGGTACCTTTTTCATAAGGGCCCTGATAGAGCGGCGAAGACTTGTCGATCTCGTCGTCGAACTTGCCGCCCCACGCCGATTCACCCCCATAACCTTCCCCCAGAGGATCGCCGCCCTGGACCATGAAGTTTGTGATTACGCGATGAAAGATCACGTTATCGTAATAGTTCTTTTCTGCGAGCAGACGGAAATTCTCCGTAGTCTTAGGTGCATCTTCTTCCAAAAGTTCCACCTTGATCGTACCCATGTTTGTCTCGATAACTGCTGTTCTGTTAGCCATTTTGAGCTCCTAAAATATGTTCGTCGATGGCGGCGGCGACGCCGCTCTCGTCATTTGTTAATGTTGTATAAAATTCCTTTCGCTGACGCAAACTGCTGTCAGCGTTTCCCATAACTACGGATATTCCCGAGTACTCGAGCATCTCCAAATCATTGAAATTATCGCCTACGGACATAACATTCTCATCTGATAGACCAAGCATTTGGACGAGCTTTTTGAGTCCCGCTGCTTTCGAACTACCAAACGGGAGGATGTCGAGGAGCGTAAAATCAAGCTGCGGATATACCGTCGCCAGAACACTTGCGGAGTCCCCAAGCACTTGTTTCAGCTCCAGTTCGAGGTCTCCCATCGCCCCGCATCTTCCCGAAAAGGAGATGTGAATCACCTCGATCTCGTCCAGGATATGGGTCAGATTCTCGACACGGTGAACGGCGTCCGAAGCCTCATCGCCATGGAGTCTTGCGGCCCACTCGACGTATCTCCTGAGGGGAATATTGTCACCGGAAATCGAATCGTAATGGAGCGTGCCTTTCCCGTGCGGGTCCGAACTGACGAGGGCATCTCCGCCGAAGTGCTTTCCGACACTTAGAATCTCGAGTATTACGTCATTGCTCAGCAGTTCATATGAGACAGTTTCAAGAGATTCGGCGACCTTTATCAGGGCGCCATTGTGGGTCAGTATCGGGGCGTTCAGTCTGACATCGAGAGCGACGGGCCGCGCGTCGCGAAAACGTCTGCCTGTCGCGATCGTGACAAGTACTCCCATCTCTTCCGCGGCACGGATCGCGGCGACGTTTTCAGGCGAAGCCTCGCCTCTACTGTCAAGCAGGGTGCCGTCCAAATCCAGTGCCAACAGCTTGATTTTATTCATAAGTATGGCGATTCTGCGGTCGTCCTTTATTTGGAGCGCTGCCCGGCCAGCCACCGCTGATATTTTGCCTTTCCGCGTTCGAATTCAGCCGCGCTCTCATAAAAGCTGTGGGACCCGTCGTTCTTATCGACATCGAGAACGTAGTACAAGTAATTGGTGCTCGAAGGGTTGAGCGCCGCTTCCAGCGACGACTCGCTGGCGGAGGAGATCGGTCCGGGCGGCAGGCCGCTTATCTTTCGTGTGTTATAGGGATGGTTGATTTCGATATCACTCTTATTGATAACGCCGTCCCAACGACCCAGCATCTTAGCAATATAGACGTTTGTGGCGTCTATACCGAGGGCCATGCCGCGGTTCAAACGGTTGTAGATTACAGATGACACTATCCGCCGTTCGCTCTCGAACTTGGATTCGTTCTCGATCAAACTGGCGATCGTCACGATCTGGCGGTTTGTCATTCCCAGCGCACGCGAGCGATTTGACCACTCGGGTTTCCAGGTTTCACGAAACTGTTCCACCATGCGTTTTATCGCATCCTGCGGTGATGCATCGAGTGAAAAATCGTATGTTGTCGGATAGAGATATCCCTCTAGATTCTGTGCCATCGGATCGATATCGCTGATCAAAGAGGTATCATTCATCAAATACAAAACCGCTTTTTCATCCATTGGCGGCTCGGCGGGGAAGTTGGCGGCGACACGCTTCGCGATTTCGAAACGGGTCCAACCCTCGGGTATCGTCAGGCGTTTGGTTCGCTCGCTGCCTTTTTCCAGCAGTCCGATGACCTCCACCGTCGAAATCGGAGACTTGAAAAGGTATTCCCCGGCCTGAAGTTTTCCGGCATCTCGGGCGATACGGAGGTAAACCGATGCCGCCGTGGAACTGTAAATCACTCCTTCCTTTTCAAGTCCCGCCAGGATCGCGCCGGGCGACTGACCCTTTTCAACTTTTATGTATTTTTCCGACTTGTCGTGCGCAATCTCCATTGTGAGGCTCCGATAAAGCCAATAGGAAATCCCGCCGGCAACAATTAAGAGCAGGATGATAAATGCCGTCAGGATCTTAAGAGCTTTCATTAAAACATTGGCGGGCAGGACGCAATTCGCGATGTATCATAATTCCGGGAAAAGCCGGGCGCTTTCGTACCTGCTACTTATCAGATGAATTCTCCAAGGCTTCCAGTGCCTTCTCGATAGCTGATGTGACCTCGGTGCTCTCGGGGGTTTCCTTCGAGGAAAAGCGCCCGATAATCGCTCCCTCGTGA
>Ga0224512_10004493_pt1 | contig 11745 bp, 12 predicted proteins | sample SF_May12_sed_USG_4_FD_169103 | JGI IMG/M metagenome (GOLD analysis project Ga0224512, IMG submission 169103) | Sediment microbial communities from San Francisco Bay, California, United States - SF_May12_sed_USGS_13 | ecosystem: Environmental > Aquatic > Marine > Sediment | place: USA... | reverse complement strand
GGAGGGGAGGGACCCCAACCGGGTCAGAGGTGATGGCCCAAGCCTGTTCGAGCATCGGAAGGGCCGACGCCAGTTGGTCGGAAACGGAATAGTGCACCGTCGCCAGCTCGTCCCCTTCGGCAACTTGGTCCCCGATCTTGGCGGCCAGCACGACCCCAACCGTCGGGTCGATTTCGTCTTCGGCAGAGACCCGCCCTCCGCCGAGACGAACGACAGCCATGCCGATCGCGAGCGCATCGCACTCCCGAACGAAACCGGCCGATTGAGCCCGTAACGTGTGCCTCTGGGGCGCCTCCGCCAGCGGCCGCGATCCGTCGATGATTGCCGGATCGCCACCTTGGGCCTCGACAACGTCGCGTAACTTGCTCAGAGCGGCGCCGCTGGAAATGGCTCGGCGGACCATCGAGATGGCGGCGTCGGCATCCCGGGCGATTCCCGACATCACCAGCATCTCAACCGCGAGGGTCTTGGTGATCTCAATCATGTCGGGGGGGCCGCCACCCCTGAGGACGTCGAGAGATTCTGCGATCTCGAGCGTATTGCCGATCTTGTTGCCGAGCGGTTGATCCATTGCCGTGAGATGAGCAACGGTCGCCGTGCCGTGACTGCGGCCGATGGCGGCCATCGTCTCGGCCAGCTCGGTTGCTTCTGCAACGGTCTTCATGAATGCGCCCCGCCCCACCTTGACGTCGAGGACGAGGCCGTCGAGGTCTTCTGCGAGCTTCTTCGACATGATCGACGACGCGATCAGCGGGATGGACGGAACAGTACCGGACGCATCGCGCAGCGCATAGATCGCCTTGTCTGCCGGGACGAGCGTCTCGGTCTGGCCGGCGAGGACCAGATTGTGTTTCAGCAGCAAGGGCACGAAGTCCGTCGGCGCGACGGCGGGCGAGAAACCTGGGATCGACTCGAGCTTGTCGAGGGTGCCACCGGTGTGCCCCAGACCGCGGCCAGACATCATGGGCACTGCTACGCCACACGACGCCACAATCGGCGCCAGGGGGATTGACACCTTGTCGCCGACCCCGCCCGTTGAGTGTTTGTCGACCTTTGGCGCCGGCACGGCGGCCAGGTCGAGGACCTCACCTGAGTGCAGCATCGCCTCGGTCCATGCTGCAAGTTCGGCCTCGCTCATCCCGCGCCAGACCACAGCCATCAGCAACGCCGACATGTGGTATCGCTCGATGTCGCCGCTGGTGAATGACGCGATTATCCAGTCGATCTCGTCGGACGTGAGCTCGGCGCCGTCGCGTTTGCGCCCGATCAGCTCAACGATCGAGTGAACAGCCATTGGGCCTCCCCTAGGGATAAGTGTGCCCAATTATCGCGCTCAGCGGCGGGCTACCCGTCCACGGGCAATGCGCACGCCTTCGCGGCGCAGCCGGGCGGCATGTTCAGTCTCGTGACCTGGCACTAGGCGGCCATTGGCGGCCACGACCCGCCACCACGGAAGGTCGGGGACTGTGCGTAGGACGTTGCCAACTGCCCGAGCCGCCCCCGGGAATCCTGCCTCCGCGGCAACTTCGCCGTACGCCATCACCTCGCCCGGTGCGAGTCGATCGAGGACCGCGATGACTGCCTCGGTGAACGTCGGTTCGGCGGATTCCATGGCGCGCAGCGTACCGCACCCGACCCGCCCAAACCGAGGGCGGTATTCTGCGGAAATGAGAGTGTTCCTAGCCGGAGGAACGGGTGCAATCGGCCGGCCTCTCGTGGCGCGTCTGCTGGCCGGAGGCCACGACGTGGGAGTTCTGGCTCGCAGCGAGAGGGCGGTCGCGATCGTACGCGACATGGGTGCGGAACCGATCGAAGGAGACGCCCTCAACGCCTTGTCTTTGGCTTATGCGGTCAGAACTTTCACTCCTGAGATCGTAATCAACCAGTTGACCTCGTTGCCACGGAGCCTCCTCAACCCGCGCGATGGCTTACGCAGTATCCGCCTGACCAATCGACTACGGACCGAAGCGACGCCGGTGCTCGTCGAAGCGGCAATTAGGGCCGGCGCCGAGCGCATCATCTCGCAGTCGATTTCCTTCGCTCAACAGCCTGGTGCGGGCACCCGCGTCGAAGAGGACCCTCTGCATCTCGAGGCACCGTCCACTCATGGCAAGGTGGTCGGCGCTGTCGCAGCGGCGGAGGCTGCAACGATCGGTTCGGCGGACATCGAAGGCGTTGTCCTGCGTTACGGAGCCTTCTACGGCCCCGGCACCTATTTCGCGGCCGGTGGGGCTTATCCGAAGATGCTGGAGCGGCGGGCCCTTCCCATCATCGGCGAGGGCCGAGGCGTGTGGGCCTTGATTCACGTCGATGACGCAGTCGACGCCACGATCCGGGCGATGCGGGGGCCCGCAGGGGTATACAACATCTGCGACGAGGCGCCGGTCACGGCCGACGAGCTCATTCCGTGGATGGCCTATGCCCTGGGCACCAAGATGCCGTTTAGCGCGCCCCGTTACCTGTTCCGCAGCGGACCGGCGGCGATATTGCGTTACCTCATCGACGAGCAGCCCCGCGTCTCGAACCAGAAGGCGAAGACCACACTCAGGTGGACGCCGCGACATCGTGGCTGGCGGCGCGAGCTGGCCAGGGTGCTGCGGGGAGAGACCCCAGTCTGAACCAGTCTCTTGAGCTCGGTAGGCTGGCGCCGTGGAGGAACCGGCGCTCGTAAAGGCTCGAGGCCTCACCAAACGTTTTGGAGACATGGCTGCGGTTGACGCAGTCGACTTCGATGTCCGCACCGGTGAGGCTTTCGGATTTCTCGGACCCAACGGTGCCGGGAAGAGCTCGACGATGCGGATGATCGGTGCCGTTTCTCCGATCACTGCGGGCGAGTTGTCTGTCTTCGGGCTCGATCCCGAGCGTGACGGAGCCGTGATCCGATCCCGGATCGGAGTGGTGCCGCAACAGGACAATCTCGATGAGGAGATCCCAGTTGATGAGAACTTGCTCATCTACGGCCGCTACTTCGGGTTGGCCCGCTCCGAATTGTGGCCCCGGATCGAGGAGCTTCTCAGCTTCGCCGAGCTGACCGATCGGGCTCACGACAAGGTCAGCTCGCTGTCCGGAGGAATGAAGCGGCGCCTGACCATTGCCCGGGCCCTGATCAACGAGCCTCAGCTGCTGCTGCTGGACGAGCCGACAACCGGCCTCGACCCACAAGCCCGGCACTTGCTGTGGGATCGGCTCTACCGGCTGAAACAACGGGGTGTGACCTTGATCATCACCACCCACTTCATGGATGAGGCCGAGCAACTGTGCGACCGGCTGGTCGTGATGGACAAGGGCAAGATCGTCGCCGAGGGATCGCCGCGTTCGCTCATCGAGAAATTCTCGACGAAAGAGGTCATCGAGGTGCGCTTTCCCGTCGGAGTTCAGGAGACCCTGGCCGATCGCCTCGACGGCATCGCCAAACGGGTCGAGATCCTTCCCGACCGGGTGCTCCTCTACACCGATGACGGTGAGGCGACGACTCACGAGGTGCACAGCAGCGGACTCGAGCCGGAGTCGATGCTCGACAGGCGAAGCACCCTGGAGGATGTTTTCCTCCGGCTCACTGGACGGACGCTGATCGACTGATGGCCGGCGTTGAGACATTGCGGGTTGTCGAGACCCATGCCCGCGCCTACCGACGGATCTGGCGCGGCAGCGTCATCACTACATTCCTCAATCCCATTCTGTATCTGGCGGCGATGGGGATCGGGCTCGGCGTGCTCGTTGACGAGGGCACCGGCCGGCAGGCCCTCGAGGGCGTGACCTATCTAACGTTCCTCGCTCCGGGTTTGTTGGCCGCTTCGACCATGCAAACCGGGGCCGGCGACGGGGCCTGGCCGGTGATGGTGGGGATCAAATGGCAGCGCCACTACGAGGCAATCCTGTCGACGCCTGTGGCGGTGCGCGACTTGGTGGCGGGCCATCTGCTCTGGGTCGTGGTGAGGCTCTTCATGGTTACGGTGATCTTTGGGTTTGTAATGGTGATGTTTGACGCGACAGGAGTGGCCGGGGCGATCCGGGCCGTGATACCTGCCATGGTCACCGGCCTGGCCTTTGCGGCTCCAGTCACCGCCTTCACCGCATGGACCGAGGATCACACAGGACTGACAAACCTCTTCCGCTTCGGCATCGTTCCGATGTTTCTCTTCTCCGGCACGTTCTTCCCGATCACGCAACTGCCCGGCTGGACGCATCCGCTCGCCTACGCTACGCCGCTGTGGCACGGCGTCGAGATGACCCGGGCTTGGTCGCTGGGCCTCGATCCGACCTTGCCTCCCGTTGTCCACTTCGGCTACTTGACGCTGTGGATCGTCGGCGGCTGGATTGCAGCGAATCGGCTGCTCGCGAAAAGGATGGTCAATTGACTTCCGGCACCCTTGCGCGTCGAATTGTGCCGCCAGTGCCGTTGGGGGGCCGCAACGCTCTCCGTGTCATCGAGCGCAACTTGCTCGTTTACAAGCGCACCTGGATGGTCGTCTTCAGCGGATTTTTCGAGCCCGTCTTCTACCTCTTTTCTATCGGGGTTGGTATCGGACAGCTGGTCGGCGACGTCGCAGCCGGGTCGGGCGCCCCCGTCAGCTATGCAGAGTTCGTTGCACCCGGCTTGTTGGCCGCGTCCGCCATGAACGGCGCGGTCTTCGAATCGACTATGAACATCTTCTTCAAGTTGAAATACGCCCGGATCTACGACGCCATGCTGGCCACTCCGCTGGCGGCCGGCGATGTCGCCATCGGCGAGATCGGCTGGTCGCAGCTGCGGGGCGCGATCTATGCGGCCGGGTTCCTCGTCGTGATGCTGATAGGCGGGCTGATGCCTTCGATGTGGGGTCTGCTGGCGTTGCCGGCCGCGCTGCTGATCGGTTTCGGGTTCGCCGGGGTCGGCATGGCCGTGACGACGTTCATGCGCTCCTGGCAGGACTTCGACATGATCACGTTGGTGACTCTGCCGCTCTTCCTGTTCTCTGCCACCTTCTATCCGCTGAGCGTTTACCCGGGATGGCTCCAGGTTGTCGCTCAACTCTCCCCGCTTTACCACGGTGTTGACCTCATCCGGGGACTCACGCTCGGCGTCCTCGATTGGAGTTTGCTTGGCCACGCGGCATTCCTGCTCGGCATGGGATTCACCGGGTTGGCGATCGCGTCGCGTCGTGTGGAGAAACTCCTGCTGAGCTAGATCGCCCGTAGCTCCAACACAAGGCTGTGGAGCCCGAGTTTGTCACTGTTGTCCAGCGTGCTGAAGCGGGCCCACTCGAATGTGGTGAATTCGAGACGGCGAGCCTCGTCATCTTCGTAGAACGAGAAGAACCGAGGTGGATGGCACCAGTCGTTTTCCCAGTGCCCTTCGCTGCTCTCGCCACCCCACAGGGTGAACATGAATGGGGCACCCGGCACGAGCGCACCGCGAATCGAGCTCAGCGCCCTGTCGAGTTGCGCTTTGGGGAAGTGGATCAGCGAATTGATCGCGAATGCAGCGTCAAAGGGCGGTCGGTACTCGGCGGCATCGATGTTCTCCAACCGCCCCATGTCGCCGACGATGGCATCCAACCCTCGATCCCGGCATCTGGCCACGTTGCCCGGGGACAGGTCGAGGGCGAGCATCCTGAAGCCTTTCTCCTCGAGGTGGGCGGCGGCCTGGCCGGTGCCGGCCCCCAGTTCCATGATCCGGGCTCCCGGGTTCAGTCCCTCGCTCCATCGATCGAGGAGGTCGGCGCGCCATTCGAGCCGGCGCGTGTCACGATCCTCGGCGTCACCGTCATAAGCGGCCGCCAGAGCCGCCAGCCGGGCGTCGTCGGCAGGAATGTCGTTCACAGGGTGCCGAACAGCCGGTCGCCCATGTCGCCGAGACCGGGAACGATGTAGAACTTGTCGTTGAGCTTGCGGTCGTGTGCCGCCGCTACGATGCGCACGTCGGGATGGTCTTCATACATCCGGGTGACTCCGTCGGGGGCGGTCACCACGCACAACGCAGTGATGTCGGTAGCCCCCGATTCCTTGACCTTCGAGCAGGCCCACGACAGCGACCCGCCTGTGGCCAGCATCGGCTCGAGCACCAACACCGATGCCCCCTCCATCGGTGGCATCTTTGCGTAGTACTCCTGGGGGAGAGCCGTCTCTTCGTCCCGCTGTACGCCGGCGAACCCAACCTTCACGTCAGGGATGAGCTCGAGCACAGCATCGAGCAGTCCGAGCCCGGCTCGCAAGACGGCGACTGCCACGATGTCTCCAAGCGCATATCCGGCGGTCTTCTCGAGTGGAGTCTCGATCTCGAACTTGCGTAACGGCACTCGGTTGGTCGCTTCCATTACCAGGGCGTAAGTGAGGCGCTTGGCGGCGTTGCGAAAGTCCTGGGGATCGGTCGATTTGTTCCGCAGCACTGTCATTGAGTGCCTGGCCAAAGGGTGGTCGATGACGGTGAGGTTCAAGGGATCTCCTGGGTGAGGTTTCGCCCAAACTAATCGGTGGAAATCGGTTCCGGCAGTGGCGCAGGTTCACTACTCTCGCGTTCTCATGTTTGACAACCTCACCGAACGCCTCAACGGCGCCTTCTCTCGTCTGCGCGGCAAGGGTCGGCTCAGCGAAGCCGACATCGACGCCGCGCTCCGTGATGTGCGCCTCGCCCTGCTCGAAGCCGACGTCAACGTCAACGTCGCCAAAGCGCTGCTGGCGAGAGTCAAAGACCGGGCGATCGGTGCGGATGTGCTCAAAAGTCTCACGCCCGGCCAGCAGGTCATCAAGATCGTCCATGAGGAGCTCAAAGTCACGCTGGGCGATCATGCCCCGTTGGCGAAAGCCTCCGCTCCGCCGCTGGTGATCCTCATCGCGGGTCTCCAGGGCTCAGGCAAAACGACAACCGCGGCCAAGCTCGCCAAGCACCTCAAGTCGAAGGGGCGCCGGCCGTTGCTCGTTGCGGCAGACCTACAACGTCCGGCCGCCATTGACCAGCTCGAGACGCTGGGCCAGCGAGTCGGGGTTCCCGTGTACGTCGACCGCAAAACAAAGCCGGCGAAGCTGGTCAAGGCGGCGCTCAAACACGCTCGTGCCGAGGGCAACAATGTTGTGATCATTGACACCGCCGGACGGCTCCAGATCGACAGGGAATTGATGGGGGAGCTGGCGGCGGTCCGCAAGGCCGCCGACCCCGACGAGGTGCTGCTGACCGTCGACGCTATGACGGGCCAGGAGGCCGTCAACGTTGCCCAGGGTTTCCTCGAGTACACCGACCTCACCGGGCTATTGCTGACCAAGCTCGATGGTGACGCGCGTGGCGGCGCCGCTATCTCGGCTCGCGAGGTCACCGGCCAACCGATCAAGTTCGTTGGCGTCGGCGAAGGTCTCGACGATCTTGACGTCTTCTATCCGGACCGGATGGCGGACCGAATCCTCGGCATGGGTGACGTGATGACCCTCATTGAGAAGGCCGAAGCGACCTTCGATGAAGAGGAAGCTGCCGCCGCCGTGGAGAAACTTCGCACTGCCACTTTCGACCTCGACGACTTCCTGGATCAGTTCCAACAGCTCAGGAAGATGGGACCCCTGCAGCAACTGGTTAAGATGCTGCCCGGCGCAGGGGAGGCTCTGCGCGATGTTGAGGTCAACGACAAGGATCTCGGCCGGGTAGAAGCGATCATTAGATCGATGACACCCAACGAGCGTCGCAACCCGAAGCTCATTAACGGGAGCCGCAAGCGGCGTATCGCCAGCGGTTCCGGGACCCGCCCCCAGGATGTAAACCAGGTTCTGAAGCAGTTCTCGGAAGCCCAAAAGATGATGAAAGCCATCTCCAGTGGCAAGAGCCCGATTCCGGGGCTCTCGCTGCCGGGCATGGGACGCAGCAAGAAGAGGTGAATGAATGGCCGTAAAGATCCGCCTGACGCGGATGGGCAAGAAGAAGCAGCCCAGCTACCGCGTTGTGGTCATGGACTCGCGCAAGCCGCGCGACGGTGCCTACATCGAACAAATCGGTCGCTATGACCCCCGCCAGGACCCCTCGATCGTCGAGATCGACAACGATCGGGCGCTGGACTGGCTGAGCAAGGGCGCCCAGCCCACCGATCGGGCACGGAAGCTCCTCGAGATTTCCGGCGCTTGGACCCGGTTCCGCGTATCGAAGGGTGACATCCACACCGTCGAGGGCACCCCGCCTGCCGCCGCGGTGCCGGCAGAAGCGCCCCAACCGGTGATTCTCGAGGAGCTCGAGACGTTCCAAGCTCCGGAAGAGGCCATAGAAGAAGCAACACCGGTCGAGGCTGTCGTCGAAGAAGCAACACCGGTAGAGGCTGTCGCGGAAGAAGTCGTCGCGGAGGAAGCTGTCGTCGAAGAAGTCGTTGAGGAGACCCCATGAGTGGCGAAATCGTAGAGAAGGTCGTCACGTATGTGGTTACCAACATCGTTGATAATCCGGAAGAAGTCGAAGTCGAGATGATCGACGAGGGCCAGGATGCGGTTGCCGCTGAGGTACGCACCGCCAAGTCGGACATGGGCCGCGTGATCGGCCGCCGGGGCCGGGTTGCCAAGGCGATTCGCACGGTGGCGCGCGCCGCAGGGGACGAAGAAGGCCTCGACGTCCAAGTCGAGTTTCTCGACTGACGCGTGTCGGCTGATCAGAGTGCCCGGATCCCGGTCGGCTACGTGCGCCGTGCCCATGGCCTCCGTGGCGATGTCCTCGTCCGGCCCCTGACGGACGACCCCGATCGATTCGTCGTTGGCGCTCAGTTCGATACGGATGAGTCGCCGCCGCGCACGTTCGAGGTGGTCGAAGTGCGGCCTCACAGCGAAGGAGTGCTTCTTCGGATTCGTCAGTTGGCGTCGAGGAACGCCGCCGAGGCAGTCCGCGGGGTCACTTTCACGATTGCTGCCGCCGAGCGGCGCCAACTCGAAGATGACGAGTTCTGGCCGGAGCAACTCGAGGGCCTGACCGCCGTCGATGCGACCGGTACGCCACTCGGTGAGGTGGCGGAAGTAATCAACGGTGTTGGCCAAGACCGGCTCCGGATCGCCACCCCGGACGGCCGGAGCGTCGAAGTCCCGTTCGTCGCCGCGATCGTCGGCGTGGTCGATCTGGCCGGCGGCGAGATCCGGATGGACCCGCCCCCCGGCCTGTTCGATTAGCCGGCGACCACGGGCACTCGCTCCATTGCTTCGGCTACCGCCGCTTCGGGGTAGTCGTAGTCGGTCAGCTCACCGGCGAGATACGTTTCGTACGACGCCAGGTCGAAATGGCCGTGGCCGCACATTGCGGTCAGGATCACCTTCTCCTCGCCTGACTCCTTGCAACGCTGCGCCTCGCGAATTGCCGCCGCGATGGCGTGTGTCGGCTCGGGTGCAGGCAGGATGCCCTCGTTGCGGGCAAACAGGACGCCGGCGTCGAAGCATTCCTTCTGGTGGATGGCCTCGGCCTCAACCAGTCCCAGCTCATAGATGTGTGACACCAGCGGCGCCATGCCGTGATAACGCAGTCCGCCGGCATGAATCGGGTCAGGGATGAAGTCGTGGCCCAGCGTGTGCATCTTCACGAGCGGCGTCATGCCGGCCGTGTCGCCGAAGTCGTAGCGGTATTCGCCCTTGGTCAGCGACGGACAGGCCGCCGGCTCAACGCAGCGAATCGTGGGGTTCATGTTCCCGGCCATCTTCTCGCGCAGGAACGGGAATGACAGCCCGCCGAAGTTGGAGCCACCGCCGGTGCAGCCGACGAGCAGGTCGGGTTGCTCGTCGACCATGGCGAGCTGTTTCAGGGCTTCTTCTCCGATGATCGTCTGGTGCATCAGGACATGATTGAGGACGCTGCCGAGGGCGTACTTGACGTCCGGATCCTGGGCGGCCGCCTCAACGGCTTCGCTGATTGCAATGCCGAGGCTGCCCGGGCTGTCGGGATCGGCTTCGAGGATGGCTCGGCCGGCTCCGGTCAGGTCTGACGGACTGGGATGGACCGTGGCTCCCCAGGTCTCCATGAGAATCTTGCGGTAAGGCTTGAGGTCGTACGAGGCTCTGACCTGCCACACCTCACACTCCATGTCGAACAGCGCGCAAGCGAATGCGAGAGCTGAACCCCACTGCCCGGCGCCCGTCTCGGTGGTGAGCTTCTTCACACCCTCCTGGGCGTTGTAGAACGCTTGGGGGACTGAAGTGTTCGGCTTGTGGCTGCCGGCCGGGCTTACACCCTCGTACTTGTAATAGATGCGTGCCGGCGTATCGAGGGTCTTCTCGAGGCGGTGGGCTCGGTACAACGGCGAGGGACGCCACAACTTGTAGATGTCGAGCACCTCGCCGGGGATGTCGATGTAGGAGTCCTGGCTCACCTCTTGCATGATCAGCCCCATGGGGAACAGAGGCGCCAGATCGTCAGGGCCGATCGGCTGGTGGGTGCCGGGATGCAGCACCGGCGGTGGTGGTTCCGGTAGATCCGGGACGATGTTGTACCACTGGGTTGGCATCTCCGCCTCGGTGAGCGTGATCTTGGTCTGCATCGGGAAGCTCCTTGGATCGGCGAGACCAGCAAGGTAGCAAGATTACGGAACCACCCAGGTGTGCACATCACATGTCTGCGGTGGGAAGAGCACTTGCATCAGTTCGGCTTGTTCCCCGAGGTTCACGTCGGGATGCCGTTCGGCAAGTCCGGCGGCGCCCAACGGTCCGAGCATCAACGAAACGATCAGGTCCGGAGCGACACCGGATCCCCCTTCGCTGATCGGGCCCGGGACTCCACCTTCCCGACGCATCGGCCCGACCCTTTGGTCGCCATAGGTAAATCGGATTGATGAGCCGTAGAGCGAGATGAGCGCGTCACCCTCCAGGTCCTCTTTCGCAGCATTGAGCCGCCTGCTCAACTCGGGCCGGAGCGCCTCGAGCAGGGCCACGGGATCGGCAACACGAACGTAGTAGGCGTCATGCGACGGCGTCCAGGGAGCAAGTTCGTCAAGGTACGGTCGGGCACCGGGCCGGCTCATCACGGACAGCTCGTGGCCCCCGCTCTCGCTGGCAGCGTTGACCAGAGCTGCCGCGCCGGCTGAGGAGTGCGCCACGACATCCGTCAGGTAGCGGTCGTCCTCCCAGCTGTAGACACGTCCGAAGCCGTAGCCACCAGGACCCCTGGCAATCACAACCTCATAACTGGGCGAGCGCCGGTAGATGTCCCACATGAATTCGTTCGTCGTGAGTGAAACGTCAGCCGCCCTGGCCAGAGACTCCTGGGCGGCTGCTATCGCCGCGATGTCGTCGGCATCCGCCGGGCGCACGGACCATCCGGTCGGCATGTCGGGAGCCTCACCGGCGCTGAAGAGGTGCATGCCGTCAACAGGCAAGGCGTATTCGTAGCCAAATCGCCTGTAGAAGTATGTGATGCCGACGATCCATTGCACCATCTCGCCCCGAGCCGAGGCCGTACGGTGGATTTCGTCGAGCAGCTGCCTGACGAGGCCCCGCCCCTCGGCCCCTTCCCGGGTGGCGACGAACTCGATCGCGCCGGCGCCGACAGTGACATCGCCGAACCGAAGCTGGCCGGGAAACACAGCGGCCGTCGAGAGGACATGCTCGCCGGCGACGGCGACGAACCATCGCTTCTTGTCGAAGTCGGGATCGCGGAGCACGATCTCGGCTTCGCGGGCGTCTTCTTCTCCGATGCGGTCGCCGATTATCCGGGCTACATCATCTATGTCTTCGGGACGGGCCGCCCGGATCTCGATATCCACCACGGCGGACGCTAGCCGGATTCAACGCACGCCACCGGCGCCAGCGAGTTGGCGAGCAGCCGAACCC
>Ga0224512_10004492_pt1 | contig 11745 bp, 15 predicted proteins | sample SF_May12_sed_USG_4_FD_169103 | JGI IMG/M metagenome (GOLD analysis project Ga0224512, IMG submission 169103) | Sediment microbial communities from San Francisco Bay, California, United States - SF_May12_sed_USGS_13 | ecosystem: Environmental > Aquatic > Marine > Sediment | place: USA... | reverse complement strand
ATGGCCCGGCAGCTTCGTGCCGATCATGAACGGACGCCCGCATTCGGTGCGGATTGCGCTGATCAGCTCGCGCAGGAAACGCGTACGCCCTTTGACGTCACCGCCATAACCATCGTCCCTGCGATTGGACCAGGGCGACAAAAACTGGTGAAACAGATGGCCATGCCCTGCCGATAACTCGACTCCGGAAAAACCCGCGTCGCGCAGGCGGCGACACGCGATTGCCCATTGCTCGATCACGCGTTCGACATCTGCGGTGCTCAAGACATGCGGGACGGTCCAGCTCAGGTCATCCGGCAGTGCGGATACACCGATGGCGGCATCATTACGACCCACTTCATGACGACCCCGGCCCGGGTCCTGAACCTGGCCGAGCAACCGGCAATCATGTTGTTCGACGGCCTGCGCCAGCCGCTTAAGCGAATTCATCCCGCGATCGTCGTAGGCGCGCAATCTTCCCGGATCCTTGTTGAGCCCGATCATCGCAATCGGCTCGGTAACAATCATGCCGGCGCCGCCGCGCGCACGACTGGCATGATAATTAATCAGTCGATCGGTCGCCTCGCCGTTATTGACGAACCGGGTCACAATCGCCGCATGCGCAATACGATTGCGGACGGTGACACCGCCGATATCCAGCGGATTAAAAAGGTGGGGATAGTCGCTCAATTCTATGTGTCGTTGGGTCCAGGCACTCTGTTAGCCTTAATATTAGGATCATAGTCGCTAATGGCTAAATGAAACAGGAGATGTCCTGATGACACAGCTGGCCGGAAAAGTCGCGGTTTGCACGGGCGCAGGCAGAAGCAAAGGCCTCGGTGCGGCCATATTAAGAAGACTTGCGATCGAAGGTTGCCGCGTCGTCGTGAGCGACATCGGCGAACCTTCAGGTTTACTGACGGACAACGACATCGGCACGAGCGCCGGCATGGCCGACGTCGGGGACGAACTCAGAGCCGGGGGTGCCGAGTGCATCGAAATCGCCTGCGACGTGCGCGATCCGGACAGTGTACGAAACCTGGTCGACCAGACCGTCGAACACTTCGGGCAGATCGACATCCTCGTGAACAACGCCGGCGTGGGTTACCTGATGCGGGACTTTCGCGAAGTCCCGCTCGACGAGTGGCAACTCGTGCTCGACGTGAACCTCACCGGCGCTTTTCTGTGCACCCAGGCGGCGATCAATCGCATGATCGACCAGGGCCATGGCGGCCGGATCATCAACATTGCGAGCCAGGCAGCAAAATCCGGCTTTCCGCATCTCGCCGCTTACGTCGCCACCAAACACGGGCTCGTCGGACTGACGCGTTCGAACGCGATCGAATTCGGCGCGTTTGGCATTACCGTCAACGCCGTTTGCCCGAATCACGTCACGACCGACCTTGGCACGAAGCAGAATGCTTACTATTCGCAGCTACAGGGGAAAACGGTGGATGAATATCTCGCCGACATGCGGGGGCGCATACCGCTCGGGCGTCCCGGTTTGCAGGCCGATACGGCCGCGGCGGTCGCCTGGCTCGCGAGCGATGACGCGCGCTACATCACCGGCGAAGCGCTCAACGTCAGCGGCGGCGAAGAGATGCATTAATGAATAATTTCGGGGACTGTCCCCCTAGGGGACTGTCCCCCTAATTCTCCGCAGATGAGAAGTGAATCGCGGTCCAGACGACGGGGCCGATTGACAGGAAGTCGCCGTAAAAAGTGCTGAGGGGACCAATCGGTGTGTTCGGCAAGCTGAGCACAATAAAACTGGCGACGCAGCCGAGCGCGAGCCAGGGCCAGCCGCGCTTTATCCAGAGCAGCGCGCCCAAGATGAGCATTAGCAGCATTCCGGCGAGACCTGCCCAGGGCACGCTGCCGCCAACGTCGATTCCCGGCTGGCCCGGGGTGCAGCCCTGTTCGGGTTTGACGGACGCGACATAGCGGACCACGTCTTCGAAGCACGCCGGGTACAGGGTCGGAAACTGGAAAATTCTCGGCGCATCGTAGACGACGAAGCCCAAAGCCAGCGCACAGAGTACGCCCATGACCCATTTCGATTGCGCCCATGGCAATTCCGCACGCCGCGCGATACCGCCGGCAATGATCAGCAGCAGCGGAGCCGTCAGGAAAAGCGAGTTCAGGCGTGGCGCGCTCAGCGCACGCAACAAATCCCCCTGGCCAATGGTACTGCCCAGCGCCACGATCGCCGTGTCGTATGGGAGCATAATCGTCGGTAACAAAGTAATGAGCAGCAGCCAGTCCCGACGACGATACCAGCTGCCCGCGAGCCAGATCACCAGGAGTGTGTTGGCGATAACCAGCGGCAACAGCAGCAGCGAGTACATTCGATTAATGGGTGTCAGACACCAATTCTCAGCGTTCTTCGATGGCCGAATAAATCCGGCGGTAGGTGGTTTCGTCGTCGATCAAATCGATAATCAGCCGTGCGATTTCGGCGCGACTGATCACGCCGACGGTGGTCGTGTCCTGTATGAGCCGACCGCGGTCATTCTGCGGTTTGTCGTTGAGCACGCCAGGCCGAATGATGGTCCAGGTCAATCCGGAGTCGATCAGGTGGCGTTCGGCTTTTTCTTTTTCGGCGATGACCATGCCCAGCGCTTTCAGCATCGCGTCCGGCGCTGCGGCCCGACTGTCGCCTGCGCCGATCGACGTCACCAGGATAAATCGACTGGCGCCCGCCGCTAGCGCGCCATCGATGGCATTGATGTTGCCCGCCGAGTCCACCATGAAGCCGGCCTGCGGCGTGCCGCCGAGCGTGGTGATCACCGTGTCGAACTCGCCGGCTGCAAAAGCGCGGGTCACGGCCGCCCTGTCCATGGCATCGCCGACCGTCGTGGCTACCCCATCGATCGCGTTCAGCGCGGTAAGATCGGAGGTTTCGCGGACCAGGACGGTCACGCCTTCGCCCTGCTCCCTGAGCTGACGGACCACCTCCAGCCCGATGCCACGGGTGCCGCCGAACACGAGCACATCGGCGCATGCGGGCAACGTCATGCCGAGGGCCATCGCAAGGGCCAGCAGCATGGCCGCCAGGCGGCTCAATACATTGTGTTGCATTGTCTAATCATCCGTAGAATTGGTGTCAGACACCATAAACTATTCTTTCCTATAATCGTGCTCGAGATGCATGCAACTATAAGTTCTGAATTATGGACCCAGTGAGTCAAGGCGTGCTCGGTGCCAGCGTACCGCAAGCCATCAGCCAGAAAAAATATATCGTGGCCGCCGGTTTGTTTGGCGCCTTGGCGGGCATGGCGCCCGACCTTGACAGTTTCATCCGCTCAGACACCGACCCACTGTTTTACCTGGAATTTCATCGCCAATTCAGTCATTCCCTTGTCTTCATTCCGATTGGCAGTCTGATCTGTGCACTGCTGTTTTACTATTTGTTCGCCCGGCGCTGGCAAATCAGTTTTAAGCTCACTTATCTATTTTGCCTGTTAGGTTATGCGACGCATGGCTTACTGGATGCCTGCACCAGTTATGGCACACAACTGCTGTGGCCGTTCAGCACCGAACGCTTCGCCTGGAATACCATTTCCATCATTGACCCCTTATTTACCCTGCCATTATTGGCGCTGGTCATTACCGGCCTGGTAAAGAAAAACCCCTTATTTGCGCAAATCGCCCTGTGTTGGGTGATCTTCTATCAGGGCCTGGGTATTTACCAACACCTGCGTGTCACTGAAGTCGGCGCACAATTGGCCGAGCAGCGTGGCCATGCGCCGATTCGCCTGGAAGTAAAGCCCAGCTTTGGTAATTTATTAGTGTGGAAAGTCATCTATGAGGTGGAAGACGGTTACTACACCGATGCCGTCAGGGCGGCAGCCAGCCTGAGCATCTACCCCGGAGAATTTATCCCCAGATTAGATATCGAGCGTGACCTGCCCTGGTTAGATAAAGATTCCCAACAGGCCAAAGACCTTGCACGCTTTCGCTGGTTCTCCAGAGGCTTTTTGTCCCTCGACCCCGACAACCCACTGCGGGTGATCGACATGCGTTACTCATTAGTACCCAACGAAGCCAAGGGCATGTGGAGTATCTGGTTGAACCGACAAGCAGGCAAAAAAGACCACGTCACATTCAGACAGGATAGAGATGCATCCGGCCCGCGACGGGATAAATTGGCCAGGATGCTGCGTAATGAATTTTCAGGGTTACAGCCGTTAACCTGGCCTTGATGGAATTAAGGGGACAGGCACCCTAGTTCGAGGTGTCCCCGACGATGACGTGCTGTTGCCTCGAATTAGGGTCACTGTCCGCTTAATTCACCGCGGGAAATTGGTGTCAGACACCTTTTTCCTCTAACCGGCGTTGCGCAATTCCTCTCTCAGTACGCGGCGCAATATGACCTCGATCGGCTCTTTGGTCTCGTTCATATACTGCCGCAACGCGGAGTTGATGAGTGTTTGATAGTTTCCGCCACCCGCTTCGTTTACCTGTTGCTTAAACCAGGCGACGACGTCTTCATCCAGGCGAATCGTGATGCGGGTCTTTCCCTTGGCAGCGCCGGCAAAAGGGGAAGCTTTGGATTGACTAAAATCGTATTCGTCTCTCATATATATTTCTCGTACTGTGCGCGTTCGTTCCTGGATGCTCGCCGGGCGGAGATGATGCGAATGGTCTCGTCACCATAGGCGTACACCACAAGCAGAATACGCCCCAGACCGTCCATACCCAGTGCGACAAATCGCGCCTCGCCTTCCGCGTCCGGATCGGGCATGTGCCGCGAATGGGGGTCCTCAATGGCAATAACTGCGTCGGCGAAATCAACCCCATGCTTCAGCAAGTTGGCCCGCGCCTTGGCCGGATCCCATTGAAAATCCTCGGGAATCATCGTATGTACAAATGTGCACCGATGTCAAGGAAGCATGGCGGGATTTATGCAGGCAATGAACTGCTGATGCATGCGCATTGGCGACATATCCGGGCGTCTCGATTCTTGTATTAGGACCAAACATGAGGGTACGGGGTATGGCGCCAGCTGAAACTGCGAATAAATTTACATTTGCGCCGGTTTCGGGAGAAAGGAGGGAAAAGGTGTCAGACACCAATTAACGCGGCGGGCTCTTCAATGTCGTCTCCGACCCGTCGTGCCGGTGCGAGCGGCCGTTCTGTTCGATCATATTTAAGCGGCCCGCCGTGGCGACTCGCAACACGGTCTTGACTCCCGTACGCGACCCCGCCAGTAGAGCGGCTGACGATGCTGATGGGCAACGGCAATAATCAGAATGGCATCCGTTTCGATGCTGTAAATCAGTCGATAAGGGAAACGGGAAAGAATGAATTCCTGAAGAACGCCACTTCTGGTCTCCACGACGACCGGTCCGATCCGGGTATTTTCGAAAATTGTCTCGACTGCTTTTTTGAATTCCCCGATAAACTCAATGCCCAGACCAGGTCGCGCCACCTCGCAGAAGTTGACCGCATTCGACAACTCGCGCTTTGCCGACGGCAGCAGCCGCGCCTTCATTTCTGCAGCTGATCTCGAATCTGCCGCGTGGCTTCATCTGCCGGAATTGCGTCGACGTCACCATCTTGCCATTCCTGACAGCGCCGATCACACTCATCGAGCCACGCCTGCTCGGTCTCCGGGCTTGCCCAACCGCTGTCTGTCTGCATCGTCAGCAGTCGCACGAGTTCATCGCGCTCTTCCGGACTCAGTGCGAGTGCTTCCTTGTAAAGTTCTTCCGCTCTTCTGGCCATGCGAAGAATCTGACATTGCGGCACGTCGGCGGCCGGCTGGATTTCGTCGCGATTCGACAGGAAATGGAATTAAGGGGACTGGCTCCCTAATTCGCAGCACTGGCGCGCGTTCGCGGGTGAGTCCATTGAATTAGGGTGCCTGTCCCCTTAATTCTCCTCGATATTGGTAGACGGGCGCCTTCAATCCCTGTGCGGATAAGGTCTCGGTGATGCCGAGCTCATCCAGCATTTCCAGCGTCGGGGCGTGAAACGTCGAGGCCCGCATATCGGCCTCGCAGGAAGTGGCGGCCTCGAGCAGGATGACATCGACACCCTGTTGCGCGAGGTAGCTCGCGGCAACGGTTCCGACCGGGCCTGCGCCCGCGATGACAACCTCGGCTCGATTCACGCATTCTTGATAGCACCGGCGGCTGAGTCAGCCAAGCACGGCCGTATCGGCGTCTCATTATTAGACAAGGGAAAGGTGGGTAATTGGTGTCAGACACCAATTTTCTTTCGGCCTCTGCGCCTTGGACGAGCTGGGGTTTGGAGTTGGGCCTCTATCTGGTCTTTGAAGGCGTCGTCGCCGAGTACGAGTTCCTGGCAAGTGGTTTCGCGGATGTTATCGAGTTCATTCTCGGTGAGTGAATCTCGGAACCAGCCGCGGTAACGAGACCGGCGGCGCTCTGGGGAGGGCGCAAGATCGTCATAAATATTATGCACGGAGACTACGCGATCTGGTTCGCCGAATGCGTGCCGCCGATGGCTGGACCAGGGCCATTCGGCCGGATCAGCCACGAGGTTCGCGCGCACCGGATTGAGCTCGATATAGCGATAACAGGCCGCCAGGTAGCGATCGGTATTCACGAGACTTGCCCGGTAACGGCCCTCCCATAATCCGCCGGTGCGTTCGTATGCGGTATTGAAGTAGCGCACGTAGCGGATACCGACCGACTGCATCGTGCGCGGCAGCGCATCAGCATTAGCGGGCGTCATTAGTAGATGAACATGATTGCCCATGAGCACGTAACAATGGATCGCGCACGAATGCTGCTCGGCTGCTTCGACGAGGTAATCCAGGTAGCGGGTGCGATCGTCGTCGTCGAGAAAAATGGCGCGACGATCATTGCCGCGCTGAACGACATGCATTGGATAGCCGGGGACGAAGATGCGACGACGGCGGGTCATGCCTAAATGGTGTCAGACACCAATTAACCAGCGCGATGATGAAATGTGCCGTGATATTTGAGAAATAGATAGAAAATGGTGTCAGACACCATTTTCTATCCGTCTGCGTAGGCGCTCGAATCGTACGACCGAGTGTTACGCAATGAATCTAGCCAATAGCCCGAGCTGATAACTTCGGCTTCGACGACGTTATCGCCAATCGCTTCGGCGTGGACGGTCCATACGATGGAATCCGCCTCCGGAAACGATTGCCCCGCGAGTTGTTCATCGAACAAGCGATGCAGTGCCGCGCTATCGTCCATTCCATCGGCAAGAAGTCGAACCAGAAAGGACTCGCTCAGAGGTTGAGACAGGACCTCCTCTGCCGATTCATTGCCCGCAGTGATCTGGAGAGTTACGCGCACGGCATCGGTTTCGGGAAACACCGTGGGAAAGGCGGCGGATAACAAGCTGCCGACATTGAACAGTTGCTCGTGTAACGTCATGTCGGAGTCTTCTTCCCACAACTTCTCGTCGAGCATCTCGCTCGACATGTTGTCGATCTCACCGTTGCTGAGTTTCTCACCGAGCTTGTACCGCAGAAGCAGTGCCGCCGCGTCCCTGGGCTTGAGATCCTGTAGCGACAGCAAGCACATGTCGCGCAGTTCGTCCGCATCGATCCCGGACGCGTCGCCGAATTCCATCAGCTCCAATAACGCGAGGAAATCGTTCGCGCCCCATACCCCTTCGAGTTCTTCAAGTTCCGAGAACCGAACGACACGCACTTCGAACTTCGCCCTCAAGAGCGCGGGCCTACGCGCACTTCACGCATTTAGTGGAATAAGGTCTTGCCTTCAAGCGCTCTTCGGGAATTGGCTTCGCGCAACTCATACACACGCCATAGGTACCGGACTCAATGCGGTTCAGTGCGAGCCTGATCTGCTGAATCTCCTCGAGAGCGATGTCGCCAATCTCCTCCAAAACCTCGTCGTCTGCTGATTCGATGGCGTTCTCGGCCCAATCATCGTCCCCCGGTTGACGAAGGTCATCATCGATGTCCTCCGCACGCGCCATCAATTCCCGAAGCTTCGCCTCCAGCTCTGCCTTCGTCTTCGCGAGATCTATCATGTGACGTTTTTCTCCGATCGGTATGTGGTTAATCGGGTCGGCGAAACGCCGCGCTCCATCCGGCCTACAAGAACTTTCTTCGATCCGTTCAGGGCTCATGAAGTCCAGCAGACGGGCCTGTGTGTATGGACCGACTCAATAATAATCGAAATGCCGAACGTCGATGAACCAATTGCGCCCGCTCATTTTACTACAGGCGCGGCAAATTGGTGTCAGACACCAATTACCGCCGGTTTCGGGAGAAAGGAGGGAAAAGGTGGCAGACACGTTGATCATGCCGGCGATGCTGTCTTCGATCTCGACCATGCCTTTCTGCATCTGGCCGCCATGTGCGGAATTAGTGTCGGACACCACTTAGATTGGCTTGACCTCCAGTTGAATTCCCTCGGCCTGCTGCAGGTATTCAAAAATCTCCATCAGGTTGTTGGTGCGGGGATTGCCGGTTGCGCTGAGCATGCGCATCAGGCTCTCCGGCGTCTTGTCGATATCCGCGCCCAGATCCTGAAAACCGATCGTCGCATTGATGTAGTCGCGCAGCATCGTCTTGCCGATATCCGTTTCGCCGGCCAGCATGGCCTGCGCCGCCCGGGCCAGCAGTGCCTTGCGAAAACCCGGGTCGCGCTCCACGCGGGCTTTGACCGTTTCCTTGAAAGCTCTCGTTAGTGCCATGTTGAATCACTGCGTTGCTTGCGATGCTGGTACTTTTTCCAATTCGCTCTTGCCTGCAAAATATCTCCGGCCTGTTGTTTCTTCGTGCCACCCCCGAGCAAGATAATGAGCTGATCACCGCCTCGCCCGAAATAGATCCGGTACCCGGGGCCGAAATTAATTTTGTACCCGGTGACGCCCGCACCGACCGACTGTAGCTTTGACCGGTAACCGAGCTCCAGACGAACCAGCGCACAACTGACTTCAGCCGCGGCTTCGCGGCTCAATCGGTTAAACCATCTGCGAAACGCGCTCCGGTCCTGCTCATCCAGGTACTCCACCAGCTCAGGCCTATTACTAACCTATTTGTTAGTATTTATCAAGGACAAGGCACGGGCTTAACCGACGTGAACGCCGGTCGTTACCGCGCATCGGCTGATGTGGCGATTGGGCTATTCAGGCGCAGCGGAACACGCAGATAACTGCGGGGATTGTCCGGAATTGGTGTCTGACACCATTTAACGGAACAGCCCTTTTCTTAATGATTATGCCGCGTGAACGTCGATAAGCTCACATTGTGAGCTCGGCGCGGGTACTGATTCGCCAGACTGTCTTAAAGAGTCAATGTGAAACTCGATGGCTTCTTGAATCAGTTTAACGACTTCTTCACGAGTCTCAGCTGCAGCGACACAACCCGGCAGGTCAGGAACATATGCTCCAAACCCGGTTTCACTCTGTTCGACTACGACCAGATACTGCATGGCGCTATTTTAGCCCAGCCTGCTTCAAGATGCTGTTAAGTGTGCCCGGCGGCAGATCCAACCCGGGCTTTCCAGCAACAGTGACGGTTCCCGGCTTTTGCTGGTGCCGAAATTGCCGATGGCTGCCGCGTGTTCGCTGCAACTGCCACCCGTCGTCCTCCAGGCGCTTTATGACACTGCGGACTTTCACCGAACGATTAAGTTAAAAGTCCACCGTGTAACAGCTGAAAAATGCCCACCGGCGACATGTCCAAGTCTCTAAATCCCCGCATACGGTATGAACTAGAGAATACGCGTTGTGCCGCAGGCAGCCACCTTGGAAAATCTATATTTGCGCCAGTTTCGTGAGTTAATCGTAGTTAATTAAGGGGACAGTGACCCTAATTCACACCAAAAACAGGGGTTCGTTCACTACTCTATTGAATTAGGGTCACTGTCCCCTTAATTCATAAAGTGAGTCGGGCTGAGTAGGAAAAGCGCCGTCGAACGCGAAGTCTACGATAGTAAAAGTTATTTGCAGTAGCGATCACGGAGCTGCCGCATGACCTTATCGCCGGGAAGCCACTGATTTTCACCCGCCGCAATTTCCTGCTCCCGACGTTCGATTTCTTCGATCCACGCCTGCTCGATCTCAGGGCTCGCCCAGCCATTATCGGCCTGCATGGTCAGCAAGCGCACGAGTTCCTCGCGCTCCACGGCGCTCAGCGCAAGCGCTTCTTTATAGAGTTCTTCCGGTTTTCTGGCCATGCGAGGATTCTACCACCGCCGTAATTGGGTAGCCGGCTAAATAAGTGGGGAATTACTGGGGAAATAATTAAAGGGACAGTGACCGTAATTCGCCCAATGGCGTCAGACACCAATTAAATGCCGCCAGGCTGAAATGTGCCGTGATGTTCGAGGAATTGGTGTCGGACACCATTTCAACGCTAGGCGGCAACTTGGACGTAGTCGACACGACTCGACGCATTGGGAACTGGCAGATTGTCAGCGCGCAATCCTTCAAGATGAAACTCGATTGCTTGCCGAATTTCTCGTTCAGTTTCTTCCACGGTACTGCCGGTTGCGACACAGCCGGGCAAATCAGGTATATATGCCGAATAGTTGCGCGCGGCTTCTTCAATCACTATTGCGTATCGCATAGGATTTTCACAGGTTTTTTAACCAGGCCCGCTATTGTGGGTCGGCCCCGAAATCTCTTCAGGTTGACGTGCCAGGTGAATTCTTCTTTTCCCGCAGATATTTTCGGAGGGCATCATTGACCGCGGCCGCGTCCGGAAACTCTTTGGCAACATCAGGATCCAGCCGCACGATATTGGTGCCTTCTTTTTCTTCATGAGTTTCCCATTTTGCTCCACAGGAAAAGCATGTGCGTGACTTTTTTTTGAATTGGCCCATCACAGGCGTCACACCATTTGCTTGAAGGGCCTTTACATACTCCCTATGGCGCTTATAGGCATTCGCCCGCCAAGTTGCATAGGCACTAAAGTAATAGACGGCAACTAGATCAAATTGAGATGCGGGTACGAAGACTTCGATTAAAGCGCAAAGGTCAAGCCATTTGAATTGGCTTTGCCTTGAATCATCCACGGCGTGGTAAAGATTAAATCCATCAATAAATGCTGCTGCGCGAGTCTTCATGCCCCAGAATCAAAAATGCCCGTAGACCTTGGCCTACAGGCGCCGCAAAGGCGAACTCTGCGGGATGAATAAACGCATTATACCGACGAGAGGATAAGCCCACAATATTCAAGTCGGGGTGCAATTCACAGAATTGAGCCCCTCGCTGCACTTGGCGCACAACAGCTGATTAATACGAATTGGCGACATATCCAAGTATCCCTATTCTAATATTCGACCTGAATCTGACTATACGCGGTGCGCCGCAAGCGACCACTTTGAATAAATGCTTATTTGCGCCAGTTTCACTTTAATCGGGTCAGAGGAATTAAGGGGACAGTGACCTTAATTCACACCAAAAACAGGGGTTCGTTCACTACTCTATTGAATTAGGGTCACTGTCCCCTTAATTCAGGATGGCGTGGCGGCAGTCCGATCCAACGAAAGGCTCAATCATCGATCATCCTCTCATGCCCTTTTGGGCATATCCCTTCAGTGTAGTCGTACCAACCGGGATACTCGTCATCCATCACGGGAAATGTCCTCCAACAATCCCAGCAATACGACGCCTGGCACTTGGCGCAATAAAAAGGCGCCCACAGCCGGTCAACTTGGTAGAGCTGTTTCGCGCTCGAGTTTTCCAGCGCCTCACGCACCGCAGCCGCATAGCCTTCGAGCAATTTTCCCTGCGTACCCAGGAACCCGTCGATCACCAACCAGTCGGATTCATCAGCCA
>Ga0224512_10004491_pt1 | contig 11745 bp, 7 predicted proteins | sample SF_May12_sed_USG_4_FD_169103 | JGI IMG/M metagenome (GOLD analysis project Ga0224512, IMG submission 169103) | Sediment microbial communities from San Francisco Bay, California, United States - SF_May12_sed_USGS_13 | ecosystem: Environmental > Aquatic > Marine > Sediment | place: USA: California... | reverse complement strand
CGCGATGGCGATCGTGGTTCGGTCCCTCGAGATCCGGTCCAGCGAGCGCTGGATGGCAGCCTCGGTCTCGTTGTCCACGGCGCTCGTGGCCTCGTCCAAGATCAGGACGGGTGGGTCCTTGAGGATCGCGCGCGCGATCGCGATGCGCTGTCGCTGACCGCCGGAGAGCTTCTGCCCGCGCTCACCCACGATTGTTTCGTATCCCTGGGGAAGGCCCCTGATAAACTCATGCGCCTCCGCCAGAGTCGCGGCTTCCTCGATCTGGGATTCCGTAGCGTCCCAGCTGCCGTAGATGATGTTTTCCCGCACGGTACCATGGAACAGGAAGACGTCCTGGCTCACCAGGCCCATCGCAGCGCGCAGGTCCTCGAGACGAATCTCCTCGATGGGCTGTCCGTCCAGGGTGATTCGGCCACGGCTCACGTGGTAGAGTCGGAGCAGCAGCTTGACCAGCGTGCTCTTCCCGGACCCGGTGGAGCCCACGATCCCGAGCGTTTCACCGGCTGGGATCGATAGCGACACATCGGCGAGTACGAGCTCCCCTGCCTCCCCGCCACCCTCCGAGGTCTCGCCGTACGCGAAGCTCAAGTGGTCGATCTCGATGGCGCCCCGAACCTGCGTCACCGGCAGCGCGCGACCACCCGAACGGATCTGCACCGGCGTGTCCAGCAGGGCCATGACCCTCGTCGTGGAGGCCATCGCTCGCTGGTACTGGTCGAGCGTCTCGCCCAAGCGGGTGAGCGGCCAGAGAAGCCGCTGGGTCATGAACACGAGCACGCTGTACGTCCCGACCGTAAGCCCGCCCTCGACCGCTTCCATGCCGCCGTAGAGCAGCGTCGCAGTGAATCCGAAGAGAATGACCACACGGATCATGGGCACGAACGCGGCGCTGATACGGATGGCACGCCGATTCGCTTCCCGGTACGCTTGGCTCTCTCGCTCGACCTGGCCGACTTCGTACAGCTCGGCCGTATAGGACTTGATCGTGGTGATGCCGCCCAGGTTCGTCGCCAGCCGCGCGTTCAACTGGCCGACGTGCTCACGCACGTCGGTGTAGTAAGGCATGAGGAGGCGCTGAAAACGAATGGAGCCCCAGACGATAATCGGCATTGGGATCAGGGCCATCCAGGCAACCGAAGGCGCAAGGACGATGAAGGCGCCGCCAATTACAAGGATGGTCGTTGTCAGCTGCAGTAGCTCGTTCGCGCCGATGTCGAGAAAGCGTTCGAGCTGGTTGATGTCGTCGCTCAAGATGGACATCAGGCCCCCCGAGCTCCGCTCTTCATAGTACGCCAGCTCCAGATCCTGAAGGTGCCGGTACGCATCGACGCGCAACTCGTGCTCGACCGTCTGCGCCAGGTTCCGCCACAGGATGCCATAGGCGTATTGAAACGCAGATTCCAGCAGCCAGACCGCCAAGGTGATTCCCGACAGGAGCAGGAGTTGATCCCACACCTCGACGACGCCGAAGCGTGTGAGGAACGACGCCTCCTGCTGGACGATCACATCAACCGCGGCACCGATCAGAACTGGAGGGCCCAGGTCGAAGATCTTGTTCAGCACGGAGCACACCGAAGCCAGCCACATCCGCCCTCGGTGCGGGGCGGCGTAGCCGATGAGGCGTCGGAGAGGTCTGGGATCGGTGGAGGTCAAGGCTCGTAGCCGGTGAGATGCGCTCCAATCATACACATGGCAGCGACCAGGCGTGAATCGCCGGCGTGCGCGGCCCGATTTCGCTTGCCGGGCCGCCCCGCGCATCGGATGTTGCTCGTCGTGATGCGTCGACTCCTCCCTTTGGTCTGCTGTCTCGCCGTCGCCCTGGCGGTAGGGTGCGCGGAGTCTGAGACGGCGGAAGAATTGGCGCAGGGCCGGCTGCTGTTCGAGAGCCAGTGCGGCAGCTGCCACGGGCCCACGGGCGGCGGCGGCAGGGGCGCCGTCCTGGCGCAGCCACAGCTACGCCGTGCGACGGATGATCAGGCGCTCGAGAACATCATTCGTCGCGGCATCGCCGGTACCGAGATGCCGGGCTCGTTCTTGACGCCCATTCAAGTCTCGAGCATCGCCACATACGTGAAGACGCTGGGCCGAGTCGAACCCGAGGAGATTCCGGGCGACGCGGGCCGCGGCGCACAGATGTACGCCTCGCTCGACTGTCAGTCTTGTCATTCGCTGGGTGGGCAGGGAGGCATCATCGGTCCGGAGCTGGACGACATCGGAGCGCGCCGGAATGCGGCCCATCTGCGTCAGGCGCTCCTTGAACCGGATGCGTTCGTACCTACGGGGTTTCTGCTGCTCCGGGTGGTCACAGGAGACTTACGCGTGCTGGATGGGGTGCGTGTGAACGAAGACGCGTTCTCGGTCCAATTCAGGGATCTGTCCGGGAATCTTCATTCGTTCTGGAAGGACGAGCTCGAAACCCTCGACAAGCTGTGGCAACGCTCCCCGATGGCGAGCTACGAAGAGAGACTGTCGCCGGCCCAGACGGATGATCTGGTCGCCTATCTGGTTTCGCTCAAGGGAAGCCCATGAAAATGCTCATCCTCGTGTTCCTGCTCGCGATCGCTCCTCCCGTGACCGCCCAGGTTCCCTACGAGCGCATCCTCGATGCGGCTTCCGAGCCCGGCAGCTGGCTGACCTACTCCGGATCCTACGGGGCGCAGCGCTATTCCACGCTCGACCAGATAAACCGCGACAACGTCGATCAGCTTCAGGTCGCGTGGATCTATCAGACCCGGTCGACTCAGAAGTTCGAAGTGTCTCCGCTCGTCGCCGATGGCGTCATGTACATCACCGAGCCGCCCAGCGATGCCACGGCGCTCGACCTTCGTACCGGCCGTCCCCTGTGGAGCTACCGCCGCTCACTCCCGCAGGGCATCGTCACCTGCTGTGGCCAAGTGAACCGTGGTGTGGCGCTCCTCGACGACGGCGTCTTCCTCGGCACGGTCGATGCGCACTTGGTGGCGTTGGATGCCAAGACGGGTCGCGTTCGGTGGGACGTCGAAGTTGCGGACCACACCGCGGGATACGCGATCACCGTGGCGCCCCTCGCGTTGGACGACAAGATCATCGTCGGCATCGCGGGCGGGGAGTACGGCATCCGCGGCTTCCTCGACGCATACGATCCGGTCACCGGGGAACGGCTGTGGCGGTTTTGGACCGTTCCCGGGCCGGGTGAGCCCGGTAACGAGACCTGGTCGGGAGACAGCTGGGAGCGGGGTGGGGCGCCAACCTGGGTTACCGGCGCGTACGACCCGGAGCTCGATCTCCTGTATTGGGGGACGGGGAACCCCGGTCCCGACTTCATCGGCGACGTGCGCGAGGGGGACAATCTCTATTCGGAGTCGCTGATTGCGCTCGATCCCGACACCGGAGAGCTGCAGTGGTACTTCCAGTTTCTCCCGCATGATATCCACGACTACGACTCTACCCAGGTCCCGGTGCTTCTCGACGCAACCTTCGAGGGCGTGCCGAGAAAGCTCGTGGTGTTCCCGAACCGGAACGGCTTCTACTACGTGCTCGATCGGGTCACCGGTGAGTTCCTCGTAGGCAAGCAGTTCGCGAGGCAGAACTGGGCCTTCGGGCTGGACGACAACGGTCGGCCCATCGAGAACCCCGAGACCATTCCCGACCGGGACGGCGCGGTCGTCTATCCGGACGACGATGGGGCCGCCAACTGGTACAGCCCGACCTTCAGCCCACAGACGGGCTTGATCTACCAGAACGTGCGGGAAACTGGCGCTACGTACTTTCTCGCCGACGCGACTTATGAGCCCGGGCGGATCTACATGGGGGCCAGTCGGCGCGCTGTGACTGACGAGGACCCGAGGGGGTTCTTGCGCGCCCTGGATGCGTTGACCGGAGACCTCGCGTGGGAGATCGAAGTGCGTTCGCCACCGTGGTCGGGACTCATGGCCACCGCGGGTGGGTTGGTGTTCTCCGGCACGACCGAGGGTGACGTCTTTGCGGCGGATGCCCGGACGGGTGAGGTGCTCTGGCGGTTCCAGACGGGCGGTGCAGTCTACGCGAACCCGATCACTTACATGAGCGAGGGCAGGCAGTTCATCGCCCTCGCGGCAGGTAGCGGCCTCTTCAACTTCGCGCTGCCCACCAGCCCGGCACGACGGTAGGCTGACCGGCCTCCTGCTGCCATCGCTTGACGGGCGATCGTGCGGCGCTGAGGATTCCCGCTGGGGACCCGCCTCGCGCCGGGTCCCTTTCGACGCGCCCCCGCGTGAGGACGCGGCTGCCCTACGTCGAAAACGGGCTGCAAGGAAACACCCATGTTGAAGAAGAGTTGCCTCGGCTTGGTCCTCATTGGCCTCGTCGCCTGCGGCGGGGAAGACGCCGCGCCGGGGGCCGATGCCGCGATGCGGGCGCCGGCCGCACCCAGGGAGGTGCACTTCACCGCCAGCGATTTCGCATTCGAAGGCCCGGAGACGATCGAGGCCGGGATGCTTACGCTTGTTCTCCACAATTCGGCCGAGACGTGGCATCACCTTCAGTTGGTGCGGCTCCCGGACGGAATGTCGATGCAGGAATTCGAGCAGGGCATGGCATCGATGCAGCCGGGAACGCCGCCGCCACCTTGGTTCATGGACGCCGGTGGCGTGAACCCTCCGCCCCCGGGTGAACCGGCCCGGGTCACCATGCTGGTAGAGCCAGGCGAGTATGCGGTGCTCTGCCTTGTGGACACGCCCGACAAGATCCCCCATGTCATGAAGGGAATGATCCGGCCACTTACGGTGACCGCGTCCAGCGAGCCCCCTGCGCCGCTCCCGCCGAGCGATTTGACCCTCACGCTCGTAGACTACGCCTTCTCGTTCTCCGCGCCGCCCACCAGCGCGACGCGCGTGATTCGGGTCGAGAATGGAGCGACCCAGGCGCACGAGATCGCCATCTTCCGCCTACTCCCCGGCAAGACCATGGACGATCTGGGGGCTTGGGCCGCCACGTACGAAGGTCCCGCGCCCATGACGCCCGTCGGTGGCGTACCGGCGATCCGCCCCGGGCAGGTGGCGGACGTGTACGTCGATCTTGAGCCGGGCGCATACGTCGCGCTCTGCTTCTTGCCCGATGCCACCGATGGTTTACCCCATCTTGATCACGGCATGGCTCTTCCGTTCCAGGTGTCGTGACGCTGCGTAGGTCGGGTCTGGTCTGGGTCGGCGCGTGCGTCTTGCTGTCGTGCGGGGGGAGCGAGGCTCCCCCCGACAACGCTCCCCCGGTCTCGTACCCGACCCTCGGTAGCATCGAGCGGCTCGATCCGAGGCTGGACGCCATCGTGCCCGCCGATGCCGTGCTCGAGGTCCTGTCTGAAGGGCACGACTGGATCGAGGGGCCCGTCTGGGTGCCCGCGCTTCAGTCCGTCCTCTACTCCGACATCCCCGAGAACGCGATCTACCGGTGGCAGGACGGGGAGCCTGTGACGCTCTGGCTACGACCGGCGGGATATACGGGCGAAGTGCCGAGGGAAGGGGAAAGCGGCTCGAACGGCCTGGCGTTGGACACGCAGGGGAGGCTGATCCTCGCCCAGCACGGAGACCGGCGCATCGCTCGCCTGATGGCACCCTGGGACGCGCCCGAACCCAACTTCGAGACGCTGGCCGGAGCGTTCGAGGGGATGCGTTTCAACTCCCCCAACGATGTGGCGCCGCGGCGCAACGGCGATCTCTACTTCACTGACCCTCCCTACGGCCTCGAGGGTGGGAACGAGCCGAAGGAGCTGGACTTCCAGGGCGTTTATCGGTTGTCCGCATCAGGCGTCTTGACCCTGTTGGTAGACGACCTGTCGCGCCCGAACGGCATCGCCTTCTCGCCCGACCAGTCGATCCTGTATGTAGCGAACTCGGATGGCCAGAATCAGCCGGTCGTGATGGCGTACGACGTTCAGCCCGACGGTAGCCTCGCGAACGCCCGGGTCTTCTACGAGTCGTGGGGCGACGGGATGGCGGTGGACCAACAAGGCAACGTCTACGTGACCGGGCCCGGCGGTGGCGTGTTGATCATCAACGCTGGAGGTGAGCACCTAGGGTCGCTCGTCACCGGCCAGAGGGTCTCCAACGCAGCCTTCGGCAACGATGGCTCCACGCTGTACATCACCGCCGACTCGAACCTCCTGCGCATCCGGCTGAACGTGAGGGGCGCAGGGTTCTAGACGGCGTCGGCCCCCGCGGCTCTGCTGCGGACTACGAGCTGCTCGCCGACCGCGCGATACCCTTCGTCGATGGCGGCATCCGTATGGGGTGTCGCCGCCGCGTCGGAGTTCGCGATGGAGATGCGCCCAAATCGCCTGCTGCCGATGACGCAGGGGCGGTCGTCCGCCTCGAAGAGGGACCATTCGATCGGGTCGTCGAGCGTGTCGTACGAATACGCGTAGCCGTGCGGCCACCGGTTCACTGTGATGGCCGCGATGTCCCGCGCCGGATCGAACCCGCCATCTGACAGGGCACGCCCGAGCTGGTCCCTGATGTTGCGCTCGAACGCTTCGAAGCTGGTGTCGAGCAGGTCCTGCCGGCCGCGTCTGTGCTGCTCCTTCTTCGGTAGTCCGGGCGCGCACGGGGTGCGCGTCATATGGAGGACCATTGGGTCGTCCGGGGACCGTGGGGGATCGTACCCACCGATATCGATGGCCCGCCCCAGGTTGAAGTTCGAGTGGTACATGCCCGGGGAGTTGACGCTCCGGATGCCCAAGTCCGCGAACGACGTCCAGTCGCGGATCAGAACGTTGGTGTAGACGATGGGCATGCGTTCGCCGTAGTCGAGTGCCTCTCGCTGCTCTGCCGGCATCTCCGGGCAGATGTACGGGATGATGTCGTTCTGGCATGCCATGATGACGTGCGCGGCGCGCACCGTTCTCGCTGATCCGTCGGGGCCCACGTAGGTGACATCGACCTCAGAGGAGCGCTCGGGACTGCCGCGGTGCCGGACCTGGACTACGGTGCTGTTGAGCCTGATGCGGACGGATGAGCCGGAGCGGTCGAGTCGCGAATAATCGAGCCGCGACATGATCGAATCTTCCAGCGTCGACCCCGGCAGTGCGTCAGGGATCATGCCGCGTACGAGAAGGCGGGCCAGCGTCGCGTTGCCATCCGGGAGCTCGATTGTCGGCCCTCCGTCGAACTGGCGCTCGCGGCCGTGCTGTCCGCCGCCGATGTGCGTCAGCGGCCCCACCCGGGGGAACGGGCGTAGGTCGAGCTGCTGGAAGCCGGGGTAGTTCATCGCCCAGGCGTACAGCGCCGGCAGGGCGTCGATGCCCACGCAGAAGAGCCCCTTGGGCCGGTCGTCGTAGTACGCCAGGACCTCCGCGCCCACGCGAGCGTGCTCGACGAGGAAGGTCTGGTAGCTCATCCTGGCCAGCCTGGCTTTGCGCTCGTCGTCGGACAGCTCAGTCCAGCCGTCTGGCTGTGCTCCGGCCTCCTCGAGTCTCGTGATCTGTGCCTGCGCCTCCCGCGAGAGCGGTGTCTGAGCGAGCCACGCTTCCCAGCCGGAGTTGGCCGCCCCCGGACCGAATCCCCTCGCCGAGCCGGTCACCAGGCGGTCGGCCCCGAACACCTCCCGGCTGAAGAACGTGCTCCCCGTCAGGCCGAGCGATGCGTAGAAGTCACGGCTGGTGTCCTCGGCGGTCAGGGCACGCTCGAGATCGAGTCCGACCGCGGAAAGGAGTGTCCGTGCTACGGTCGAGTAGTGCTTCGTGGCTTCGAGGTTCGATGTCCCGCCATTGAGCATCAGCGTACGACCACCGTACGAGAACTCGTTGCGCTTGGCGTGGCCTCCGAAGTCGTCGTGGTTGTCGAGGATCAACACGCGGGACGAGGGTCCTGCGGTCTCACGGAAGAAGAAGCCGGCTGAAAGACCGCTCAGTCCTCCGCCCACCACGACCATGTCGTATCGCTCACCCGAATCCACACCCGTCCAGGTGCGGCCGTCACGGAAGCCGTGTGCTACCTCGAACGAACCGGGGTGGCTGCCCCGCATGCCCGTCGCCGCTGGCGGATAGTACGACTCCTGCGGCGAGGCGTATCGGGAACGGCGACCCACGTCAGCTAGCGTACCGCGCGGCAGCAAGGAACCGCCCACCGTCAGCGCGACGCCGTTCAGGAAGTCGCGGCGCGTGATCTCGCGGAGCATCCCCAGGTCTCGATCATGGTTCTTCGACATCACGTGCTCCGGGATCAGGCAGATTCAACGACCACGGGCCAAGTTGGGACGGAGGAGGATTTCAGGCGAGTCGTCGGGTGCGCGGCGCACACGGCATCCGTATCATGGCCTCCAACCCAGGCGCAGGGCGGCGTCAGCTAGGCAGAGGCGTCCAGGTTCCCCCGAACGGAAGCGATCGTTCCGGCCGGTAGTTGTGTAGCTCCCCGACCAGGACCATCGCCGGCGAACGTCAGGACGACACCGCGCGACAGGCGCGATAGCATGGCACCTGTGCGCGTGTCTTGGGGATCATGACCAGGGTTGCTCAACTCGGCACCCGCGCGGCAGAATCACGAGCCCAGGTCGGCAGACGCGGTCGGACGGGCCAAAGCCCTCTCCCGGAAGAGTCATGGTCAGCGCACGACACTCGGTTGCAGGAACCGCCGTTCGATCACTTCTATGGTGTGCGGCGTCGCTCGTCGCGACCCCCGCGTCGGCGCAACTCAGCAACGATCCGTTTCCTGACCCCATTCCCGCCTCGGAAGAGGCGATCGTCGTTGGTCTCGTGGAGTTCGCGGTCCTCCCCGACGTGAACGGCGCGGCGGCCAGGCCCATGCTGCTCGTCGATGAGCCCGGCACGGACCGGCTCTTCGTGAACGACATGTGGGGTCTGCTCCATTCGATCGGCTACGACGGTCGCGTCACTCCGTATCTAGATCTGCGGGAGCCGAGGTGGGGTATCGTCGTGAAGACGCCACCAGAGGTCGTCCCGATCATGGAGGTCGGGCTCCAGAGTTTCGCGTTTCATCCGCAATTCGACGTGCCGGGCACGCCTGGGTACGGGAAGTTCTATACCTGGATCGACACGGACGACACGACGCCCCTCGCAGACTTCGTCCCTGGGGGGGGTGAGGACTCACACGACCTGGTCCTCCTCGAGTGGACGACGCTGGCCCCCTCGGCCGCCACGTACGAGGGCGGTCCGCCGAGGGAACTGATACGTGTGGAGCAGCCGTTCGAGAACCACAACGGCGGTCGTATCGGATTCAATCCGCTTTCGTCGCCGGGAGACTTGGATTTCGGCCTTCTGTACGTGGGCCTCGCGGACGGTGGTGCGGCTGGCGATGAGTTGGACTTGGCTCAGAACCTCGGCTCGGTATTCGGCAAGATTCTGCGGATTCACCCCCTTGGCTCCAACAGTGCCAACGGTCGCTACGGCGTGCCCGCCGACAATCCATATGCTGGGGATGGCATCGAACGTACGCTGGGCGAGATCTTCGCTTCGGGCGTGCGCAATCCGCAGGGCTTCGACTGGGACGCCAGAAGCGGCGAGCTGCTCGTCGCCGACATCGGCCAGAGCGTCGTCGAGTCGCTCAAGCGCGTACCCATCGGCGCGGACCTGGGCTGGAACAGCTGGGAGGGAAGCTACCGCTACGCCAGCCAGACCCGGGTCGATCTAGCGAACCCCCGAGGGGAGCCGTGGGTCACCTATCCCGTGGCCGAATTCGACCAGCAGGACCCCCTGCTGCAGCCTGGCTCTGCGGCCACGGGCGTGGTCGCGTATCGGGACGCACGTATTCCACAGCTGACGGACCGCGTGCTGTGGGGCGACCTCCCGAGCGGCGAAGTCTTTTACGTGCCGGCGGACGGTCCACGGGCTGGAGGCCAAGCAGCAATCAGGCGAGTCCTCTTCCGTGACGGCGCAGACACACGCACCTTGCTCCAGCTCGTTCAGGCGAAGAATGTCGCCCAGGGGAGGACGCCGACCCGTCGCGCCGATCTGCATTTCGGACGTGGCCCGAATGGCCGGGTCTTCCTGCTGAACAAGTGGGACGGACAAGTCCGCGAGATCGTGCCCTAACGTTTGAAAGAAAGTGCCGCCGGGCGGCCCCTCATGAGTTATCTTTAAGGGCGGCACTGGTGTTGCTTTCGCGACCCTCCCTTTGCTTCGATGGAAAGGAGGACCGCGCTTGACTTCGACGCTCGCACCACCCGTTTCCGGGGCCCTCTTCGCTGACCGGGTCAGCCGTCTCGGCACCGAAGCAGCGTTCGCATTAGGCGCCCGCATCGCCGAGGTGGAAGCCCGCGGAGAACGGGTCATCCGATGTAACCTCGGCCAGCCCGACTTCCCCCTCGCTCGCCACATCAAGGAGGCGGTCAAGCGGGCCCTCGACCGTGGCCTGACCACGTACTGCGACCCGCAGGGGATCCCGGAGCTCCGGACCGCGGTCGCTAGGTCGGTCGGCCAGCGTACGGGGCTCGACATCGATCCGGCACGGGTCATGATCTACCCGGGTGGCCGCCCACCCATCGGCTTCGCCCACATCGCGTACAACGAAGCCGACGAGGAAGTGATCTACCCGTCGCCCGGCTACCCTCTCTTCGAGTCCTTCATCCCGTACTTCCGCTGTGTGCCTGTGCCGGTCATGCTCCGTGAGGAGAACGGTTTCGGCTTGACGCGCACCGAGCTCGAACCGCTGCTCGGTGACCGGACTGGCATGATCTTCCTGAATTTCCCCTCCAATCCAACGGGCGGTGTAGCGACGCGCGACCAGCTCGGCGAGCTCGCGGAGGCCATTCTCGACCGGACCGGCCCGAACGTGCGGGTCTACTCGGACGAGGCGTACGAAGCCATCACGTTCGACGGCGATGAGCACCTCTCGATCGTTTCCATGCCAGGCATGGAGGAGCGCACGATCATCGCGTCCGCCGTGTCGAAGACGTATGCGTGGACGGGTGGCCGCGTGGGATGGGCTGTCTATCCCACCGTGGAGGAGGCGCTCGTGCATCGGCGTCTCGCGATCAACTACTTCGCCTCCATCCCACCCTACAATCAGTGGGGTGCGGTCGAGGCGCTTGAGTCGCCGGAGAGCGAGCCCATCATTCGGGAGATGGTGGCGGCGTTCCAGCGACGGCGTGACCTCGTGGTCGGAGCACTGAACCGAATCTCTGGGGTGCGATGTCAGTACCCCAAGGGTGCCTTCTACGCGTTCCCTAACATCGGCGAGGCGCTGGAGGGTCTCGGCGTGATTCAGGCCTTCGATGCCCTGCCCCTGGAGCTCCGGCGCCATTCGAGCCCAGCGACGCTCTTCCAGCTCTTCCTGTTGTACGAGCACAAGGTAGCCACCATGGACCGGCGCTCGTTCTCGAAGCTGGGAAGCGAGGGACAGCACTTCCTGCGCATCTCTATAGCCAACTCCGACGCGGACCTCTCCGAAGCCGTTGAACGCATCTCCGGCGCTCTCGAGGACACGAGGGGATTCGAGGACTTTCTCCGCTCGGGTGTCCGGCTGAGGTTGTAGGACACCATGGAATCCATCCAGCACGTATCTCGATCGCGGAGCACGAGCACGATGAGTCGCGCATTCGGACCTCGCCGCGCCATGTGGGTCGAAATCGACCAGGCCGACCCAGCGATCGCTTCCGATGAATCGCTGGCGCTGCTGTCTCGCTTCGACCTCTTCTATCGGTCTCTCGTCGCCGTGCAGTTCAACTTCGCCCAGTCCGGACACCCCGGCGGCTCGGTGTCGGCGGGTCATATCATGACCGCGGCTCTCCTCGGGTCGATGGATTACGACGTCGGCGACCCGAACCGCGACGATCAGGACC